>ERZ1026854.2110-NODE-2110-length-11679-cov-11.124398_pt1 | contig 11679 bp, 9 predicted proteins | sample MGYA00380157_ERZ1026854 | MGnify/ENA primary metagenome ERZ1026854 (study PRJEB33269, sample SAMEA4719793) | human gut metagenome | biome: human-associated habitat; feature: organic feature; material: feces | place: Cameroon | collected 2013-10 ...
TGTATAAGAGACAGCATACCATATCTTGTATATTGTGGATAACTCCACATATAAAAAAAGTTATCCTCATTTTGTGGATAACTTGTGGATAAGATGTATAAATCACATGGATAAATTTTCAAAACTCTATTCAGCCCAGTAAAACCAGGGTCTATAACTTTAATTCCCTTATAAACAAGCTTTAATCGTTGATTTACCATTGAAAATAGTGTACTATAGTATATGTAGGATTATGGGTAATTATCCTATTTTATAAGAAAGATGTGGAGATATAAATGGACAAGATTATTGAAAAGTGGGATGAAATTTTAAATACAGTCAAAAGAGAATACGAAATTAGTGATGTATCTTTTGATACCTGGATTCGCCCACTGGAAGTATTCGCGATTGAAGGGAATACACTGTATATTTTAGTACCATCCGAGCAGATGGCCCTTACTTATATTTCAAAAAAATATCTGGCACCACTTCGTGTAGCCATCGTTGAAATTACAGAGATTGAATATGATATTGAGTTTATCCTGCCGGAACAGGCGAAAAACCTTAAGATATCAAATAAACCAGCTAAGAAAGCTGCATCCGTCAGCGGTGATGATTCCAACCTGAATCCAAATTATACATTTGATACTTTTGTCGTTGGTAACAATAACCGTTTTGCGCACTCTGCTTCGCTTGCCGTGGCAGAATCACCGGGTGAAGCATACAACCCTCTTTATATATATGGAGGTCCTGGACTTGGTAAAACCCATTTGATGCACTCGATCGGCCATTTTATTTTAAACCAGGATCCAAACGCAAAAGTAATCTACGTTACCTCCGAGGAATTCACAAATGAAGTTATTGAATCCATCCGTAACGGTAATGCTTCTTCCATGACTAAATTCCGTGATAAGTATCGTAAAGTCGATGTTCTTATGATTGATGATATTCAGTTCATTATTGGCAAAGAAAGTACGCAGGAAGAATTTTTCCACACATTCAACGCATTACAGACACAAGGAAAACAGATTATTCTTACTTCCGATAAACCACCAAAAGAAATGGAAACATTAGAAGAACGTATTCGTTCCCGTTTCGAATGGGGTCTTATGGCAGATATCGGAGTTCCTGATTATGAAACACGTATGGCTATTCTTCGTAAGAAAGCCGAATCTGATAAATTTGATATTGATGATGAAGTATTAAGCTATATTGCAAACAATATAAAATCCAATGTCCGTGAATTAGAAGGTGCTTTAAATAAGCTTCTTGCTTACAACAACCTCGTACATATTCCTATTACTATGGAAATTGCGGAAAAAGAACTTTCTAACATTATTACACCGGACAAGCCTAGAGAAATTACCCCGCAGCTGATTATTGAAGTAGTATCTGAACACTTCCATATCTCTGTGGACCAGATGATTTCAAAAACACGTAGCAGTGATGTTGCAAAACCAAGACAGATTGCCATGTACTTATGTAAGAATATGACAGATAGTCCTTTGGATACTATTGGTTCCCTGTTAGGAGGAAGAGATCATTCCACAATTATCCACGGTATCAAGAAGGTTACTGAGGAATATGACACCAATGAAACTACCCGAACTTTAATAGAAACCATCAAGAAAAAGATAAATCCGAACTAGTTTCTTCCTATTATAATGGGGTTCTATTTCAGATTACCTTTATTTTTACTTTCAACTTATTCACGTTTATCCACATAAAGTGATATGTGAAAAAGTTGGACAACTTATAATTCAAATGAAATCCGCTTTTATTTGTTCACAGGCTTGTCCCATTAATCCTCAGCCTTTTCACAGGCTTTCAGAATGGTTATCAAGTCCAGAAAAGCGCATTATAAAAGCATTTGAAGGGGTTATTCACATATTAACACCCCCTAAGACGACTACGTCGGATTTCTAACTATATTTATTTAAACCAGGAAGGAGTTTTTTCTCATGAAACTGATCGTCTCAAAAGGAAATTTATTACGTGGAGTTAATATTGTTTCAAAAGCAGTTCCAACACGTACAACAATGGCTATTCTTGAATGTATTCTTATTGATGCATCTACGAATGAAATTAAATTAATGGCTAACGATATGGAACTTGGTATTGAAACACGTATTGAAGGTGTAATTGAGGAAAGAGGTGTAATTGCATTAGATGCAAAGATCTTTTCTGAAATTGTGCGTAAGCTCCCGGATAGTGATGTAACGATTGAGACAGATGCATCTTTTAAAACGATCATTTCCTGTGAAAAAGCAAAATTCAATATTGTTGGTAAATCTGGAGATGACTTCTCTTATATTCCATATATTGAGAAAAATGAATCTATCGTTATTTCTCAGTTTACATTAAAAGAAGTGATTCGGCAGACTATTTTCTCTATTGCAGATAATGACAATAATAAATTGATGACAGGTGAGCTTTTTGAAATTAACGAAAACGAGTTGAAAGTTGTTTCACTCGATGGACACCGTATTTCTATTCGCAATATTGAACTTAAAAATAATTATAATCATAAAAAAGTTGTTGTACCTGGCAAGACACTTCAAGAAATCAGTAAAATTATACCTGGTGGTGTAGACGATGATGTACTGATTTATCTTACAGATAATCATATAGTTTTTGATTTCGATACAACAACTGTGGTTTCAAGATTAATTGAAGGTGAATACTTTAAGATTGATCAGATGCTCTCTTCCGATTACGAAACAAAAGTTAAAGTAAACAAAAAAGAGCTGTTAGATTGTATTGACCGCTCTACCCTTCTCGTAAAAGAAGGTGACAAAAAGCCAATTATTATGAATGTTACCGATGGAAACATGGAATTAAAGATCAATTCCTTCATTGGTTCTATGAATGAAGATATTGATATTGAAAAAGAAGGCAAGGATATTTTGATTGGATTTAATCCAAAATTCTTTATCGATGCCCTTCGTGTAATTGATGAAGAGGAAGTAAGTCTTTACATGGTAAATCCAAAAGCACCATGTTTTATCAAAGATGATGAGGGTAATTTTATTTATCTGATTCTTCCAGTAAATTTTAACACTGCTACAAACTAGGAGTATATATGATTACAGTTAATATTCGAGAAGAAGATGAATTTATCAAATTGGGACAGGCTTTGAAAAAAGCAAGTCTTGTTGGTTCTGGCGTAGATGCAAAAATGGTAATTCAGGATGGTCAGGTTCAGGTGAATGGACAGACTGAGTTACAGCGCGGAAAAAAATTACATGATGGAGATGTTGTCACCTATGATGGGGAGACAATTCAGATTGTCAAATGATCATTGAATCCATAGAACTTAGCAATTTTCGCAATTATGAAAATCTGCAGATTCATCTGGATGAAGGTACAAATATTTTATATGGGGATAATGCACAGGGAAAGACAAATATTCTCGAAGCTGCGTATATGAGTGGTACAACAAAATCCCATAAAGGAAGCCGGGACAAGGAAATGATTCGGTTTGGAGAAAACGAATCCCATATTCGTACCGTTGTCAAAAAGAATGAAAAAGAATATCAGATTGACATGCACTTGCGGAAAAATGGAGCTAAGGGCGTTGCAATCAATAAAATTCCAATCAAAAAGGCAAGTGAGCTGTTTGGAATTTTGAATATTGTATTTTTTTCTCCGGAAGATTTGAATATTATAAAAAATGGTCCGGCAGAAAGAAGAAGATTTATTGATTTAGAGTTGTGTCAATTGGATAAACTGTATTTATCCGATTTGTCAAATTATAATAAAGTGCTCAATCAGAGAAACAAACTTTTGAAAGATATTAGTTTTCATTCGGATCTGATCGAAACTTTGCCAATGTGGGATATGCAACTTCTTATGTATGGGCGGAGAATTATTAATAAACGCAGACAGTTTGTGAATGAGTTGAATGAGATTATCACAAAAATTCATTCAAACATTTCGGGTGGCAGAGAAAATCTGACATTGAAATATGAGCCGAGTATTGATGAAAGTTCTTTTGAAGAAGCTTTGTTGCGACAAAAGAATAAAGATTTAAAATTGTGCCAGACAACCATTGGCCCACATCGTGATGACATGCTTTTTTCCATTGACGAAATTGACATTCGCAAGTTTGGGTCACAGGGACAGCAACGCACTTCTGCCCTGTCTCTGAAATTGTCAGAGATTGATCTGGTAAAAAAATCCATACATAATACGCCTGTTCTGTTATTGGATGATGTATTATCCGAACTTGATAGCAACCGGCAAAATTATCTGTTAAACAGTATTACCGATATACAGACAATTATTACATGTACGGGATTAGAAGAATTTGTTAAAAATCGTTTTCAAATCAACAAAATTTTTCAGGTAATAAATGGAGAAGTTTTTGAAAAAGAAACGGTAGAAGATATATAAATTATATAGAGTCATCCATTGGGTGAGGAGGAAATCAATGAGCGAAGAAATACAGAACAATCAGGGATATGGCGCTGACCAGATTCAGATTCTTGAAGGTCTTGAGGCAGTAAGAAAAAGACCGGGTATGTACATCGGAAGTACATCGGCAAGAGGTCTGCATCATTTGGTGTATGAGATTGTAGATAATGCTGTGGACGAAGCTTTGGCTGGTTATTGCGACAGCATTGAAGTTACAATTGAGCAGGATAATTCCATCACAGTTGAAGATGATGGTCGTGGTATTCCGGTTGGAATGAACCACAAGGCCGGAGTATCTGCTTTGGAAGTTGTTTTTACTGTATTACATGCTGGTGGAAAATTTGGTGGCGGAGGATACAAAGTATCCGGAGGTTTGCATGGTGTAGGTGCATCCGTTGTAAATGCATTGTCTACTTGGCTTACAGTTGAAGTATATAACGAGGGAAAGGTATACGGACAAAGCTACAAGCGTGGAAAAGTAGATGGACCTGTTTCTGTCATTGGTGAATGTGATCCGGAAAAACATGGAACCAAGGTGCATTTTCTTCCTGACCCGGAAATTTTTGAAGAAACTGTCTATAATTATGACACATTAAAACAGCGTCTGAGAGAGACTGCATTTTTGACAAAGGGGTTGCGCATTGTATTAAAAGATACCCGTGAAGATAGTATACACAATCATGAATTCCATTATGCAGGTGGAATCAAAGAATTTGTACAGTATCTGAATCGCGGTAAGGAACCTCTTTATCCGGAAGTTATTTATTGTGAAGGAAACAAGGATGGTGTTTATGTCGAGGTTGCTTTGCAACACAATGACTCATTTAACGATTCAACATTCAGTTTTGTAAATAATATTATAACTCCGGAAGGTGGAACACATCTGGCAGGTTTTCGTAATGCAATGACAAAGACATTTAATGCATATGCCAGAGAAGCAAAAATATTAAAAGATAATGATGCTGCTCTTACCGGTGACGATATCCGAGAAGGTCTCACTGCTATTATCAGTATCAAAATTGAGGAACCACAGTTTGAAGGTCAGACAAAGCAGAAACTTGGAAACAGTGAAGCAAGAGGTGCGGTTGATTCGGTTGTAACTGAACAGCTGACATACTTTTTGGAGCAGAATCCGGATGTGGCAAAAAATATCTGTGAGAAATCTCTTCTTGCGCAACGCGCAAGGGAGGCTGCCCGTAAAGCGCGTGATCTGACAAGAAGAAAGACAGCTTTGGAAGGTACTGCCCTGCCAGGAAAACTTGCAGACTGCTCAGATAAAAATCCGGAAAATTGTGAAATTTTTATCGTTGAGGGAGATTCCGCCGGCGGTTCTGCAAAGACTGCAAGAAGCCGTGCAACACAGGCAATTCTTCCACTTCGTGGAAAAATCTTAAATGTAGAGAAAGCCCGCCTCGATCGAATTTATGATAATGCAGAAATCAAGGCAATGATTACTGCTTTTGGTACAGGAATTCATGACGATTTTGATATTTCAAAATTGCGTTACAATAAAATTATTATTATGACCGATGCCGATGTGGATGGTGCGCATATTGCTACTCTAATGCTTACTTTCTTATATCGATTTATGCCGGAACTGATTAAGCAGGGTCATGTTTACCTTGCTACCCCACCACTCTACAAAATTGAGAAAAATAAAAATACATGGTATGCGTACAGTGATGAGGAATTAAATAAAATTCTTACCGAAGTTGGACGAGATCAGAATAATAAGATTCAGCGATACAAAGGACTTGGTGAGATGGATGCCGAGCAGCTTTGGGAAACAACTATGGATCCGGAAAAACGAATCTTAAAACAGGTAATCATCGATGATGAAAATTCATCCGAAATAGATGTTACATTTACCACACTGATGGGTGATAAAGTAGAACCGAGAAGAGAATTTATTGAAGAAAATGCCAAGTATGTTCAGAACCTTGACATTTAAGGAGGAAAAGTAAGTGGACGACAAGATATTTGATCAAATTCAGCAAGTTGATTTGAAGAAAACCATGGAAACCTCCTATATCGATTATGCCATGAGCGTTATTGCCAGCCGTGCATTACCAGATGTAAGAGACGGACTTAAGCCAGTACAGCGTCGAGTTCTATATTCCATGATAGAGTTGAATAATACACCGGACAAACCACATCGTAAGTGTGCGCGTATTGTCGGTGATACCATGGGTAAATACCACCCACATGGAGACAGCTCTATTTACGGTGCACTTGTCAACATGGCACAGCCGTGGTCGACAAGATATCCACTTGTAGACGGACATGGTAACTTTGGATCAGTGGATGGAGACGGTGCTGCTGCTATGCGATATACTGAGGCACGTCTTTCTAAAATATCCATGCAGATGATTCAGGATATTAACAAAGACACCGTTGATTTTATTCCAAACTTTGATGAGACGGAAAAAGAACCAACGGTATTGCCGGCACGTTATCCGAACTTGCTGGTTAATGGAACCACTGGTATTGCTGTAGGTATGGCTACCAATATTCCACCACACAATTTGAGGGATGTAATTCATGCGGTTGTAAAATTGATCGATAATGATATTGAAGATAAAGAGACTGATATTGATGAATTGATCAGTATTATTAAGGGACCGGATTTTCCTACCGGAGGTGTGATTCTCGGTACCGCCGGAATTAATGAAGCTTACCGGACCGGACGTGGAAAAATCAGAGTTCGTGCAGTAACAGATATTGAGCCGATGGACAATGGCAAAAACAGAATTGTTGTCACAGAGCTCCCATATCTTGTAAATAAAGCCAGATTAATCGAAAAAATTGCAGAATTACACAAGGACAAACGTATTGATGGTATTACGGACTTACGTGATGAGTCTGACCGTGAAGGTATGCGAATTGTAATTGAACTTCGTCGTGATGTAAATCCAAGTGTTGTTCTCAATTTGCTATATAAACATACACAGTTGCAGGATACTTTTGGTGTAATCAACCTCGCATTGGTGGATAACCAGCCAAAAATTCTGAATTTGTATGAATTATTGAACTATTATCTGCTTCATCAGAAAGAAGTTATTACCAGAAGAACCAGATATGATCTGAACAAAGCAGAAGAAAGAGCCCATATTTTACAGGGCTTGATGATTGCTTTGGATAATATTGATGAAGTCATTGCAATTATTCGTGGAAGTCGTACGACACAGGATGCGAAGTTTGCATTGATGGAACGCTTTGGTTTATCCGATGCACAGTCCCAGGCGATTGTGGATATGAGACTGAAGGCTCTGACAGGTCTCGAAAGAGAAAAGTTAGAGAATGAATATAAAGAGTTAATGGCTTTGATTACAGAGTTGAAATCAATTCTTGCAGATGAAAAAAAGCTGCTTACGGTTATCCGTACCGAAATTCTTGCAATTGCAGATAAGTATGGCGATGACAGAAGAACACAGATTGGTTTTGATGAATTTGATATTTCTATGGAAGATCTGATTCCAGAGACAAATACTGTGATTACAATGACAAAAGTTGGCTATATCAAGCGTATGGGAACCGACAATTTTAAGAGTCAGCATCGTGGAGGTAAGGGAATCAAAGGTATGGAGACAATACAGGATGACTATATTGTCGAGATGCTTATGACAACTTCGCATCACTATCTGATGTTTTTTACCAATATGGGACGTGTATACCGCATTAAAGCGTATGAAATTCCGGAAGCAAGCCGTACATCAAGAGGTACTGCCATTATTAATCTGATTCCATTGCAGCCGGATGAAAAAATAACTGCAATGATTCCAATCAAGGATTATGAAAAGGACAAGTATCTGTTTATGGCAACCAAGAACGGAATTGTTAAGAAAACATCGGTACTTGATTATGAAAATATCCGTAAGACAGGTCTGGCAGCAATTAATTTACGTGATGATGATAAATTGATTGAAGTCAAGATTACGGATGATAATGAGGACATTTTCCTGTTTACAAAATATGGCCAATGTATTCGTTTTAATGAAAAAGATGTAAGAAGTACCGGCCGTACAACCATGGGTGTAATCGGTATGAATCTTACCGATGGAGATGAAGTAATTGCGATGCAGATGGCTTCCCAGGGAGATTCCGTATTGATTGTTTCCGAAAAAGGTCTTGGAAAATGTACATTGATCAGTGAATTTTCTGCACAAAATCGTGGCGGAAAAGGTGTAAAGTGTTACAAAATTACAGAAAAATCCGGTAATTTGATTGGTGTTAAATCAGTTGGACGAGATGACGAAGTTATGCTCATTACAACCGAAGGAATTATTATAAGAATTCGTGTAAATGATACTGCATTACTCGGAAGAATTACTTCAGGAGTCAAGCTTATTAATCTTAAGGATGACATTACAGTTGCAAGTATTGCAAGGGTAGTTGAAGATAAATCATTGATGCCGCCTGAAGAAGAAACAGAGAATGAAGATACAGAGGAAGATAATAATTCAGAAGAGAGCAATTCATAAAATCGGAAGCAGGGTATTAACCCTGCTTCTGTGCTATATAACACAAAGGAGAAGAAGATATGCCACAAAATTTTTATGAAGTTTTATGGATTTTTATTATCTATGCATTTATAGGATGGTGTACAGAAGTAAGTTATGCTGCAGTAAACAGGGGAATATTTGTAAACAGGGGATTTTTGAATGGACCATATTGTCCAATTTATGGATGCGGAGTAGTAATTGTTGTTACCGTTTTGACGCCTCTGAAAGATAATTTATTTCTTTTATTTGTTGGATCAGTTGTATTAACGTCAGTGTTGGAATATATTACTGGCTTTTTACTGGAAAAAGTTTTTCATAACAAATGGTGGGATTACAGCAATCTTCCCTTTAATCTGCATGGGTATATATGCTTAAAATTTTCTATCTACTGGGGACTAGCATGTACCTTTATCATGGACATCATACATCCAATCATTTACAAATTTATCATACTTATCCCACAAATATTGGGAATTGTGTTGATATCTGTCGGTATGACAGTCTTTGCCGTGGATATTACCATTACTGTTATGACAATTATGAAGTTAAATAAGCGTATGAAGGCCATGGATGAAATTGCAAAGAAAATACATAAGCTTTCGGACGAAATTGGTGAGCGGGTTTATGAAAACGCAACAACGGTAAAAGAAAAATCAGAAGAATTTCAGGAGACACATGAAGATCTTCTGCAAAAAATTGAAGATACAAAAGAAGACATTCAGGAAAAGACAAGTGAATTTTCTAATAAGCAGAAACTGGCATATGAAGAGAAAGTGCAGGAGCTTGAAAAACTCAAACAGAAATATGCAGGTCTTATGGAACGCAGAGAGCCTGGTGTAAAGCGACTGATGAAAGCATTTCCAAATATGAAATCTTTGGATTTTAAGGATACATTAGAAAAATATAAGAAGCATTTTGATAAAATAATAGCAAAAAAGAGCGAGGCGAATCATGATCAGAACAATTAATACAAAAGAAATTACAAAAAATGTAAAAGAAATGTGCATTGAAGCGAATCATTATCTTTCACCGGATATGGATGCTGCAATGAAAAAGGCAACTGCAGAAGAAAAATCAGAATTGGGAAAGAAAATTTTAAATCAGCTGCAGGAAAACCTGAAAATTGCAGGAGAAGAGATGATTCCAATCTGTCAGGATACTGGAATGGCGGTCTTTTTTGTTGAAATAGGGCAGGATGTGCATTTCGAAGGAGATTTGATTGAAGATGCAATTAATGAAGGCGTTCGGCAGGGATATGTAGAAGGATATTTGCGTAAATCAGTTGTTGCTGATCCAATTTTACGGGAAAATACCAAAGATAATACACCGGCGGTCATTCATTATTCGATTGTATCCGGAGATAAAGTTAAAATTACGTTTGCGCCAAAAGGATTCGGAAGTGAAAATATGAGCCGTGTGTTTATGCTTAAACCGGCAGATGGAATTGAAGGGGTTAAGAATGCAATTCTTACCGCAGTCAAAGATGCTGGACCGAATGCCTGTCCTCCAATGGTAGTCGGGGTAGGTGTTGGTGGAACATTTGAAAAATGTGCATTATTGGCCAAGAAAGCTTTAACCAGACCAGTTGGTGAACATTCATCTATAGAATATGTGGCAGATATGGAAAAAGAGATGCTTGAGAAAATCAATCAGCTTGGTATCGGACCGGGAGGACTCGGCGGAACTACTACAGCGCTCGCTGTTAACATCAATACTTATCCAACACATATTGCAGGACTTCCGGTAGCAATCAATATATGCTGTCATGTCAACCGACATATTGTTCGTGTTGTGTAGAAGTGAACAATAAATTGGTTTTTTGTGGACAACTTAGAGTAGATTTTAAATTTATGTTTAAAAGTAAAGGATAAGGACAGAAAAATGGATAAACATATTACAACACCAATTACAAAAGAGATTACTGCAGATCTTCATTCCGGAGATTATGTATATATAACAGGAGAAATCTATGTTGCGCGCGACGCAGCACATAAGCGCATGATTGAAGCTTTAGATCGTGGAGATGAGTTGCCAATTGACATTAAGGATGCAACTATTTATTATATGGGACCTTCACCGGCACGTGAGGGACATCCGATTGGATCTGCCGGACCAACTACGGCCACACGTATGGATAAATATGCGCCAAGGTTACTCGATTTGGGCGAAAAAGCAATGATTGGAAAAGGAAAACGTTCCAAGGAAGTCATTGATGCTATTATTAGAAACAAGGCCGTTTATTTTGCTGCAGTAGGAGGAGCAGGAGCACTTCTTTCCAAGTGTATCAAGAAATCTGAAGTTATCAGCTACGATGATCTGGGAGCAGAAGCTATCCGTAAATTATATGTGGAAGACTTCCCTGCAATTGTTGTAATTGATAAAGATGGAAACAATTTATATGAGACAGCTATCAAAGAATTTGCAAAATAAAAAAAAGTAAAAATACTAGTTGACAAACCAGAGTAAGTTTAGTAGAATAAAAAAGCACTGCGAAAGCGTGTTATCGTGAATACGGTAAGTGCAGAAGTACTCAAGTGGCCGAAGAGGTGCCCCTGCTAAGGGTATAGGTCGGGTGACCGGCGCGAGGGTTCAAATCCCTCCTTCTGCGTTAACTTTTTAAAAAATAAAATTTAAAAAGTTGAAAAAAGTTGTTGACAAATGATTGTACAGCTGATATACTTAAGAAGTTGTCGCGGTTGACAACAAAACAACGAACATTGATAACTAAACAGTGAAAAACCTTGAAAGATTTTGAGAATAATTCAAGAACGCTTCTATAAAA
>ERZ1026854.2112-NODE-2112-length-11675-cov-3.667728_pt1 | contig 11675 bp, 10 predicted proteins | sample MGYA00380157_ERZ1026854 | MGnify/ENA primary metagenome ERZ1026854 (study PRJEB33269, sample SAMEA4719793) | human gut metagenome | biome: human-associated habitat; feature: organic feature; material: feces | place: Cameroon | collected 2013-10 ...
ACCGTCTGATCTCAAAGACTGATAAATACCGTGCAGATTATTACAAGTATTATACCGGTAAGGATTGGACGAATCCAACGAATTATGATCTGTTCATCAACAGTGATAAAGTTGGAAGAGAGAACTGTGCAGACCTGATCGAATTGTACGTGAAGTTCCGGATGAAGCAGTTGTGAAAAGGGTGTACGTGAAGTTCTGGATGAAACAGTTGTGAAAAGGGTGTATGTGAAGTTCCGGATGAAGCGGTTATGCTCACAATGAAAAAATAGAAACAGTATATTGCTGTCAGTATGGAGGAATCAGCCGTTATACGATTAGAATGGTCGTATGACGGCTGATTTTGTTATATCCAATATCTGTAAATAAGAGATAAGATTTCTCGAAAACATTTGTAAAATCTAAATGAAAGTGAAGAAATATTCGCCTGCCGTGATAACTAATCAGGCAGTTGTTGATCTGACAGGGTATCTGAAAAACAGCAATGATGCCATGAGCAACAAATATAAGTTAGTAGATAATAAGTTCTTTGATGATAAAGCGAATGTGAAGCCGACACTTCCGGGAGGTACCTATTATCTTGTAATTAAAGATTTGAATGAAGCAGGTAAACAGCAGAATGCAACAGTTGTTATTCCGGTAGCACTTAATGAGGGGGGGATTTTGATGCCTCTGCAACGATAACGAAAGCCATTTCCAGAGATTTGGTATATAATGCTACTCCATCCGATACATATGGTAAGCAGGCATATAAGAATCAGAAGCGTGAAGCCAATTTGAAAACAGTTACAGATAATCAGGGAACGATTGGAATGGATATTTCCGTTTCTACCTATATTTACCAGAAGGTTGGTGATAAGAACGTACTGATCGACAAATCTCTATATACAGCATTAACGGCTGATAAAGGAGAAAAACTGGCATATGGAGCACGAATTAATAAGGATAATCTTGCTGAGAGTACATCTTATGCAGTTGAGACGGTGAAGTCGAATCTGGTAAGTGGTGTACAGACCTTGTCAACAAAAAGTATAGATCCTTGTACGATCAATCTGCAAGGGGCAGCGAATATTGTTTGTGAAGCGAAGTATGAGAAAGTATATCCGACTACCGTAGAGGGTGTTATCGCTTATAAGACAGTAGCAGATAATACGAATGTAGTAACAGATGATGGCGTTGCAGTATTGTATACAGCAGATAAGAAAAAGATTGTTGCCGCTTCGAATTGGACAATGAAGGGTGAACAGGTTGTATATAGCCTGAGAGATGGAATTGACGGTAACTTTGGTAAAGGTAGTTATGTACTGGTGATCAGGGGAAAAGGTATTACTACGCAGGCACAGAAAATTGAGATTGAAAAGGATAATACTGTTGTAGAGAACAATTTCGTTGACCTTTTGTTTGGAGGTAATGCAAAGATATCTTCTATGATCAAGACAGCTAATAATAAGTTTTCATTAGGGTCGAGTGCTTCCGTTGTTGCATATGATCAATATTACATAGATCCATATGGCAAGGAGAAGGTCATTGACCGGTTGGCAGCACGCCTTTTGCGGGGATCTGATTATAATGGAAGCCATACATTATCTTTGGCACCGGGATCTGACGAAACGTGGGAGGTAGCGAATATTTCTGATGGAAAATATAACGTTGAGATCAGCTCCGACACAACTGTAACAGAGACAAAGGAGATTACGGTTAATAGCGAGTACAATACGCCGATAACAGTTTAGTTAAGGAATTTGGAGGATCTAGTGCGGATTAACCTGCATATATCAAATCATAATGAGGATTTCGAAAAAGGGCAGGTTGATTATGTGGTTGCCGTCAGCACGGATGGAACCGTTAAGAACGATGGTGTTTTTGAAAGAAGTAAGCAGAAAGAGGATTCCGGAAGATTCTATGTACCGCGTAATAAGGAATACGTAATATATGTATATTCAAATGGTGCTATAGTGGGAGAACAGGTAGTAACGGCTCAGACCAAAGAGAATGAGGATGTTTTTGTAAATTGTATTAAAATTAAATAATTCAAAGATCAGAGAAGCGCAAAACAGGAAGTGATCTTCTGCAAAAGTGGATCGGATTGTCAGATGTTATGACAAAGCTGTGAATACAGATTAAGAAAAAACAAACCACCCGGTGGAGATTCGAGAGAATCTTCATCGGGTGGTTTTTTATAATCACATTTAAGTCATGTGATTGTCAAAGTGATATTGACAAAAATACAATTATATGATATATACATATATGATACGTATATACGTATCTGCGGAAGTATAATGTAATATGGGTATACCGGCAGAAGGATATGAAGAGAGGTGGGTTTGATTCGGGTGGCGGAAGTTCTTGCATTTCCGGGAGGAGAATGCTAGTATAGAATTAAGTCGGATGTTGGAGAGTTTGGTTACTATAACAACCGGATTGGTGTCTCCTTGTTTATCCATATACTTGTCACTATGATAAGAAAGTATTACATGGCAGAAGATCAGAATTTTGGAATATGGATTTTCGTGCCGGAGAGAAGGAGAACGACTTATGACAGGGAATCGAGAGTATAAGAGTGATGTGTTCAGTATGTTAATGGAGGATCCGGAGAATGCATTGAGTTTGTATAATGCGATGAATGGATCGGATTATACGGATCCGGAGCTTGTGGAGATCTGTACATTAGACAGAGGGATTTCGTTAACCGTACATAATGATGCTTCATTTGTGTTAGATATGAATCTAAGCATATATGAACATCAGTCGACGATATGCCCCAATATGCCGGTGCGAAGCCTGATCTATTTCACGATCATATTAGAAGGCATGCTGAAAGATAGGAATCTGTATGGACGGAAACTGGTTAAGATCCCAACACCAAGATTTGCAGTTTTTTATAATGGCGAAGAAGAACAGCCGGAGATATATGAACTGCGGCTGTCAGATGCATTTGTACATCCGATGGAGCAACCGGAGATTGAGTTGATATGTACCGTTTATAATATTAACTGTGGTAAGAATCGTAAACTATTGGAGAAGTGCCGGTTTTTGAGAGAATACATGATGTTTGTGGACTATGTGAGGGAATATCATCGACTCGCCGGATTTGAAGAATTAGAACACTCAATCGAACAGGCAATTGACCGCTGTATCAGAGAGGATATACTGCGGGAGTTTTTGATGAAACATCGTTCGGAGGTGGTGAAGGTGGTTAAGTTAGATTATACATTTGATCGGCAATTGATGTTGGAAAGGGAAGATAGCCGAGAGGAAGGACGAGAGGAAGGCCGCGCAGAAGGACGAGAGGAAGGCCGTGCAGAAGGACGAGAAGAAGGTCGTGCAGAAGGCAGTGACGAGATGACAGAGTTGGCAATTCATCTTATTAGAGCTGGCAGGGCAGAAGATATTGAGCGTTGCAGAGATGCAACATATCGTAATAAGTTGTTGGAGGAGTTTCATCTGAGGAATAAGTGAGTAGGAGAGATCTGTATGATGATAAGTGAGAGAATTTTTGTATTGCTTGACAGGAAGGGAATGACACAGAAGGAATTTTCAAAACAGACAGGAATTTCTCAGAGTACGATCAGTGAATGGAAGAGAAAGAATACCAATCCGTCAGCCGATAAGATATTAAAAATATGCGAAGTGTTGCATGTTACTCCATATGAATTGTTAGCAGAGAGTACAGTTGATAAAGATGGGGATATGGATTATGTAATTGCATTGAATGAAAAGGAAGAAGTTGTTTTGGAGAAGTTTCGGAATCTGGACAGCAGACAGAAGGAACGTTTATTAGGATATATGGATGCATTGCAGTGAATCAGAAAGTCTTTCTGATGGAATGGATTTCATGATTATTAGGTTTGATTTTTAAGAGGTTACCTTGTGATTTGTGTCTGGACAATTTGAGTTGTCCATAGATATAGATCACAAGGTTTTTGTTTGTGCCGAAGATCTCTAAGCGATGGTTGGTACAATTTTCTGAAAAAGTTCTTAAAAATGTTGCGAAAAATTTGCCTTTATGAACAAAATCGAATATAATAAATGAGATACTAGGGTTAAAATGTCTTTTGATCCGGATCAACATAGATGCCAGACGGTAAGAGGAAGGTGCGAAGATGAGATTTATACATATGGCGGATGTACATTTAGGGGTACAACCGGATAAGGGTAAGCCTTGGAGTGAGGCCAGACAACAAGAGATAAAAGATACTTTTGTAAAAGTAATAGAGAATGCGGAGGCAAAGCAGGTAGACTTATTATTGATCGCGGGTGATCTGTTTCACATGCCACCGTCAGAGGGGATGCTTCGGGATGTAGATTATATCCTTTCCAAACTTACAAAGACGAAGACTATCATGATTGCAGGAAGTAATGATTATATGAAGCCGGATAGTCCGATGGCGAATTATAAGTTTTCTTCTAAGACGATCTGTCTGTCGGCTGATAAGATCAGCAATGTGTATATGAAAGACCTCAATACATGTGTTACCGGTTTTTCTTATAACAGTAAGGAGAATGAGGATGATATTCTCAATCACATTAAGCCGGCGAAGCAGGGAGCATTTAATATCCTATTGGCACATGGTGGGGATGCAAAGCATCTGCCATTTAACAAGAAGAACCTGAAGGAATCGAACTTTGATTATATTGCATTGGGGCATATACATAAGCCGGAAGTGATCAAAGAGAATGCGGTTATTATGTGTGGATCGTTGGAACCGATTGATTATACAGATACCGGAGCGCGAGGTTATATCTATGGTGAAGTGATAGATGGTGTGGTGCATACGGAATTCGTTCCGGTTGCAAAGCGCTGTTACATGAATCTGCTGATCAATATTAAGCCGGATCATACGCCACCAATGATCGTAGATCTGGTAGACAAGCAGATCCGTAATCTGGGTACTCAGAATATATATCGGATCCTTGTTAAAGGACAGAATCACAATCGTGATGTGTTTGATTTTAGTAGTCTGATGGATCGGTATAATATTTATGAGGTGGTAACGGAGGCTTCCGGGGAATATGATCTGAATGCACTGTATCAGGAGAATCAGAACAATCTTGTAGGCAGGTTTATTCATCAATTATCGGATAATTATTATAATGATGAAGTCTGCAGGAAAGCAGTTCATTATGGATTAGATGTACTATTGAAGACAGGAGAACGGTAAGATGAAGATTGAGAAGCTGCATTTACAGGATTTTGGACAATTTCATGACAAAGATATCACACTGGATCCTGGCGTTAATATTCTTTATGGATCCAATGAAGCCGGTAAGACCACGACAAAAGATTTTATCGTGGATATGTTATACGGTATGGATGGTGATACAGAGATAAGAATGGATCAGTATGAGAAGCGGAAACCGATTAACGGAGATGCTTATAAGGGGGCCATGGAAGTTACAACGGAGAATGGGGCATACCGGGTAGAACGGAATTTTCTCAAAAATGAGAAGCAGACCGTTGTGAAGGATCTGAACTCCGGTTGTGAGGTGCCGTTGCAGGAGCCGGGCAATTTAGTTGGAACATTGTTTCATACGGATAAAAGCACGTACATGAATACGTTGTGCGTGGGTCAGACAGAACTGGCAACGAATCATATGATCGTAGATAGGCTGAATGACTATATTGTTAATATGGCATCTACGAGAGCAGGTGATGTAGACGCTGTGAATGCAATCATGCAGTTGAAAGAAAAGAAGAAAGAATTTGCAAATGAGCCGCTGGAGGCAAGAGAACAGGAACTTACCGCAAAACTGCAACTTGATCGGGATTACGATGCTGAGGTTGCGGCGGTAGAGGAAGAGTATAAGAAAGTAGAAGCTGCATCCGGAGATAAGAAAGCACAGCTTCAGTTCACCCCGATCAAGAATGCTGCCATGCGCGAAGAAGAGGATGCACTGGAGGATACAGAAGAGGAAGAGACAGTTGAAGAACCGGAAGAGGAATTGACTGATCGGGAAAAAGACATAAAGATGCTTCGGAATATGGGTAAACGAAGTGTGTTGGATAATGCATTTGTCCTGCTGTTCTGTGGTTTGCTGTTTATAGCGTTGTTTATTGGTATTGCATGGGTCATTCCTGTGAATATTCCGCAGCTTAAGATGGGTATTATGGGATTTGGTATCTTATTGGTTGTGATCACGACGGTTCAGGTGTTTTCTAGAAGGGCTAAGTTATACCGCTTGTTAGAGGAGATGGAGATTGAGCAGGGATTTGAGGATGCCAAGGCAGAAGTGGCAAGTGCACAGTCAGAGGATCAGACAATGCGTAATACACGGCTAGCAGAACTTCGGGATAAGAAGAATGATATTGTAAGGGAACGCAAAGAACAGGAAGATATGCTGGTTGAACTCAATGAATTGAAAGAGAAGAAGGCTTCTAATAATGTGGAATTAGCAGCGTTAGATCTTGCTATTCGTACAATCCAGGATCTGTCTGAAGAGATATATGATTCTTTTGGCGGCGTGTTGAATGAGCAGGTATCGGCACTTGTGTGTAAGATTACGAATGGTAAATATTCAGAAGTCCGGATCGATGACCAGTTGCAGGTGATGGTTAAGAGCGGTAATTCTTATATTGGTATGGATTACCTGAGCATGGGAACGATTGAACAGATCTATCTGGCATTGCGTTTATCCATTGCCAATGTATTGATCACGGAAGATTTGCCGATAATCATAGACGATATATTTGTCACATATGATTATCAAAGATTATATGATACAGTAAGTTGTTTGGGTGAGTATCTGAATCGACAGATCATTATGTTTACAACCAATCCTGGTCTTCAGGAGATGTGTACACAATTAGGAATTGCGTACAGTGCGATTTCTTTGTAGAAACTTATTCAAACAGCTGGAAATGAGGGAATAACATGACTGAAAACAGAAAGCCCACACCAGAAGAATTAGAAAAGAAAAGATTGCGAAAAGCCAAGAGAGAACGGAAGCGCAAGCGTAAGAGAGTAAGAAGGATTATTCTAAGTTATCTGTTTGTTGTATTTGTATTAGTATGTGTCATTGGTGGATATTTTGTATATGAGAAGTTTGGTAAAGATGTATTGTCTTACCGGGAAGAGGCGAGAGAGCTGGTTGCAGCTTCCTCTGTTGATACATTCCGTAAGGATGAGACATCTATTGTATATGATACCAATGGTAAGAAATTGCGGGAAGTAACAGGTGAGAAAGAAGTCTATTATAAGACATATGATGAGATTCCGGCATACTTTGTGGAGGCGATGGTTTCTGTAGAGGATCGTAGATTCTATGAACATCATGGAGTGGACTATGAAGGTATCATGCGTGCGGCATACATTTTATTTAAGAATAATGGTCAGATCACGCAGGGTGCAAGTACCATTACCCAGCAGTTGGCGAGAGGTGTATTTCTTACTAATGAAGTAAGCTATGAGCGTAAGATCAAAGAGATATTCATCGCTTGGGAATTGGAGAAAAAGTACAACAAACAGCAGATATTAGAGTTTTATCTGAATACTATCTTCTTCTCCAATGGATATTATGGAATTGGTGCTGCAGCAAAAGGATATTTCGACAAGGATCTGGATGAACTTTCAGTTGCGGAAGTAGCTTATATTTGTGCCATTCCCAATAGCCCGACATATTATGATCCAAGAGTGAATCCGGAACATACCACAGAGCGGCAACATAAGATTCTTAAGGATATGCATGAATTGGGTTATCTGAATGACCTTGAGTATGAGATGGCGATGGAAGAGAAAGTAGAGTTAGCACCGGAGAAGAAGATCAGTCATGATTATGTCGAGACTTATACGAACTTCTGTGCAACGGAAGCTTTAATGGGGGCTGCCGGATTTGAGTTTCAGTATAAGTTTGATACAATTGATGAACAGCATGCTTATAATGAGAGATATCGTGCAACCTATGATGAGTATTATGCAACGCTTTATACAGGTGGATATCAGATCTACACATCGATAGATCCCCAAAAACAGAAGTTATTACAACAGACCGTGGATGAGACATTATCTGTAGATGAAGATAAGAATGATGAGACAGGAATCTATAATCTGCAAGGTGCGGCAACCTGTATTGACAATTCGAACGGTCGTGTTGTTGCAATTGTCGGTGGACGTACGCAGAATGAATTACAGGGTTATAGCTTGAACCGGGCATATCAAAGTGCCAGACAGCCGGGTAGTACGATTAAACCGTTGATCGTATACACACCACAGTTAGAGCGGGGGTATACTCCGCAGACAACGGTAGATGATAATCCATTTGATCGGGCTGATATGCCGGAGAATTCCGGCAAGTCATATTCGGGAATGATTTCACTTGCACAAGCGGTTGCGGCTTCTAAGAATGTGGTTGCATATCGGTTGTTTGAGGATCTTACACCACAGGTAGGTGCCGAATATCTACTGAATATGAACTTTAATTATCTGACGATTGAAGATAGGCAGAATATGGCGGCCTGCCTGGGAGGACTTACATATGGTGCGACCACTGTAGAGATGGCATCCGGATATGCTACGATTGAGAATGATGGAGAGTTCCGTAAGCCAACTTGTATTGTGAAGATCACAGATTCCCAGGGGAATGATGTGGTGACAGATAATATTAAGTCAAAGCAGGTATATGAGTTGAATGCCAGCAGAATGATGACATCTATGTTACAAGGCGTATTTAATGGTGGTACTGCAACCGGATTGGGTATTAGTGGAATGTCCTGTGCAGGAAAGACAGGTACTACCGATAATAATACGGATGGATGGTTCTGTGCATATACACCATATTATACGATGAGCGTATGGGTTGGATATGATACGCCACAGGCAACAAGAGGCCTTTGGGGTTCTACTTATCCGGGAAGTATCTGGCATAATTTTATGACGGAGATACATGATGGAATGAAAGATATTGGATTCCCGGATTATGAATGGGTACGATCTACCAAGGATTGGAAGGATACGCGTTCCAGCTCCGAAGAAGATGATGACAAGAAGAAAAAGAAGAAGAAAAAGAAAGAGAAAGATACTGAGGTTGAGACAGAAGATACAGCCGCACCGGTAACAGAGGCACCGGTAACAGCTGCACCTGCAACGGAGGCACCAACGACACAAGCACCTGCTCCGACAACGGAAGCACCAACAACGGCTGCCCCGACAACGACACAGGCACCGGCTACAACACAGGCACCTGCACCATCTACGGAAGCCACAACGGTGCAACCAACCTCATAACAGAACAGAGCTAATAAGACCGGTAGGACTGTGAGATTCGCAGTCCTGTCTGTTTTCTAAAGGGTGGAGAGAATGATATTCTTATTGAGTTTGATTCATAATACGACTACATTGTTATTTGGCGTGTTTGTCTCGGCTTTCTTTTTGGGAGTTAAGAAGACACGTCATAATATATTTATATTGTCTGTATTCTTCTGGACAGTGGCTGCTGTATATTTTGGGTGCTTTTTGCTGGTGGGAGAGAAAGCCACGATACATATTTATCCACTGCTTGTGCATATACCGCTTATCCTTTTTTTGGTACTTTATTACAGATACCATCTGATAAATACGGCCGTCGCTGTATTTTCCGTGTATTTGTGCTGTCAGATCAGTAACTGGGCGGGGCTGGTTGTGTTAGATGTTACAGGAACAATGCAATGGTATTACATTGTACGGATCATGGTAACGTGTGTCATGTTCTATATCCTTGGATTCCGGGTCTGCCGGACGATGGAGATTATCCTGAACAAAGATACACGGGAGGTTTTTGCCATTGGCTCGCTTCCTCTTGTCTATTACATATTTGATTATGGTTCTACAAAGTTCTCAGATGTGTTGTATTCCGGGGATAAGGCAGTTGCAGAGTTCATGGGATTTGCATTCTGTCTTTCATACCTGATATTTGTATTGTTCTATGTGCGCGAATATGAAAAGAAGATGGAACTTCGGCAGTACAGTAATCTTATGGAACTTCAATTGCAGTCTGTCCATAAAGAGATTGAATATGTGGAGAAGAGTAAAAGAAAGCTGTCAATCATGAGGCATGATATGCGGCATCAATTGCATATCATACAGGTATTTCTTCAGGAAGGTCATATTGCTCAGGCAATGGACTATATTAAGGAGATAGATGGTACTTACGAAGAGATGAGGGTTGCCAGGTATTGTAAGAATGAATTGCTCAATTCTGTTATAGCAATTTACGAGGGCAGATTTGCTGACCGGGGATTTACTTTAAGGTGTAATATAGTAACCGAAGAACAGCTTCCGTGTTCAGATACAGCGTTGTGTATGATATTGTCAAATGCTTTGGAAAATGCAATGCATGCGTTAGAAGAATCGGATAAGACGGATAGATGGGTCAGTCTTAAGATTGCAATGAAAGGGCAGCATTTGTTATTGGAATTGCGCAATCCGGTAGAGAAGATACCACAGTTTGTGGATGGAATTCCGGTTTCTGCAAAGGAAGGGCATGGAATTGGAGTGAAAAGTATCATATATTATGTGGAGCGGATGAAAGGACAGTATCAGTTTATTGTGTCGGAGCATGTGTTTATTCTGAGGGTCATTATTGGAGGCAAATGGTGAAAGTCGGTATTTGTGATGATGAGATGTGTTTCATTGAGACAATTCGTCATCTTATAGGAGAATGGAGCCGGGAGAATGCGGTTCCGGTTACAATATATGAATTTACGAATGGGGATGATCTGATAAAAGCACATCAGGAGCAGTGTATGGATCTTATTATTTTGGATGTGATCATGCCATTATTAAACGGAATTGATACAGCGCGTGAGTTGCGGTTGTCAGATATGAAGGTGCCGATTATATTTCTGACATCGTCGAGGGAATTTGCAGTTGAATCATATGATGTCAGAGCGTTTCATTATCTGATGAAGCCGGTTGATGCAGCAATGTTTTATAAAGTGATGGATCGTTTTCTGGCAGAATGTGAAGCTAAAAAAGAGACTGTCCTTGTCAGAATTGCAGGGGGAAACTGCAATATTACATTAGATGAGGTGGAGGTCTTAGAGGCACAGAATAAGCAGGTTGTCATCTATTTTGTAAATGGAACTACTCTGGAGATCAAAGAATTATTCTCGGAATGTGCCAATGTGTTTACCTTGGAGAAAGGATTCTACCGATGTCATCGAAGTTATATTGTGAATATGAATTATATTGAGCAGTTCACGAAGACACAGGTAATTACTAAGGGTGGGGTACAGGTTCCGATATCGAGAAGTAATTATATTGCATTTAAAGAAGCCTATTTTTGTTATATGTTTGAATAAGAATGGCAGATGATCGGGTTGATCACCTGCCATTCTTTGTGTTGATAGTCGTGGATAATTGTATATTCTATGTTATCCGGTTGAGTTACTGTTTGATCTTAACTTTCTTAACGCTGCTCCACTCACCATAGATCTTTTGATTTCCTTTTTTTGTGAAACTTCGGATCCTTACGTAGTAAGTTTTCTTGAATTTTAATTTCTTAATTGTCTTAGAAGAAGCTTTTGCTTTTACAGTGATGGTCTTCAAAGATTTTGTGAATTTTTTGTTTAATGCATACTGAATCTCATAGCCCTTCACGCCGGTCTGCTTTGTCCAGGTGATTTTTACCGCATTTCCTTTTTTATTAACCGGTTTCAAATCTTCTACACTGTCAGGTTCTGTAGCCGAAGAGGATGTAGC
>ERZ1026854.2114-NODE-2114-length-11665-cov-5.771921_pt1 | contig 11665 bp, 9 predicted proteins | sample MGYA00380157_ERZ1026854 | MGnify/ENA primary metagenome ERZ1026854 (study PRJEB33269, sample SAMEA4719793) | human gut metagenome | biome: human-associated habitat; feature: organic feature; material: feces | place: Cameroon | collected 2013-10 ...
ATATATGCGATTAATTTTGAACACCTACTTAATCATAATATTTCAAATTATTCTTGTTTTTTTCTTCTATAAATATTGTTTTCGTTTGGCTTTTTTTGTACTTTTGTCATGTGATACATTGCTTTAAAATAATAACCAATTAATGCTCTAAAAAATGGATATTGGATTAGGAACTTGCTTCTCTACAAAAAAATATGAGTACACCATAACGGAACGCGACAATCTGGGGTTCTTTATTGCCTCTGTGAAAATTCGTGGGCAGTTGGGAAAAATCGACACAGGGGTGACCGTTCGCATCGTGATGGAAAACGAATCGTCTGGCATCGACATGAACGCTTTGATGCGCTCTGATGCCTTGTTTGAAGCGTTCCGAATAAACAACGTGTTGTGTTGTGCAATGAAAGACGATGCTGACACAGTGGAGGCTTCTGTGGTTGATGATGACCCGAAGGTGGCAAACGGGGCAAACGGTGGCTCAAAGGCATATTACGAAGAGCCAAGCGCTACAGCCAATGACGAAGAGCCAAGCGCTTCAACCAATGATTTAAAGCCTGATGCCGATGGGTTTGTTTATTTCGGAGAATATCGCTACCGCGGACAGATGAGTGACGGCAATCCTGACGGAAAGGGTATGTGCATTTCGCCCGATGGCACGGTGTGGGATGGCTTTTGGCTTAATGGAAAACCAACAAAGCGCGGCACTATAAAGTGGAAAAATGGTCAGGTCTATGATGGCGAATGGAATTCGTATGGACCAAACGGCGAAGGAAAGATGATGTATCCCGACAAGCGTGTTTATACGGGAACGTTCCGAGATGGTGAACGCCACGGTCATGGCACGCTGACGATGCCTAACGGTGAGAGTTTTAAGGGTGAGTTTGTGGATGACAAGATTTCAGAAAACGGAACCTATTATGACAGCAAGGGACGGCCGCGAAAGGTGAAACCAAAGGATATATCTGAGAATGGCGGCGGACAAGGCTTCTTGGCTCGCATGTGGAAGAAGACATGGCGCTTGTGGGCGGCATTGTTTTGCTTCCTGATGATTCCTGTCACGATATGGCTGCTGCTCGAATTCTTTTCTGGCAACGGTGGAACGCATATCCGTGTCGGAGCTATTCTCGCACCCATTTATTTGCTTTACACGGGCGTGAAGCTTCTTATTGGTTTCGCAGACGATTTGTCTGGTGACAAATAGAATGGATGAGTTGTGAAAAAGCATCTTAACATTAGGATGGATGAGTTAATGAAAGAATTATTAATGAAGAAAAAAAGAATGATATGAGTGAAAAAGTAAATGTGAGCGAAAACGAAGCGCGTTATAAAATAAATCCTGATGTCGACCTCGTTCCTGATGCAGGACTGGGCGATTTTGTTGTGGGCTACAATCAGCGTGGTGATTCTTTTAAATTGTACTGGTATTTTTTGAATTTACTGCCAGTTATTGGCACAGTGATGTTTTTGTTTCATGCTTTGAATTATTGGCTTACACAAATAAGCCGCACCCAAATACTTGTTTACAAGGATGGATTCTTGTGGCAAACCGTGTCGCATAATGGAACTGTGAAGAGAGAGAGAAAGGTTGAGTTTGGCAAGATGAAAGGGATGATTGTGAAACGTGTGCGCGAATATTCGTCATATTATGGCTCGAAAAGTTACGATCAAACAAGTGTGACAATTAAGATTATTGGTGAAGATCTGAAAGAGTTGTTTAACGAACGTGATAGTTATTATAGCGAGTGTGAAAATCCTGATAGGTACAACCATGTGGCTTACGCATTAAACGTTATACAAGGAGAATGGAATTCGATAGTGATAGACCGCCTTAACGCTGAACTTAAAGAGAAGGGCTATTGCTCGTTTTATAGTGAAACAGGCTCTGAAATTCAGGTTAATAGAGAATTTATACGAAACGACAAACACTATGTGTCTGGACAACTATCGTATAGTTTTTCTGATGGTTGTTTATGGTTGTATCCACAAAAGGAAGAAGGTTCAATGTTCAAGGCGGCACCAACAAACTGGTGCATCAATCTTGGAGAGCTTTATAACAGTCAAGTGTTTCTTATTGTGATGAAACAGTTTTGGGGAATAAAGTGATTAAAGGTTTTTCCAAACATCATTAAAAACAAACATAAGGCATTTTTATTATGGCAGAACTCTCTAACGGCACCGTGTTGCGTGGCCAAACTTATTCTTATCGTATAGAACGAATGCTGGGCAGCGGCACCTTCGGCATCACTTATCTTGCTGTGGTGAGCGATGGGGCAGGGCCGATGAACGGCATGTTGCGCGTGTGTGTGAAGGAGTTTTACATGCACGACATTAACGGACGTAACGGTAGCGAGGTGACCTGTAGCTCCAGCGACGGCATGTTTTCTGAATATCGCCGCAAGTTTATGCGTGAGGCTGAAAATCTTGCGTCAATAAACCATCCGCACATCATTCATGTGCTTGAGGCGTTTGAACAAAACAACACGGTCTATTATGTCATGGAGTTTGTGGCTGGCGGCAGTCTTGACAGTTTCATCTGCATGCAAGGACGCATGAATGAGGCTTCGGCGCTGAAGTGTCTGGCTGGCATTGCTGAAGGTCTTCAATACATGCACAGCCAGAAGATGCTGCATCTGGACCTCAAGCCGGCAAATGTAATGCTTAAGACCGATGGCAGTCCGGTGCTTATCGATTTTGGTTTGTCTAAACAATATAACGAAAAAGGAGAGCCTGAGTCGAGCACAAAGGTTGGAAGTGGCACGCCAGGTTATGCGCCTGTGGAACAGGCCAACTATCATGACGGGCATGGGTTCCCCGTGACGATGGATGTGTATGCGCTTGGCGGCACGCTCTTTAAGATGTTGACAGGCGAGCGACCACCTGAGGCTTCAATGGTGCTTAACGATGGTCTGCCTGTCGATTTGCTTCAAAGATATGGCGTTTCAAAGGCCACAATAGCTGCCATTATCGGGGCAATGGCTCCTATCGTCAAGCAACGCACACCCGATGTCGCTTCGTTTGTTAAGGCTCTGCCATTGGGATCTGCTTATAAGGATTCGGGGGCTTCTAAGGCTTCGTCTTCAACAAAAACGTCTTCATCCTCTTCTTGCTCTTCGTCGTCTTCATCCTCTTCTTTTAAAAGAAAAAAGGATGTCTCTCAAAACCTGAGTGAAGGAATTGTCTATTTGACGCCTGACACAACATGTGTGAAAATTATCCTAAATGGTGTCGGGAAAGCACAAGGCAAGTCGTGGTTCTTTACCTTCACACCGTCAAAAATCTCTGTTGTAGAATCGAACACGTACGATTATCGCTCTTTCTTTTCTTCTAAACAACGCTTTGGTTCTGTTTTGGAGCGCATAAATGCTTTGCGCCTGTCTGTGGCTAAGAACTATGTCGGCGGAGACATTTCGCTTGATGAACGACGTTTCATGTGTACTCTCATAGCTGAGCGAGAAAACGAGGTCTATGTTGATGCTGTTTCTGGCGTTGGGTTTCAAGGCGATAGCTATTATCTGAAAGGAGACGTCGCTGCGTTAGCTGAAATTGTGGAAAACGAAACGGGTGTTGATGCCACTGGAAGGAAATGGAAAAGGCAACGCACAAAAAACTTTGTTATCATGGGCGTGGTGGCAGTAGTGGCTCTTGCGGCGTGGTGGATGTTTAAGGGAAACAATAGTTCGACGTACAACAATGTAGAATCGGAACAGAGCGTTGAACAGACCATTTCTTCAGAGACAGCAGATCAACAGCAGCAAGCGTTGCCAGAGATCTGTAATGAGCAAGCGGTGGACCTTGGCCTGTCAAGTGGCACAATATGGGCTGGCTGGAATGTCGGTGCTACGAGTGCCGAGCAATGTGGAGACTATTATGCTTGGGGTGAGACAAAAACAAAGAAGGAATATTCTAATTTCAATTATTTCGATTTAAAGAATGGTGCCGACTTTGAAGACTTCACGACATACTACAATGAAGGTGGAAAGACCTCCATTCGTTGCTCAAATAGAGATGTGGCTTGGGTGAAATGGGGACATCAGTGGGCCATTCCTACAAAAGACCAGGCAGACGAACTTGTGAGGGAGTGTACCTGGACATGGATGAAATATAATGGTGCCAATGGCTTTGCTGTTACAGGACCTAACGGAAAAAGCTTGTTCTTACCTGCCGCAGGAGAACATTATACAGGCTTGGATAGCAGTCAGAAGGATGTGAATGAGGTTATAAGCGTTGGAGAACAGGCATGGTATTGGACATCTGAGTTAAATAAAGATTATTCTGCATCGGCTTACATTATCTCGTTTGTTCAGAAGAAAGCTGAAGTGGACGTAGACGGGCGTTCTAGTGGTTTTTCTGTGCGACCTGTCAGGGTGAAGTGAATTTATGCCATGGTTACGGCTCGTAAGTGCCATAGTTACGGCTTGTAAGTGCCATGGTTACGGTTCGCAAGTGCCATGGTTATGTTTCGCAAGTGCCATGGTTACGGTGGCTAATAGCCATTATAAAAAAAAGGCTGTCTGGAATGGTTTGTTTCCAGACAGCCTTTTGTCTTTTATCGCATTAAGGCAATGCTTGCTTCTTGCTTGTGGTTAGCATTAGTCTTTCTTGTCGTAAGCATTAGTCTTGCTTGTGGCAAGCATTAGTCTTTCTTGTCGTAGGCGTGGACAGGATAGTCGATGGTGTAATGAAGACCGCGACATTCCTTGCGCTCGATAGCCTGACGTGTGATGAGATAACCGACGTTTATCATGTTGCGAAGCTCGCAGATGTCGCGGCTTGCCTTAACATGCTTGAACAGATCCTCGGTCTCTTCGTAGAGAAGGTCGAGACGGTCCCATGCACGCTTCAGACGGAGATCGCTGCGCACGATGCCCACATAATTGCTCATGCACTCGCCAACCTCTTTTACGCTCTGTGTTATGAGCACGCGCTCCTCGTTGGTCAATGTTCCCTCATCGTTCCATTCGGGCACAGCGGTGTTGAAATCGTAACTGTCGACCACTTTCAAGCTGTGCTTTGCTGCCGCATCGGCGTAGACAACGGCCTCGATGAGCGAGTTGCTTGCCAAACGGTTGCCGCCATGTAAGCCTGTGCATGAACATTCGCCGATGGCGTAGAGACGATGGATAGACGACTCGCCGTTAAGGTCAACCTTGATGCCACCGCACATGTAGTGGGCAGCAGGGCGAACGGGGATATACTCTTTTGTTATGTCGATGCCTAACGACAGACACTTGTGGTAGATGTTGGGGAAATGGTGCTTGGTCTCCTCAGGGTCTTTGTGGGTAACGTCAAGACACACATGGTCGATGCCATGAATCTTCATCTCCTTGTCTATGGCGCGGGCCACGATGTCGCGGGGAGCAAGCGACAGACGCTTGTCATATTTCTCCATGAACGACTCGCCGTTGGGAAGGCGAAGGATGCCGCCATAACCGCGCATGGCCTCGGTGATGAGGTAGGCGGGGTGGGTCTCGCCGGGATGATAGAGAGAGGTGGGGTGAAACTGCACAAACTCCATGTCTTTAACCTCGCCCTTGGCACGATAAACCATTGCTTCACCATCGCCCGTTGCTATGACGGGGTTTGTTGTTGTCTGGTAAACGGCTCCGCAGCCACCGGTGCACATGAGTGTTACCTTGCTCAGATAGGTATCTACCTTCTCTGTTTCGGGGTTGAGCACATAGGCTCCATAACACTCAATGTTGGGGGTGCGACGTGTCACCTCAATGCCAAGGTGGTGTTGTGTGATAATCTCCACTGCGAAATGGCTCTCCTTAACCTCGATGTCGGGGTGGTTGCGCACGGCTTCCATCAGCCCTCGCTGTATCTCTGCACCTGTATCGTCGGCGTGGTGAAGGATGCGGAACTCAGAATGTCCACCCTCACGGTGGAGGTCAAACTTGCCGTCGTCCTTGCGGTCAAAGTTTACGCCCCAGTTGACAAGCTCTTTTATCTGCTCAGGCGCGTTACGCACAACCATCTCAACGGCTGCTGGGTCGCTGATGTAGTCGCCGGCAATCATCGTGTCCTCGATGTGCTTCTCGAAATTGTCTACTTCAAGGTTTGTGACACTTGCCACACCGCCCTGTGCAAACTTCGTGTTGGCCTCGTCGAGAGTTGTCTTGCAGACGAGACAAATTTTTCCCTTATGCGCCCTTGCTATCTTCAGGGCGTAGCTCATGCCGGCTACTCCGGCACCGATAATTAGAAAATCGTATTTATAGACCATAATAGTGGAGAATTTCTGCAAAAGTATAAAATTTCTCGCTTTCTGCCATCTGTTTGCTTGTTTTTATTGTTTGCGAAGCAGAAAATTTAAATAACGTTAAGAGGTGTTAAGCGCTTAGGCGCGTAACATCTCTTTAATTATTCTTTAACGGCTATTTGAAATTTGCTCTCTTCCAAATTAAATAAATTTGAGAACAGCATTGTAGCACCCTGTAGCTGCAACGATTAACAGAAGCGTGAAGATAGTGCCTCCAGTGGCTAAGATGATGTTTGCATAACAAGATCTTATGGGCATCTCATGAGCTTTGTTGCTATTGAGAAACGCTTCGTGTGCTATGACATACAGGTAGGCTCTGTAGAGCAGCAAGGCGTAAAATGTTCCAACGATGCCTCCCACGAGAATGTCGCCAGGGTAGTGGACGCCGAGATAAATTCGGCTGTAGGTGTGAATAACTGCCCAGATATATATGAAAGCCGTGAGGCGACGGCTGCGGAAGAGCAGAGTCACCAATGCTGCCAGCGCAAACGAGTTGGCCGAATGGCATGACGGCATGCCGTAATGGCCGCTGTGATAGCCGTTCACGGTATGGATGAGCGCTGCGATGGGGCTGTCTGGATGACAGGGACGCGGACGACAGAAGATGGGACGTAGATATGCCGCACAGGTGGTGTCGGCAAGAGTTATGGTTATGGCAAACATTAGCACAATGATGGCTGTCTGACGTTTAAGCCCATACTTGTGCAAGATGACAAAAAATATTGCCATGTAAACAGGAACCCACACCCATTTTTCTGAGGTGAGATACATAAAACCATCAAAAAAAGAATTGTGAAAGCCGTTTAGCCACACCATCAGGTCGGCATCTGCGCGGCTGAGAATGTTCATCATCAATATTATTCAAATCTTATACGCTGCAAAGTTACGCATTATCTGAATAATAATAGACTTTTTTGCCACAAAAGTGTTCTGTGTTAACATAGAATAAACAAAATAACGCTCTTTTGCCAAAAGAAATCTTTTGTAGGCATAAAAAAAGGATTGCAATGGAGAACAAATCTCGTCATTGCAATCCTTTATGTTTTTATGCTTTTATGCTTTTTCTCTAATAATCATTACTTGACGCTCATGATCTGCAGACCATTGGGATCATCGGGCTTGATCTCCAGCAGTTTTGCTGCCCACTCCTTAGCTTCCTCTTTCTTGTCGTTCTGGATATAGTGAACGGCGAGATATGTGTAAGCTGTTGCGAGCTTGCTGGTCTCAGATGCTGTCTTTTCTGCCTTGGCCGACACGATGTCGATATATTTTTTGTAGAAGGGGAGAGCGCGACCAACCTTAACGTCGGGGTTGATCTGATAGTTCATGAGCGCACGCTTCCATACAGCGTAAGCAGCGGCATAGTCAAACTTCTCTTCAATCTGAGCATATACCTTGTCGGCGTTCTCAAAGGCCTTAACCTTAACATCGTTAGATGCTCCCTCAACAGAAGCCTCGTCGATGTAGATGTCTGCCAGCGCATCATACTCTTTGTATGTTGCTCCTTCACCCTTTGCGGCGATGTATGCTTCCATCGCGGTTACAGCATCTGCAAAGCGTTTTGCCTTGGTATATGTGTCAGCGACATACTTCTTAACCTCCTTGTTCTCGGGCTCAACTTCAGGAAGCTTGTTGTAAGCAGCAACGGCATCGTCGAAACGGCCAACGTTTGTGAGAGCGTCACCATAATAGATGTAATCGTTGGCTGTAAACTTAACGGTGTCGGGTGTGCTGAACAGCTTCTCGCCATAAGCTACGGCTGTTGCATAATCCTTCTTCTTGTCGGCAGCGTAGAGACCGATACGGTTGAACGAGTTATACTCGGGATACTTGCCAATGCCTTTTGCTGCGAGGTCCACGGCCTTGTCATACTGCTCAAGAACGTATGCTGTTGTAGCGTAGTCGAAGAGAATGTAATCGTCCATTGCTGTAACGTCCTTAACCTTGTCGAAATACTCGAGAGCTGTCTTCAGACGGTCGTTCTGTGAGAACATGTAACCTGCAGCTGCGTCAACAGGATATGAAGGATCAACCTCTCCAAGCTTCTTAAGCATTGCTACAGCTCCATCGGGATCAACCTTCTGGTAGATGCGGGCATACTTAACATACGAAGAAGGGTTCTTCGGATCGTTCATTGTTGCTGTCTCATACCACATGGCAGCTTCGCCGGCGTTCTCTTCAATAACAGAGATGTCACCGTGGAGAATGTAACCCGATGCGCTGTTCTTGTTGGCTTTGATAGCCATCTCAGCGTACACTTTAGCCTGCTCCAGGTTCTTGGCGTTCATGAAAGCACGACCCAGACCTGTCAATGCTTCAGCATCTTTCTTGTGAGCCTTTACGAAATCCTTAACCTGCGACTTTGTTGTTGCAACATCGCCTTTGGCATCAACCACAACTTTTGTGATGGCAGCTACGTCTGTCTTAACGTCCTGTGCCATTGCGGGCATCTGCATGCTCAGCAGCAGAGCGCCTACGAAGAAATATTTCAAAGTTTTCATATTCAAGATTGTTTTTAATGTTTCACATTGGATTTACACTCACTATGCTTGTTTTCTATTTCGACGTAAAATTACGATAAAAGTTACATAACGAGCATGTAATTAGCCTTTTTGTTGGCTTTTTTATAGTTATATTGCTTTTGTTTGATTTTGTTAAGCAACATAAGGCCTTAATGTCTTATGTTGCGTAACAAAAATCAATATAAGTTTTTTTAGCTTCTCGCTCTGTTGGCTTGTGCTGTTTTAGCAGATATAGCTACAAACGTTCTTGTTTCAAGCTATTCTTATCTTGGCTTGTTGTTAACGTTTACGTCACGAATGGCTATCTCACCTCTTGTGGGAAGCAATCCCGACTTAAAGATTATAAGCTGTCCTCGTGGCGATTCAATGAAATGGGCAAATCCCCAAGGAAGACCACGTTTCGGATCATTAAGAAGAGCGTATATTGTTCTCACGAACGGATATCGTCCGTTGAGCAGCCATGCCTGGTAAGGTTTCCATGAGTTCATGGGCGTTGCTTTATCCAGCTTGCTTACCGACATCACTGTGATGCTTTTGTTCCATGTTGTGTTGGTAGAATCGCGCTTGTCGTTGAGCCAATTGCTACCGATGATGCCTATCGCGTTGGGCGTGCGTGCCACATAGTCGATGACATCTTTAGAGTCTTTCGCGGCAAAAATGTTTGGATTGTCTATCGTCTTGCCGCCAAGGATAGAGTCGACACAGAAGCTGACTGCGCTTGATTTCTTGTTGTCGAAGCAAACCCAAATGTCGCCGAGCTTTGAGCCTTTGTTCACGTCGCTCCATTTGGTCGCTTTTCCTGTGAGAATGCGCTTTACATCATTTACGGTGATGCACGAGTCAAGATTCTTGTTGTTGCATATCAAGGCCATTCCGTCGTATGCGAGGGGTACGGCCTCTGGGAGCTGATCTGTGCCTTTAAGGTAGTCATACTCCTTCTGTGAGAATTTACGAGCCGTGATCGTTAACATCACCTTGTTCTTGAGGAGCATGTTCACTCCGTCAACCTCGCTCGTGTAGATTGGGGTTACTTTGGCGTCAGGACATGACATCTCAAACACCGATTTCAGTTCATCTACTATAGGACTAAAACTCTCGTCAGAGGCGAAACTGATCGCCCCTGACGAGTTTGTATCTGTTCTGCCGTCCTTTCGCTTCTGCTCACCGCAGGAAACGAAAAGACAGGCAGACAGTGCTAATCCTACCAAAACGTAAGATATTCGTTTCATCAAAATCGTAAACTTTTTAACTTTTTACTGTTTAAAGATTACTGAAGTCTGAATGACACAGGTACGTTGTACTTAACGCGCACTGCTGAACCATTCTGCTTACCGGGAATCCACTTCGGCATGCTCTTAACCACACGCTGTGCTTCCTTGTCGAGAGAGGGGTCAACTGAACGTGCAACCTGTACATCGGTGATGTGACCGTCGCGCTCTACCACGAAAGAAATAACTACGCGGCCCTGAACACCGTTCTCCTGTGCTACCACCGGATAGTGGATGTTCTCGTTGAGGAACTTCATGAGAGCTGAGTTACCTCCAGGGAATGAAGGCATCTGCTCAACCACGTCGAACACTTTCTCTTCCTCAACATGCTTCGGGGGCTCCGGAGCCTTGATTTCTTCCTTAGCTTTGAGCACTTCGCCACCTACCTCATCGTTACCTTGAACGTTGAAGGCACCTACGGCCTTGTTGCTCTTCTCAACCTCATCGAGCTTGATCAAATCCTCTTCCTTTACCTCTTCGTCCTTCTTGATGACAGGAGCGGTAAACTTAACTGAAGATTTAACCTGCTCAACAACCTTTTCAGGTTCGGTCTTGACGATTTCCTTCTTCTCTACCTTAGCTTCTTTCTTCTTCTCCTGGAGTGAAGCCAACTGAACAGCCTGAGTGTTCTCAACTGTCTTGTTGGCCTGCGCCATTTTCTGAAGTTGGAGACCGAGGAAGAGGAGTACTGCAGCAAGGAATACGATTACGATGGACCAGATATTACGCTTAGTAGTACCCTTGCGCAGTTTGTATGCGCCATATGCCTGGTTTCTGCCTTCGAACACGAGGTCAGTCCATTCATTGGATACCAAATCTAATTTTGCCATTTGTTTGTCCTTTCTTTAATTATTAGTCATTGATTACTTAATGCCGCGCTTTGCAAGAAGCTGTGCATCCTGCGGATTAATCTTGTCAATGACGTATGTACCAATACTGCAGATAGTCATTTCGTCCAAAGCGTCAACCATGTTCTTGTAAGAAGCTTCGTCGGTACACTTGATGATGATAGTCATCGTGGGCACCTTACCTCCTTCAAGTTCACCCTTCTTGATCTTTGACAATTCAGCGTCGTAAACGCTGTCAGGATAAGCTGCCGGGTTGGCGAGCTTCTTCTGGTCAAGCTTGATCTTTGCTGCCATGATGTCGGCAACAGGTGTAGAGCCGTCTTCTGTAACGTGCTTGATGAGCACGTCGCGGATACCGTCCTTACCCCATGTTGTCTCTTTCAGACAGTTGGGATCAGCGTAGTTGGGGATACCGTCTACATGGTAGATCTTGTCGTTTCCACAAACGTAGATGGTAACTGTTTGAGAAGCTTTGGCCGCATTGCGGTCCTTTTCATTGATGTTCTCATCGTTACTTGGCATAGTCAAATTCATCGTCTGGGGCTTAGCCAGTGATGTACAGAGCATGAAGAACGTGATAAGAAGCATCATCATGTCCACCATAGGCGTGAAGTCCACGCGGGTGTTCATCTTTTTCTGTCTGCTTGCTTTTTTCTTAGCCATGTCTTAATCCTCCGAATTTGATTTAAGCGATGTGATCAGATAGTAACGGTTCTCGTTCATGTCCTGAAGCTCAGACATCATCTTCTTGATGACCTTGTACGGTGT
>ERZ1026854.2117-NODE-2117-length-11663-cov-10.076068_pt1 | contig 11663 bp, 11 predicted proteins | sample MGYA00380157_ERZ1026854 | MGnify/ENA primary metagenome ERZ1026854 (study PRJEB33269, sample SAMEA4719793) | human gut metagenome | biome: human-associated habitat; feature: organic feature; material: feces | place: Cameroon | collected 2013-10 ...
TATATGGCTTTTGCGCCGATTTTTTGTCTACACTTTGATTAAAAATTAGTATTAGAATGGGCGGATATAGAATCCGCCCCTACGAAATTCAGTTTTTTGTGACAAATATGCGGAACAAAAATAATTACGCATTACGAATTAAACCGCTCTTACCATTATCTTTGAACTGTCCTCTTCGCGCAGAGCTATAACAGCACCGCGGATAAGATACGCCGTCGGGTCGCCCGAGGGACTTCGCTGCAAACATTCAACTCGTGTGCCCTCGATAAGTCCGAGATCCTGCAAGCGCCGCCGCATACTGCCGTCATTGTGCAGCTGTGTGACGCGGGCGCACATTCCCTCCGAAAGGGAAAAAAGGCTTGTTTCTATGTTCATTGCATTTCTCCTGTAAAATTAAGTAGTCGGTCCGCTGTATTCGCAGTCCGCTCAATATTATTTTATGCTCGGGAAAATAAAGCGTGACAATCGGCGGATTTTGTGGTATAATGTCATTTGATATGATTTTTATGCCAAATCGCGGCATAATGCGGAAAAGCTTATATTTTTCGCTGCAGACTTGGCAAAAAATTTCGGAGGGATAAAAGTTGGCAAGAATTTATCCGCTGTTTTCTTCGAGCAAGGGCAACTCTACATATATCGGGAATAAACAGCAGGGGATACTTATAGATGACGGCGTTTCGTTTTCTCGGCTGAAAAAAGCTTTTGAGGTGAACGAACTGCCGCTTGAAGCGATAAAGGCGGTGTTCATCACGCACGAACACTCCGACCACACAAAGGGACTTTCGGTGCTGACGAAAAAGCTTCGAGTTCCCGTTTATGCGCAGGCTTACACGCTGGATATTCTCACGGGCAGCGGCTTCATCAACAGCGAGGGCTGCGAGATGAAAGACTTCGAGGAGATATGCGGAATGAAAATTTCCTGCTTCCCGACTTCGCACGACACAAAGGAATCCTGCGGCTACAAGATCGAATTCGAGGACGGAAAGCGCTGTGCTGTCTGCACTGACCTCGGCTATGTTTCGCCTATCGTTGAGGAAAGTTTGCTCGGACTTGATGCTGTGCTTATCGAGGCAAATTACGATGTCGAAATGCTTCGCAACGGTCGGTATGACTACTATCTGAAAACGAGAATTTTCTCCAAGAACGGGCATCTTTCCAATGATGACTGCGGCGATTTTGCTCGAAAGCTTGTGGAAAGCGGCACGACAAAGCTTATCCTCGGGCATCTTTCGCAGGATAACAACACGCCTGAGATCGCCGCTGAAACGGTAGTCCGTCATCTTGACGGCTTCGTTCGCAACAGCGATTACATACTGAGTGTTGCGCCCGTCGAAACAAGCGGCGGCTTCATTGCATTCTAAGCGGCGGGGATGCCCTGCGGCAAGTTCGGCGGGGATGCCCCGCGGCAAGTTCGCGCCATGCTCCGCTTTGCTTCGCTCGTTTTGTGAGGATTAATTTATGTTCGCGAATAAAGTTGGTTTAAAAGCTCTATAGTTCAAATTTGGAGAGGAAGCCCCGCGGCAGGTTCGCATCACGATCCGCTTTGCTTCGCTCGTTTTGTGAGGTAATAAGTTTGTATTCGCGAATATGGGTTTATTCTACAGTCTGACAAATATAAGGAAGGACTACAGCTTATGTTGAATGTTAATATAATCACGGTCGGAAAGCTTAAAGAAAGCTATCTCCGCGAAGCTTCGGCGGAATACAGCAAGCGGCTCTCGGCGTTTTGCAAGCTTAATATAGTCGAGCTTGCGGAAAGCAGACTTCCCGACAACCCGTCCGAAAAAGAGATAAGTGCGGCGCTTTCCAACGAGGGAAAGGCTATTTTGCAATTACTCTCAGGAAATAGCTGTTATAATATTGCAATGTGTATAGAAGGTAAACAGCTCCCGTCAGTGAAATTTGCGGAAAAGCTTCAGAGCGTGTCAGCGTATGAGGGCAAAAGCACTGTTAATATCGTTATCGGAAGTTCGTTCGGCATCGCGCCCGAAGTAAAGGCTCTCGCCGACCTGCGGCTCTCAATGTCGGAAATGACATTCCCTCACCAGCTTGCGCGTATAATGCTTCTTGAACAGCTTTACCGTGCGTTTCAGATAAACGCAGGCGGAAAATATCATAAATAAATTCGAAATTATTTATATTCCGCAAAATTAAGTTAGATACTGTATGAAACAGTTTTCTGTTTCATACTATAGGAAGTTTACAAAATAAAGAAATGCCCCTATTTTCATTGGATAAAAATCCTTTGAAAAATAGGGGCGTTCGTTATTGTATAAACGCTTTGCGGCGTAATAATACGGGGTTAAACTAATTCCGAATTTAATTTATTCCCAGCCCATAGATTCCTTGATCTTTTCAACGAGCTTGTCGGAAGCCTTTTCGTGGGTCTTTTCGCTTGGGTGCCAGTCAGCGGCAATTCCGTCCTCGTTCATATTCTGCTGGTCGAACATGAGCCAGTCAACATTCGTATCGCCCGTTTCTTCGCTGTAATCGCGGAGAGCAAGCTCTACATAAGGATAGAGGTTCTGTCCCATGATGCCGAGTGTGCCGATGATCTTTGCGTTCGGGTTATTTTCACGGATCTTCTTTACGAATTCAACATAGTGCGATCTGTAATCTTCGCACTTTTCTTCCTGATTCTTGCAATAGCTGTCATCATTCGTGCCAAGGTTGATAACGATCACATCGGGTTCGCGCTTGGTGAAGTCCCAGTCGAGAGCAAGCGGATCGAACTCGTCATTCTTGCTCCAAGTATAGCCGAGGTGTGTATAGTAAGGCGGAACAAGCTGTGTGAGAACTTTCTTTCCGTCGCCCGAGTAGCCCGAGATGATGCCGTGACCGCTGAATGAAACAAGGCTGTAGTCAGCGTCAAGCTTTTCTGCTGTTTTATAAGCATACGCTTTTGTGCAGTCCTCGGTCTTTGTTGAGAAATGGTGATCCTTGTCCTCGTCGTCAACGCCGTAACCGCAGGTGATAGAGTCACCGATGAATTCGATATAGCGTGACTTGTTCTCGGCAGGCTTTTCGTCCTTGCCGTTGATAGTGATATCACTGATAGCGTATGTAGACATCGGCGATTCGGAGAGCTTCACGATCTTGACATCGTTCTGCTGTTCGGTATCGCTGATCTTGACGTTGATAGACTTTGTCTTTTCGTTTATCATTTCATCAGCCTTGCGCTCGCCGTTCACATATACCGCAACACGAGCCTGATTGTCCGCCGATGCAGGGTTGCTGCTGTTCGTGTCGCCCTCGATAGTTACGGTGACTTCCGTTCCCGTGAATGTAAATTCTGCGCCCGAGCCGCTCAATGCGCAGTAGATCTTTCCATTATTATAGTATGTTCTTCCAAGCTGCTTGAAATTTTCCTCGTTAAGTTCGATCGACTTCACCGCTGCTTCCTCCTCTTTAACTTCCTTATTTGCCGCTGACGAATCAGCACAGCCTGCCATTACTGATGCTATCAGAAGCGCAGGCAGTATAGCCGCTAATTTTTTCATAGATATTCTCCTTAATATTCCGTTGTCTGCGAAGTGAATGAATAGACGATGCCCTTTTTCGGCACGACGTTTGCACGGTCAAAAAGCTCCGAAACGGTCACGAATTCATACTCCTTTTTGAGTTCGGGAATGATGATGTCGAGCGCCTCGACGGTCTGAATATTTCCGCTCATATCGTGCAGAAGTATTACCGCGCCGTCCTTTATCTGACCGAGAATTTTTTCTGCGCGCTGCTGCGCCGTTACCTCGGGCAGCCAGTCCTCCGCACCGATGCCTGCGATGAATGTAAGGTCGATGTTCTCATACATTTTCTCGCTGACCGCGATATACGGCGGACGGAAAAAACGCGGTTCTTTGCCCGTGATGCGCTTTATCTCGGACGAAGTAAATTCGATTTCCGCACGAATTTCCTCTGCCGAAAGCTCAGGCATTGCCGAATGTGTTCTTGAATGGTTGTTTATTTCGCATCCCATATCAAAAGCCTGCTTGACTACCTTTGCTGACTCTTCATTTATATTGTTTCCGACAAGAAAAAATGAAGCAATAACTCCGTGTTTTTTCAGCTTTTCAAGCACGAGCGGAGTCGTATCCGTGTTCGGACCGTCATCAAAGGTCAGCGCACAAAGCTTTTTATCCATAACTCTCCCCCCTAAAGTTTTTATGCCGTTGATTTTAAAAAAGTGACAGATTTTTTTAAACGGATATTCTTAATTATAGCATTAATGCACAGTTTTGTCAATCAGAGATATTTCATAATTAATCCATAAATTAATCTTGAATTGCCGTTTAAAATGGATTATAGTTGTACCAACAATTCACTTTATGGGGGAAACTTCTATGAAAAAATTAACTATGACCCTTACGGATAAGACCAAAAGCCATATCAACCGCGAGATATACGGTCACTTTTCCGAACATCTCGGACGCTGCATTTATAACGGCATCTACGTCGGCGAGGATTCGTCCGTCCCGAACACGAACGGTGTGAGAAATGACATTATCAAAGCGCTCAAAGATATAAGAATACCCGTTCTCCGCTGGCCGGGCGGCTGCTTTGCCGATGAATACCACTGGAAAGACGGCATCGGCGACAAGAGCCAACGCAAAAAAATGATAAACACCAACTGGGGTCACGTTACCGAAGACAACAGCTTCGGTACGCATGAATTTATGAACCTCTGCGAAGAGCTCGAATGTGAGCCTTACGTTGCGGGAAACCTTGGCAGCGGCACAGTTCAGGAGCTTGCCGAATGGGTCGAATATATGACCTTTGACGGCGTTTCGCCAATGGCTGAACTTCGCCGAAAGAACGGCAGAGAAAAGCCTTGGCATCTCAAATACCTCGGCATCGGCAACGAAAGCTGGGGCTGCGGCGGCTGTATGCGTCCCGAATATTACGCCGATGAATACCGCCGTTACCAGACTTTCTGCAAGAATTACAGCGGCAATGAGCTTTACAAGGTTGCCTGCGGTCCGAACAGCAGCGACTACAACTGGACGGAAGTGCTTATGAGCCAACTCGGCGAATGGCACACAAAGGCGATATCTCTCCATTATTACACCGTTCCGAGTGGCGACTGGAGCAAAAAGGGCGATGCAATTGACTTCACCGAGGAAGAATATTACCGCACGATAAAGTCGACCATCTTTATGGACGAGCTTATCCGCAAGCACGATGAAATTATGACCGCACACGACCCCGAGCATAAGATCGGACTTATCGTTGACGAGTGGGGCTGTTGGTACGATGTCGAAAAAGGCACGAATCCGGGCTTCCTCTATCAGCAGAACACAATGCGTGACGCTCTCGTTGCCGCAATAAATCTCAACATTTTCAATGAGCACTCCGACCGTGTCGTTATGGCGAATATCGCGCAGGCTGTCAATGTTTTGCAGGCTGTTATCCTCACCGAGGGCGAAAAAATGATGCTTACGCCTACATATTACGTCTTCAAAATGTACCGCGAGCATCAGGGCGCAGAGCTTCTCGAAAGCAGTCTTGAAAACGCTCAGACGGGTATGGACGGCTGCAAGATACCTGCCGTTTCGCACTCTGCATCGGTCGATAAGAACGGCGATGTTCTCGTCACTTTCTCGAACTGCTCGCTCGATGAAGATTATGAGATCGAAATCAACGGCGCAGGTGCAAGATCCGTTTCGGGCGAAATTCTCACCGCCGAAATTCACGCTTACAACGGCTTTGACGGCAAAGAAAATGTTGCACCGAAAGCTTATGACGGCTTTAAGCAGGACGGCGAAAAGCTCACAGTCGTTCTTCCGAAGTGCAGCGTGGTTTCACTTACTCTGAAGAAGTAAAATGGGCAAAAAATTCTGCAAGCGCTGTCTTCTTGACGAACTCGACTATGACGAAACATACGAGGACATAAAGCGCTATATAAAAGATTTTCCCGAGGAAAAGCGCGTTTCGGACGAAGTCTATTCGGAAAGGCTGAGCGTGTGCAAAACGTGTTCGGAGCTTGAAAGCGGGATATGCCGAAAATGCGGCTGTTTCGTAGAGCTTCGCGCGCTGAAAAAGGGAATGTACTGCGCCTCGGAAGAGAAAAAATGGTGAATTTAAGGAGTTAATGAAAAAGTGTCATTGGAAAATGCAAGGAAGTACCTCGAAAGCGAGGGCTTTGATACCTCAAAAATAATGGAAATGGATCATTCGTCCGCAACGGTCGAGCTTGCCGCAGAAGCGCTCGGCTGTGAGCCGGGAATGATAGCAAAATCGCTGACCTTTGACGTAAAAGGCGAGCCGATAATGATAGTCACAGCAGGCGATAAGCGCATCGACAACGCAAAATACAAAGCATTCTTCGGTGCAAAGGCGAAAATGCTCACCCGAGAAGAGGTTTCGGAAAAAATAGGTCACGATGTGGGCGGCGTTTGCCCGTTCGGCATAAAGGACGGAGTAAAGGTCTACCTTGACGGCTCACTCAAAGACTATGAGTACGTTTACCCTGCCTGCGGAAGCCATAACAGCGCGATAAAGCTGTCTATCCCCGAACTTGAAAAGCTTTCGCACTTTACAGCTTGGGTAGAAGTAACTAAATAAATTCGGAATTATTTGCAACGTTCAATTTGTTTGAGTGATGCGAAGCCAAGCAAAAGTTTCGTCCACCTTTTCAAAGGTGGTGGGTGTCCAGAGGGCAAAGCCCTTGGTCGCAGGTCAATTTGACCTTTAGCAGAAGAGCGAAACACTCTAAACTAACAGCGAAAAGCTTGTTGCAACAGCGTAATCATTAACAAATAAAAAGGCGCAATTCACATAAACAATGGTGAACGAAATATGAGAAATCAAGTTTCGTAACGTCATAAATGTGAATTGCGCCATTCTATTTTCCTCAAACCAGCTATCCTCGGTGTGAAATGCGCAGAGCGGAGCGATAAGCATTTCACGCCGACAACGCTTGAGCTACTTATGGGATATGAATGTGAAAACAACGAGCGAACAGCTGGTGTTCATACAATTCATACAACGTTGCAGGTCATATATACTCACTTCGTTCGCATATATGACCTGCAAGGACAGTTTTTCCGTACATAAAGAATAGGCGCAATTCACATTTTAGGTTTACGAAACTGATTTCTCATATTTCTTTTAACCTTTTTGTTGTGAATTGCGCCTTTTTATTTGTTAATGATTACGCTGTTGCGGCAATGCTTTGGCTGTTGGTTTAAGGAGTTTCGCTCTTCTGCTAAAGGTCAAATTGACCTGCGACCAAGGGCTTCCGCCCTCTGGACACCTGACGAGCTGTGCTCAGCTCGACCAGCTGCTTGGCTTCGCAGCACTCAGACAAATTGAGCTTTGCTTTAATTCCGAATTTTATTCAAGGCTTTCTATCGGCATAACGGTATTGACATCGGCATCGTAGTCAACGCCATCAACGTCAAAGCCGAAAAGTTCGGAGAAGTCGTGCTGATAGCCTGCGATATCTGCACATTCGTTAAGGTTTTCGGTGGAGATATCATTCCAGAGCTTGGTTACCTTTTCCTGAATTTCAGGCTGCATTTCGAGGTCGTCCATACGGATCCTCTTTTCGCTGTCGGTCGGGACAGGCTTGCCGCTGTAAAGCTTCTGTGCGAAAAGTCGCTGCATTTGCTCGATACAGCCCTCGTGGTTTCCAGCTTCTTTCATTACTTTGAAGAGGATAGAGATATAGAGCGGAACTATCGGGATAGCGGAGCTTGACTGTGTAACGAGGGCCTTATTTACGGAAACATAAGCCTTTACGCCGTTTGAAACGTTATTTATCATTCCTGCGGTTGCGGCGAGGTGAGCCTTTGCTCTGCCGATCGAGCCGTCATAATACATTGGGTGGGTGATCTCAGGTCCGATATAGGAGTAAGCAACGGTCATTGCGCCGTCGGCGAGGACGTGTTCACGTTCCATTTGCTGTATCCAGTCGAACCAGTCTTCGCCGCCCATTACCTTAACGGTATTGTCGATCTCTTCTTCGGTGGCAGGTTCGAGGGTGATATCGGAAATGGACATATTTCTCATATCGATAGTCTTATTAGTGTAGCTGCTTGAAGTTGTTTTGAGCACGGAAGAAACCGTTGTGCCGTCGGGGAGGGTTCTTCTCGGAGCGGCGAGGCTGTAGACAACGAGGTCAACTTTGCCGAGGTCTTTCTTGATAAGGTCGATAACTTCGTCCTTGACAGCCTGAGAGAAAGCGTCGCCGTTTATAGTTTTTGCATAAAGTCCGTCAGCGTGAGCGAACTGCTCGAAAGCGGCGGTGTTATACCAGCCTGCCGAGCCTGTTTTGCTTTCCGTTCCGGGCTTATCGAAGATAACGCCGATAGTTGCGGCGTGGCAGGAAAATGCTGCGGAAATTCTTGAAGCAAGTCCGTAACCCATTGATGAGCCGATAACAAGCACTTTCTTTGCGCCGTCAACGGCAGGCTGGGACTTTACATAGTCGATCTGCGCCTTTACAGCGGCTTTGCAGCCCTCGGGATGAGCCGTTGTGCAGATAAATCCTCTGATCTTTGGTTTTACTATCATAAAAGTTCTCCTTTTCGGTCGGATTGAAAAAATACATTTATATTGTAGCATTTTTTTGTGCGAAAATCAAGGCGAAATTTGTATTTTCGGCGGTTTGAAGTCCGTTTTACAAAAGATTTTTTGACAAAATCTGATTTTTGTCAGACTTTGCGGTGAATTTACACAAAATTCTTGAAAATTTGCTTCAAATATAGTATAATATTATAAAATATCGTGGAGGAAAGCGCGGAAACTTTTCTTCAAAAAGGAGATCGCTATGGTTTTACAGGATTTTTATGAGGGCAGAGCGTTTGATGCTTATACATATTTCGGCGCGCACGTTGAAGAGGACGGGGTTATGTTCCGCACCTATGCGCCCAACGCACGTTCTATCGAGGTCATCGGCGAATTCAACGAATGGAATGGTCAGTATATGAACAAGGATGGCACGGGCGGCGTTTTCTCGCTTTTCGCGGGAAATGCCAAGGTCGGTCAGATGTACAAATACCGTATCCACGGCGCAGGCGGTGAAACGGTCGAGAAGTGCGACCCGTACGGCTTTGCAATGGAGCTTCGCCCGAACTGTGCTTCGTATATAACCGATCTGAAAAGCTTCAAGTTCACCGATGAAAAATGGATCGCTTCGAGAGGCGACACCTACAACAAGGCGATGAACATTTACGAAATTCACTTTGGCTCGTGGAAAATGAAGCTCACAAAGGAAGAGGGCGACGGTGAGAATTTCGACAAGGATATCCCTATCGAGGAACGCTGGTACAGCTACCGTGAGCTTGCGCCGCTTCTTATAAAATATCTCAAAGAAAATCATTACACCCACGTTGAAGTCATGCCGCTTTCCGAGCACCCTGCCGACGTTTCGTGGGGATATCAGGTAACGGGATTCTTCGCGCCGACTTCGAGATACGGCAGTCCCGACGACCTCAAATACTTCATCAATGAATGTCACAAGGCAGGCATCGGCGTTATCACCGACTTCGTTCCCGTCCACATGGCTACGGACTGGTATGCACTGTCGAAATATGACGGAACTGCGCTTTACGAATATCCGAACACGGGCGCAGGCGAGAGCGAATGGGGAACTTACAACTTCAACTATTTCCGCGGCGAGTCGCGAAGCTTTATGCAGTCGGCGGCGAATTACTGGCTTGAAGAATTCCACTTTGACGGAATAAGAATGGACGCTATCAGCAACATCATCTACTGGCAGGGCGATGCGAACCGCGGCGTGAACAACGGTGCTGTGCAGTTTATCCGCAGTATGAACAGCGGTCTGCATCATCTCCACCCGACAGCACTGCTTATGGCGGAGGATTCCACCAACTTCTTAAAGGTAACTGCGCCGTCCGAATATGAGGGACTTGGCTTCGACTACAAGTGGGATATGGGCTGGATGAACGACACGCTCGATTTCTTCCGCACACCTCCGTCCGAGCGCCCGAAGCATTACCACAAGATAACATTCTCGATGCAGTATTTCTACAACGAGCTTTATATTCTGCCGTTCTCGCACGATGAAAATGTTCACGGCAAGGCTACGATCATTCAGAAGATGTGGGGAGATTATGAGGAGAAATTCCCGCAGGTAAGAGCGCTTTATGCCTATATGTACACTCACCCCGGCAAGAAGCTCAACTTTATGGGCGGCGAGTTCGGTCAGTTCAGAGAATGGTCGGAGGAGCGCCAGCAGGACTGGTTTATGAAGCGCTATCCTCTGCACGATTCGCTCGCGCGCTATATCGGCGACCTTTCCAAGCTTTATACGGAAAATCCTGCACTTTACAACGGCGAATACAACAGCAACTGCTTCAAGTGGCTCGAAGCCGATGCCTGCGAGGACTGCGTTTATGTTTATGAGCGAATGGCGGCGAACAAAAAGGTTCTCGTTGTGCTGAATTTCTCGGACAAGAAGTACGAAAACTACACGATAGGCGTTGATGAAAAGGCTTATTTCCACGAAATACTGTACAGCGACAGCGATATTTACAGCGGAAGCACCCGCACGGTGAAAAAGCCGTCCATAGTTTCCGAAGCGAAGCAGTACAAGCAGCACAAGTTCTCGTTCAAGGACGAATTCGCACCTTTTTCAGCAAAAATATACGAAGTTGAAGAGGATTAAAGGGTAATTTTTTTCAACGTAAAGGTGAGTTTACATTCAGTATTCCCACCAATGTTCAGATATGTGGAAAACCGAGGGTACGGTTTTACGCACTTTTACACACTTTCCACCCAGTTTTCCACCGTATATAAACAGTTTTCACCATTTTCCACCGAGTTTTCCACCGAATGTTGAGGAAAACTTTTAATACAGCTTGTATATTGACCTTGACAAGCGTCAAAAATAGCCTTGGGATACGATGATAAAGCGAAGCGTTCGTTTCCCTTGAAATGAAATTTTGAGGTGGAGAATTTATGATAAAGGGTGTAAACAGGCGGATCGTTGAGATAAGCGGAATGAAGAACGACTATTTTGAAAAGGCGGTGCTTTATATCCGACCCGAAAAAAGCACCGAGCCTATCGGCAGACTGGAGCTTGAGGCGAGAAGCACGGTGGCAATGCTTTCCCCGAATGAGGAAAAGCCGCCGAAAGCGCATATCATCACAGACCTGACCCTGCGCCTTTTGGCAGTTTCGCTGGGACTGTTTGCAATTGCTTTAACGGTGTACCTTGTTGTTTAATGCGGAATTCGGAATGCGGAATTCGGAATTATTGGCATAACTCAACTTTGTTTGAGCGTTGCGAAGCCAACTAAAGTTTACGTCCACGCTTTTTAAAGGGTGGTGGGTGTCCAGAGGGCAAAGCCCTTGGTCGCTTCCGCAGACGGCGAAATTCCCTAAACTAACAGCACAAAGTTCGCCGCAACAGCGTAATCATTAACAAATAAAAAGGCGCAATTCACAACAAAAAGGTTAAAAGAAATATGAGAAATCAGTTTCGTAAACCTAAAATGTGAATTGCGCCTATTCTATTTTCCTCAAATCAACTATCCTCGGCGTAAAATGCGCAGAGCGAAGCGATAAGCATTTTTATCCGACAACATTTGAACAGCTATGGAAAATGAATGTGAAAACGACGAGCAAACAGATGATGTTCAAACACTTCATACAGCGTTGCAGGTCATATATACTCACTTCGTTCGCATATATGACCTGCA
>ERZ1026854.2118-NODE-2118-length-11662-cov-8.551564_pt1 | contig 11662 bp, 6 predicted proteins | sample MGYA00380157_ERZ1026854 | MGnify/ENA primary metagenome ERZ1026854 (study PRJEB33269, sample SAMEA4719793) | human gut metagenome | biome: human-associated habitat; feature: organic feature; material: feces | place: Cameroon | collected 2013-10 ...
CTCGTGGGCTCGGAGATGTGTATAAGAGACAGTTATTGTACGAATGATTAAGTTTAAGATATAATTTTGTGTAATTTATCAATATTCAAAAATGTAATTTTATGGTATTATGTGTATAATAGCATTTATAAACTATAAATGTGTAAGGGAGGAATTTTATGAAAAAAACAGCTTTTTTGAAGACTGCCTTTTTGGCGCTGGCGTTCTGTATGGCGTTTGTGCTGATACCGAGCAGCAATGCAAGCGTATCGGCAAGTGAAATGCCGTCAGGGCACACCTGCGACGGCGTTACTTATGACATACCCCTTGACAGCAGCTTCACAGGCGGCACTCTTGCTTCGGGCAATTATTATCTGACAGAGGGTATTACGCTGGCAAAAAAAGTTGAGATCAATGCAGGCTCCGATGTCAAGATATGCCTTAATGGTAATAGTATCAATACTGAAGATGTTACAGGATACGGCTATACAATAAATAACTACGGCACACTGACCCTTAATAACTGTGACACCGCAAATGGTATAATAAATACATACTCATTCACTTTTTTGTGTTATAACAACTCTGTACTTTATGGAAATGCAACGATCTGCTCACCGATGGATGTAAAGGGCAGAAGCAAAATAAGCGGCTGTACATTAAATAATGATATTTCATGCACAGCTAATTCAGAAATAACAGGCGGCACTTTTTTAGATAGAACATACATCCATAACTCTGTGGTTATCTCAGGCGGCACCTTTAACCAAGAGGTTAAAGCCTTTGATTCCAGCGTTATCACAGGTGGCTACTTCAGCAAAGCAATATTCGCATATCCAAATCACGAAAATTTCATCAAGGGCGGTTATTTCAAAACAAAGCCCGATGACAGCTATATCGCTGACGGATATGCAATAACGGCTTCGGGCAACAGCAATTACCCTTACAAGGTCGTTGCTATACATACCTGCAATGGTGTTACCTATGATAAGCCTCTTGACAGTTCATTTAAGGGCGGATATCTTGCTTCGGGCAATTATTATCTGACAGAGGATATCGACCTTACAGACACAATAAAAATTGCAGCAGGCTCCGATGTCAAGATATGCCTTAACGGAAAGAGCATTTCAGAATATTATGTGGAGAACTATGGCACACTGACCCTTAATAACTGCAATGCTGCAAACGGAAAGCTTAATAACTATTATCGTGGTTATGAAGACTCTGTACTGTACGGAAATGCTGTAATAAGCGACACATTCTTACCCTCATCACCAGCCGACAACAGCAAAATAAGCGGCTGTATATTTAACTGCGAAATTTTGTGCTCCGAAAGTTCTTTGATAACAGATGGTACTTTTAATGGGAGCGTCTGTATCCACGATAATAGTACTGTCACAGGCGGATACTTTGGCGGAACTATTATGAACGGAACAGTCGGCAAATTTATCAAAGGCGGTTATTTCAAAATCAAGCCCGATGACAGTCTTATCGCTGACGGGTATGCAATAACAGCTTCGGGCAACAGCAATTACCCTTACAAGGTCGTTGCTATACATACCTGCAATGGTGTTACCTATGATAAGCCCCTTGACAGCACATTCACAGGCGGAACCCTTGCTTCGGGCAATTATTATCTGACAGAGGATATCGACATTACAAACACTATGGAAATTGCAGAAGGCGCCGATGTTAAAATATGCCTTAACGGAAAAAACATTGCAGGACATAGTTTAATGCGGAATCTCGGCACACTGACACTTAATAATTGTAATGACAAAAACGGAGAGCTGAATATCCATTATTACGGTTACAAAACCTCTGTACTGTACGGAAATGCCGTAATAAACGGTTCCGCATCTACACTTGCCTCACGTATACCTACCTCACTTATATGCGCCAACAGCAAGATAAGCGGCTGCGTATTTGACGATGACGTTATCTGCGATGACAGTTCAATGATAACAGACGGTACTTTTAATCAAAAAGTTGAATTTCTTGGTAACAGCACAGTCACAGGCGGCTACTTTGGCGGAACAGTTGAGGGTATAAACAACCACACCAAATTCATCAAGGGCGGTTATTTCAAAATCAAGCCCGATGACAGCCTTATCGCTGACGGGTATGCAATAACAGCTTCGGGCGACACAAATTACCCTTACAAGGCCGTTGCAACACACACCTGCGGCGGCGTTACCTATGATAAGCCCCTTGACAGCACATTCACAGGCGGCACTCTTGCTTCAGGCAATTATTATCTGACAGAGGATATCGACCTTACAGACACAATTAAAATTGCAGCAGGCTCCGATGTCAAGATATGCCTTAACGGAAAGAGCATTTCAGAATATTATGTGAACAACTATGGCACACTGACCCTTAATAACTGCAATGCTGCAAACGGAAAGGTGAATACCTATTATAACGGTTATAATAACTCTGTACTGTACGGAAATGCTGTGATAAACAATACAATCTTCTCAAGTACAGAAGGTACCAGCAAGATAAGCGGATGTATATTTGACCATAAATTTGTCTGCATGGAAAATTCAGAGATAACAGGAGGTACCTTTAATCAAATAGTAGCCGTCTACGATCATGGCGTTATCACAGGCGGATACTTTGGCGGAACTGTTGCGAGCGGAACAGTCGACGACAAATTCATCAAAGGCGGTTATTTCAAAACCAAGCCCAATGACAATTTCATCGCTGACGGATATATCATAACAGCTTCGGGCAACACAAATTACCCTTACAAGGTCGTTGCTATACATACCTGCAATGGTGTTACCTATGATAAGCCCCTTGACAGCTCATTCACAGGCGGCACTCTTGCTTCGGGTAATTACTATCTGACAGAGGATATCACACTTACAAGCGACATCAAAATCAATACAGGCTCCGATGTCAAGATATGCCTTAACGGAAAAAATTGCGCATTATCAAATTATGTGATTAACTACGGCACACTTACCCTTAATAATTGCCATGCAAAAAACGGAAAATTAAATCTTAGCCGTTACTATTACGGTTTAAGTAACTCTGTACTGTACGGAAATGCAGTGATAAACAGTTCGTACGAATCAAATATATCTTATAACGGCAAGGTAAGCGGCTGTGTATTTGACAATAAAGTTCGCTGCACCGACAATTCAATGATAACAGGCGGCACCTTTAACAATACAGCTCTATTCTTAGATTCCAGTGTTGTCACAGGCGGCACCTTTAACAATACAGTTCTATTCTTAGATTCCAGTGTTGTCACAGGCGGCTACTTTGGCGGAACTGTTGAGAGCGTACCCAGTCACACTAAATTCATCAAGGGCGGTTATTTCAAAAACAAGCCTGATGACAACTATATCGCTGACGGATATGCAATAACGGCTTCGGGCAACACAAATTACCCTTACAAGGTCGTAGTAGCCCACATCTGCAACGGCGTTACCTATAGCAACCGCCTTGACAACACATTCACAGGCGGCACTCTTGCTTCGGGCAATTATTATCTCACCGAAAATCTCACCCTTACAAGCGAAATTCGGGTAGATAGAAACAGCACCGTCAAGATATGCCTCAACGGCCACAGCATTACCCAGACCGCAAACGCAGGCATATTCGCAAACAACGGAACCCTTGATGTCATCGACTGCATGGCAGCGGGAAAGCTTTCGGGCGGCAAGGGCTGCACTTCAACACAGGCAGGCGGCTGCATCTACAACAGCGGCACAATGACAATAAGCGGCATAACAATGGACGGAAACTCAGCTCCCCACGGCGGCGCTGCCAGCAACTCCGGCGATATGCAGATAACAAACTGCACTATCGCCAATAACTCCGCAAACGGCGACGGCGGCGGAATAAGCAACGCAGGCTCTCTGACAGTTACAAACACAAAGATAACAAACAACAACGCTGTGAACGGCGGCGGAATCTCGACTATCGGCAAGCTTACTCTTAGCAATGTTACCGTTACAGGCAACACAGCAGATTACGGCAGCGGAATAAGGACCAACGCCTCCCCCGATGTTACTGTTTCAGGCGATATCATCATCAGGGATAACTCAGCAGGCAAATACCCCGATATGCTCCTTAACAGCAGCAAGCTGGCTATTGATATAAGCGGACTGAGCGCAAATTCCTACATCAGCGTATCTGCTATCCCCGCTCCCACAAGCAACGCTCCCGTAAGCCTCACAGGCACAAACAACGCCGATTACAGCGGATATTTCCACAACGATAACCCCGACTACGCAATAATCAACGGCGAAAACAACACCGTAATGCTGGTAATGGGCGAATATACCGTTACCTTTGACGCAAACGGCCACGGAACCGCTCCCTCTGAGCAGAAAACCACCTACGGCGGCAAGATAACCGAGCCTGCCGCTCCCACTGCGGAAAACTACTATTTCCAGGGCTGGTTCAAGGAAAGCACCTGCAAGAACATATGGGATTTCGCCAGCGACATTGTTACCGCCAATATCACACTCTACGCAAAATGGTCCGACTGCGACCACAGCGGCAACACAAATACGCTTTCCTGCACAAATAACACTATCTGCTCCGTATGCGGCGGAACAGTCGCTCCCACAGGTCATACACCCTCGGCAAGCTGGTCAAAGGACAGCACCGACCACTGGAAGATATGCGAAAATCCATGGGGCGGCGAGATAATCGACAAGTCCGCTCACACCTACGGCGACTGGACTGTTACAATTCCCGCAACAGAGGAGCATGAGGGCGAACGTAAGCACACCTGCACAGAATGCGGATACACCGAGACAGAAGTTATCTCCAAGGAAGCTCACGTTCACTCCTTCGGCAGCGAATGGAAGCATGACGGAACATACCACTGGCATGAATGTGCCTGCGGAGAAAGAACTGACGTATCAGCTCACACTCCCGACGGCGGCAGAACTGCTCAGTCAGGCGAGATATACACAGGAACTCTCACCTACACCTGCACAGTATGCGGCAGCGTAACAGGCACAGAGAGGATAAAGGACAACAAGACCTACGATATCCCCGACTACACATTCGCTCCCCTTTACATCGAAACAGGCATAACCTACGAAAAGCTCCGCATCGACGTTGAGACAGACGAAAGCTCCGTTACACTCAGCTGGAACAGCATAGGCGGAGCAAAGGGCTACAAGGTTTATGTCTATGACTCGGACGATGCACTTATCAGCGTGAAGAAGACAGACGAAACAACCATCACATTCAGAAAGCTCACCAACGGCGAGACATACAGATTTGTTGTAAAATACACCCTCAGCGGAAGAAGCTATCTCAGCAACTATTCCGATGAAGCAAAGGTAACAATCATGTACAAACCCTTTGTAAAGGTGTCCGCAGGGTTTGGAAGCGTAAAGCTCAGCTGGGAAGCAGTTGAGGGCGCAGAAAAGTATGCGGTTTACAAGATAAACGACGGCAGAGCGGTAAAGCTTACCGAGACCACAAAGCTTTCCGTAAGGATAAGCACTTCGGAAGAGGGCATTTACGGAGTTAAGGCATATGTTAACGGTAAATGGACAACGCTCACCACATCTGATCTGGTAAAGGCAAAGGCTGAATAAAAACCAAAAGGACTGCTGCGATCGCAGCAGTCCTTTTTGGTTGTGTGGCAAACGATGCCTTATACTAATCTTTAATCGTTCTATAGACAAAGCCGAGGATTTGTCTATAGGTTGATTGAGGATTAGTATAAGCACATACAAACAATAGTTTGTTAACTTTTAAAGCATTTTCTCACATTGACTGCATAAACACAAAATTATGCAGTATAGGCTGTGAGACTATGAGTAATCGCAAAGAATTAACATAAAATTTACCAAATAACCCGTTAAAAGAATATTAAGTTTGCCGCAAAATGTAGTATAATCACAATCGAGATGTTGTCACTTTATGCCGAAGTGTATATACGAAAACGTTTACCGCTTGCCGCAGACCGCTGACAATATTATGAAGCAACCTTATCAAAATGTTCCTAAACATACGTATTTTTACAAATGTGTTCGTCTATGAACATTCAGCCAGACTGAGACATTTTGAATAACGGCTGTGATACAGATACATATTCATGTGACTGTATGATATCCCTTTTCAAATAAACATATGGGAGGGTAACATGAACACAGAACAAAAGAACAGGTCAACTATACTTATCGTGGACGATTCCGAAATGAACCGTGAAATGCTTGCTGAGATACTCAAAGACGATTATGACACCATAGAAGCTGCCGACGGAAAGGAAGCCATCGCAGCTATCAAGGCTCATGAGAATGAGATAGATCTGGTGCTGCTGGATATCGTAATGCCTGAAATGGACGGCTTTGAGGTGCTTTCTCTTATGAACAGGTACAAGTGGATAGAGTCCATTCCCGTTATAATGATATCCGCCGAGGGCGATTTCCCGTTTATAAAGAAAGCCTATGATCTGGGCGTTACAGACTATATCCGGCGCCCCTATCAGAGCTACCCCATACACCGCAGGATAGACAACACCCTTATGCTCTACAACAAGCAGAAGCGTCTGCTGAACATCGTTGAAGAGCAGGTATATGCAAAGGAAAAGGACAACCGCACAATGATAAACATTCTGGGCCACATCGTTGAGTTCAGGAACGGCGAAAGCGGTATGCACGTCCACCATATACAGACCATAACAAGGCTGCTGCTCCGCAGGCTGGTGCAGAAAACAGATAAATATGACCTTACCGAGAACGACATTCTCCAGATAATAACTGCCTCATCTCTCCACGATATCGGAAAGATAACTATTGACGACAAGATACTCAACAAGCCGGGCAAGCTCACAGACGAGGAGTTTGCCATAATGAAGACCCATGCCGCAGCAGGCGCAAATATGCTCAGAGACCTGCCCATATATCAGGAGAAAAAGAGCCTTGTCCATGTGGCATATCAGATATGCAGGTGGCACCATGAGCGATATGACGGCAGAGGCTACCCCGACGGACTAAAGGGCGAGGATATCCCAATTTCCGCTCAGGTAGTTGCTCTGGCAGATGTTTATGATGCTCTTACCAGCGAGCGCTGCTATAAAAAGGCGTTCTCACACGAAAAGTCCATGGAAATGATAATGGACGGTCAGTGCGGTGCTTTCAATCCCCTGCTGCTGGAGTGCCTCAAGGACATCAGCGGAAACATTGCCCACGAGCTTGATATGGACTCAAAGGGCGAGATCGACAAGCAGATGCTTATGAACGTCACCGAAGAGATAATCGAGGACAAGATATCCGACCAGTCCAGCTACAGCTCAAAGCTGCTTGAAGCGGAGCATGAAAAGAGAGTGTTCTTTACCTCCGATATCAAGGAGATACAGTTTGAGTATGACGCTCAGGTGGAGACGGTAACTCTCTCCGAATACGGCACAAAGCTGCTGGGCTATGAAAGCAACGTGATATATCCTTACCGTGAAAAGAATGAATTTCTGGGCGATAAGGGAGCAGAGCTTATAAGCAAGCTCCGCAGCACCACAGCCGCCGCTCCCGACATCACCCCATATGAGACGGATATCACATACAACGGAAAAACAAGCAGATGCAGGATAATAGCAAGGTCGCTGTGGACCAAGGACAATCCGCCCAAATACATAGGCGCACTTGGAAGAATAATCGACGCAGGCAGCAAAGAAAATATTTAAAGGAAGGAAAATTTCTATGACTATTGAAGAGTGCTACAAGCATCTGGGAGGAGATTACAGCAATGTGCTGAGCAGACTCAGCAGTGACACAATTATCCGCAAATTCCTCATAAAGTTCTTATCTGACGGCAGCTGCGGAAATATATTCACAAACCTTGAAAGCGGCAATCTGGAAGAGGCATTCCGTGCGGCACACACATTAAAAGGCATCTGCCAGAATCTGGGAATGGACAACCTTTACCGCTCCGCTTTTGAAGTAACGGAAGCTCTGCGTGGCGGCAGCAACAACACCAACGAGGAAATGCTCGACCGCCTGAAGGCTGATTATGAGGCTGCTGTGGAGACTATAAAGCAGATCAGCTGATATCTTACGCTATACAAAGATAAAAGGACTGCTGCGGGTGCGGCAGTCCTTTTCGGTGTACATATAGAGGTGATATCGTGTACGAGGAAGGATTTGCACTGCGGCTTGCGCAGCTCAGGAACAAAAAGGGAGTATCCGCCCGTGATATGAGCCTGTCTATCGGGCAGAATGCAGGATATATCAACACCATTGAAAGCGGAAAAGCCTTTCCGTCAATGACGGTGTTCTTCTATATCTGCGAATATCTTGATATCACTCCCGAGGAGTTTTTCGATTACGGTTCATCAGACCCCGCTAACTGTCGGAGCTTTCCAAAAATCTGAAAAAGCTTGATGAGCCTCAGCTGGAAAGCATATCGCAGATAGTAAAGGGACTTATAAAATAATTTTATTATAAAAAACCGCCTGTCGCTTATTTCAAGTGACAGGCGGTTTGTTTTATTGACTATAATTATTATCAGCCTGCGGGCCAGGTAAAATCTCTGCCCGAAAGCACATGGAAATGCAGGTGATGAACAGTCTGACCTGCGCAGTCTCCGCAGTTGGAAACTACTCTGAAACCGTCCTTCATGCCCATTTCCTTGGAAAGCTGAGCGATTATCTCGAAAATATGCGCCACAACAGCGGAATTATCGTGAGTTACCTCAGCTGCGGAAGCGATATGCTCCTTGGGGATAACCAGAAAATGAATGGGTGCTGCGGGAGCGATATCATAGAAAGCATAGCACATATCGTCCTCATAAACCTTTTTGGAGGGGATATCGCCGTTGATGATCTTGCAGAAAAGACAATCTTCCATCTTAATTTTCCTTTCCGATTACTTAACAAAATTTCCCACTATGGAAGAAACTGCTTCAAGTGCCTTGCCAACGAGAGCAACATCTCCTGCACCTGCCATTGCGGAATCGGGACGTCCGCCGCCCTTACCGCCTGTTACAGCAGCGACCTCCTTGACGATCTTGCCTGCGTTTGCACCTGACGCAACTGCGTCCTTACCGCATACGCAGAGGAAAGAAGCGGAAGAACCGTTTACAGAAGCAAATACAACTACTGCATCGGGATTCTTGTCCTTAGCCTCGTCGCCCATCTTTCTGAGTGCATCGGCTGCAACATCTGTCAGCTGAACTGTTGCGGCTCTTACAGCGCCTACAGCAACTGCATTTGCCATAACATCGCCTGTCTGTGAAGCAGCTATCTTAGCGTTAAGCTCTGCCTTTTCCTTTTCAAGTGCCTTGACCTCAGCTGCAACAGCAACACACTTTGCTGCAACGTCCTCGGGCTTTGCGACCTTGAGAGCGGCTGCGGATTCAACGAGCATTGTATGGTATTTGTTGAGCATATTAAGAACGCCTGCACCTGTTACGGCTTCGATACGTCTTACGCCTGCTGCAACGGAATTTTCGGAAACGATCCTGAACAGTCCCAGACGAGCGGTGTTGTCGATATGAGTACCGCCGCAGAACTCAACGGAAACGCCCTTTGCCTCAACAACTCTTACGATATTGCCGTACTTCTCGCCGAACAGAGCCATTGCGCCAAGCTTCTTAGCCTCTTCAATGGGCATTTCGGTCATGGTAACGGGGATAGCGTCAAATATATCCTTATTTACGATAGCTTCGATCTCGGAAAGCTGCTCGGGGGTAACTGCCTCAAAGTGGGAGAAGTCGAAACGGCATCTCTCAGCGTCAACATAAGAACCTGCCTGATGAACGTGGTCGCCCAGAACCTTTCTCAGAGCTGCCTGGAGCAGATGAGCTGCAGTGTGGTTTCTCATAATAGCATAACGCTTTTCAACATTAACGGAAGCGGTAACGCTGTCGCCCTTGCCGAGACCGCCCATTTCAACTGTACCGAAGTGGAGGTACTGACCCTTTGCGGTCTTCTTGGTGTCGGTAACTGCAAAGCGGCTCTCACCGATGGTGATAACGCCTGTGTCGCCTACCTGTCCGCCGCTCTCAGCGTAGAAAGGAGTTTCATCGAGGATAACAACTGCGTCATCGCCCTCGTTAAGCTCGGTAACTTCTGCGCCGTCCTTGAACACGGCAAGAACCTTTGCATTTATTTCAAGCTGAGAATAGTCATAGCCTGTGAACTTGGTCTTGGGAAGGTCAAGATTGCTCATTGCGTCCTCGTCCCATGAAGAGCCGCCCTTTGCAAGTCTGTCCTCTCTTGAACGCTTTCTGGACTCGTCAACGCAGGCTCTGAAGCCCTCCTCGTCAACGGAAATGCCCTTTTCCTCGGCGATCTCCTTGGTCAGATCGATGGGGAAGCCGTAGGTATCGGAAAGCTTGAATGTATCCTCGCCGGAAAGAACGCCGCCCTTTTCGATGCCGTCCAGCATCTTGGTGAGAACGTCCATACCTGCGTCAATGGTCTTTGCAAAGCTCTCTTCCTCGTTGAGGATAAGCTTCTTGATGTACTCTCTCTTTTCCTCAAGCTCGGGATATGCGCACTTGTTCTCGTCGATAACAGTGTCTGCGACCTTGTAGAGGAAAGGCTCCTTGATGCCCAGAAGTCTGCCGTGACGTGCTGCACGTCTGAGCAGTCTGCGGAGAACGTATCCTCTGCCTGTGTTGGAAGCGGTAACGCCGTCGCCTACCATAAATGTGGTGCTTCTGATGTGGTCGGTGATAACACGGAGAGAAACGTCGGACTTTTCGTTTTCCTTATAATTTACGCCAGCAATGCGGCTGATGTGCTTCATTATGTTCTGAACGGTATCTACCTCAAAGAGATTGTCAACGCCCTGCATAGCGCAGGCAAGACGCTCAAGGCCCATACCTGTATCAATGTTCTTGTGAGCCATTTCAGCGTAGTGGCCGTTTCCGTCGCTGTCGAACTGGGAGAATACCAGGTTCCATATCTCGATAACTCTGTCGCAGTCGCTTGCCTGCTCAAAGCTCTCAAAGGGGCCGTATTCCTCGCCTCTGTCGAAGTGGATCTCGGAGCAGGGACCGCAGGGGCCGCTGCCGTGCTCCCAGAAGTTATCAGCCTTGCCAAGACGGATAATCCTCTCCTTGGGAATGCCGATGTCGTTCATCCAGATGCTCTCAGCCTCGTCATCGCTCTCGAAAATGGTTATCCACAGTCTGTCAGCGGGGATTGCAAGCACGCCTGTGAGGAACTCCCACGCCCATGCGATAGCTTCTTTCTTGAAGTAATCGCCGAATGAGAAGTTGCCGAGCATTTCAAAATAAGTACCGTGGCGGGCAGTCTTACCTACACGCTCGATATCGGGGGTACGGATACACTTCTGGCAGGTAGTTACACGCACATTGGGAGGTGTTTCTGTGCCGAGGAAGAATTTTTTAAGAGGAGCCATACCGCTGTTGATGAGCAGAAGGCTGTTGTCTCCCTGAGGAATAAGATTAGCGCTGGGTAATCTTGTATGACCCTTGCTCTCGAAAAAAGAAAGATACTTTTCACGGAGCTGGTTAAGACCTGTCCATTCCATAATTTATAAGACTCCAATCTTTTTAAGGCAAAATCGCCCGATTTATATACATATATAATTTATTATAGCAAAGCGGAGTGAAATTGTCAAGTGCAGATGCTGCATTTTTGCTATGCAGGCAAACTTGTTTTGTGCGGATTTTTTTATTTATACTAATCTTCAATCGTTCTATAGGCAAAGCCGACAGATGAAATAAGACC
>ERZ1026854.2120-NODE-2120-length-11654-cov-6.876369_pt1 | contig 11654 bp, 8 predicted proteins | sample MGYA00380157_ERZ1026854 | MGnify/ENA primary metagenome ERZ1026854 (study PRJEB33269, sample SAMEA4719793) | human gut metagenome | biome: human-associated habitat; feature: organic feature; material: feces | place: Cameroon | collected 2013-10 ...
TGAATCCCTGCAAATGCGGCTACTACGGCCACCCCACCCGCGCCTGCACCTGCTCGCCCAGTGCGGTGCGGCAGTACCGCAGCCGGGTGTCCGGCCCGCTTTTGGACCGCATCGACCTGTGCGTGGAGATGGATCCCATCGCCTTTGACGAGCTGCACACCGCCGCGCCCTCTGAGAGCAGCGCGGAGCTGCGCAAGCAGGTGCTGGCCGCCCGCGCCATTCAGGCCAAACGCTACGCCGCGCCGGGCTTTAAGGGGGTGCACTGCAACGCCCAGCTGAACGCCGGGCAGGTGCGGCGCATCTGCCGCATGACCCCCGGTGCAGAGCAGCTGCTGCGCAGCTCCTACGATGCACTGGGGCTTTCTGCCCGGGCGCACGACCGCATTCTGCGGGTAGCCCGCACCGTGGCCGACCTTGCCGGTAAGACCCTGCTGGACGAAGATTCCCTGCTGGAAGCGCTGCAATACCGGGCACAGGAGAAATTGGACGGATAATGCAAAATAAAACGGAAAGAGGATGGAACACATGAAACGTGCCTACACCAACGGCATTCTTCTGGACGGCACCGAGCAGATGGAGCCGGTACGGGGCAAGGTGCTGCTGACCGAAAACGACAAGATAACTGCCATCGTGGATGCGGGTGCAGACCTTGACGGCTGCGAGATCATCGACCTGCACGGCGGGTATCTTTGCCCGGGGCTCATCAACCTGCACGTCCATCTGGCGGGCAACGGCAAACCCAGCGCAAAGCCCCGGGACAATGCAGCGCTGAAGCGCAAACTTATGAGCAACGCATTGACCCGTGCGGTAACGTATCGGATGGTATGCAGCTATGCCAAGCTGGAATTACTGGGCGGTGTGACCACCGTGCGCACCGTGGGCGGCATTGCGGACTTTGATACCCGCTGCCGGGACGACAGCGCCGCCGGGAAGGTGCTGGCACCACGCATTCTGGCCGCCAACGAGGGCATCTCGGTGCCGGGCGGGCACATGGCTGGCTCGGTGGCCGTGGCGGCGCACAACAACGCTGAAGCGCTGGCGCAGCTGGAAAAGGCCAGCGCGCAGAAGGTAGACCTTGTCAAGCTGATGATCACCGGCGGCGTGCTGGACGCCACTGAAAAAGGCACCCCCGGCGAGATGAAGATGCCGCCGGAGATGATCAAAGCCGTCTGCGATGCAGCCCACAAGCTGGGCTACACCGTTGCCGCCCATACCGAATCCCCTGCGGGCGTAAAGACTGCGCTGGAAAACGGCGTGGATTCCATTGAGCACGGCGCAAAAATGGACGAGGAGACGGTGCGTCTGTACAAGGAGCGGGGCGCATTTTTGTGCACGACCATCTCCCCCGCACTGCCCTACGCACTGTTCGACACTTCCGTTTCGGGCGCGTCGGAAAAAGACCAGTACAACGGCAAGATCGTCTTTGACGGCGTAGTCGAAAGCGCCAAGACCGCGCTTGCAAACGGCATTCCGGTGGGCTTGGGCAACGATGTGGGCTGCCCCTACATCACCCAGTACGATTTCTGGCGGGAGCTGTGCTACTTCCACAAATACTGCGGCGTGAGCAACCGTTTTGCCCTCTACACGGCCACCCTGCGCAACGCGCAGCTGGCGGGCATCGGCGATGTGACTGGCTCTATCGCGCCCGGCAAGAGCGCAGATTTTATTGTGACCCGCGAAAACCCGCTGGAGGATCTGCGGGCTTTGCAGCATCTGGAACTGGTGGTCTGCCGCGGCCGTGCCGTGAAGAATCCCTCCCCCAAGCGTAAGAAAGAGGTAGACGCTCTGCTGGACCCGTATCTGGTTTAAGCGATCTGCCCAACATATAAAAACGCGAGCGGCCAAAGCGGTCGCTCGCGTTTTTTGCTATCAACGGGTTGCATTTTCTCTTTTCCGGTGCCGCCCGGTGTGGTATACTGGAAATGCAAAAACCAGAAAATGGAAGGGGTAAAGTACAAATGAAGATTCGTAAAGCCGAAGAAAAAGACATTCCAAGACTGCTTGCACTGCTGGGGCAGGTGCTGCAGATCCACGCAGAGATACGCCCGGATATTTTTATTCCCGGCACCACAAAATACACTGTCTGTGAACTGGCAGAGCTTTTGAAGCAGGAGGACAAGCCCATCTATGTTGCCGTGAACGAGGAGGATGTGTGCATGGGCTATGCCTTCTGTCAGCTAAAGGAGCAGCCTTTTTCCACCAACATGGTGCCCTTCAAGTCGCTGTTCATCGATGACCTGTGTGTTGACAAGCAGACACGCGGGCAGCACATCGGGGAAAGCCTGTTTGAATATGTAAAGCAGCAGGCAAAAGCGCTGGGCTGCTACGAGGTGACTTTGAACGTCTGGGCGGGGAACACTTCGGCAGAGCGCTTTTATGAAAAGATGGGCATGAAAACCAAGGAACGGCAGATGGAGTATATTCTGTAACGCGGCTTCCAGGTTTCAGGACAAATAAAGCATTTTCTCCGCAATCGGCGGTCATAGACTAAATTCCTTCGTTCCGTTGTGCAAGAAATGCAAACAGATATCATATCCTGCTGATTGACACAGCAAATCGACTGGCGCTATACTTATAATAAAGGAACAAGAAGATCTCAACAGACCGGCGCGGCATTCTTGTCGCGCCGTTTTGATTTGTGGTATACTGAAAAAAACAGGTGGAGGAGGATCTCTATGTATCGTCTGATTATTGCGGATGACGAGGAAAGCATTCGCAACGGCATTGCGCATAGTCTTCCGTGGCGTGAATGGGGCTATGAAGTCTGTGCGCTGTGTTCCGATGGGCAGGAAGTGCTGGAACAGCTGAAGCTCGTTCATCCCGATGTTGTGCTTTCGGACATCCGAATGCCCGGAATGGATGGCGTAGAGCTTATGCAGCGGCTGAGCAGCGCTTACCCTGATATAAAGATCGTGATCCTGAGCGGTTACAGCGATTTTGAGTATCTGAATATGTCCATCAAAAATCATGTGGCGGAATATTTGCTGAAGCCGACGGATTTTGAAGATTTTGAGGAGACCTTCCTGCGTTTGAAAAATACGTTGGACAAGGAGCGCCTGCAAACGGCGCGCATCAGCGAGAGCGTTCAGCGGCATTTTCAGCTCTGGCTGACCTCCTTGCTGGAAGGCACTGCGTTTCCGCAAGAAAGCGAACGCTTTCTTCCAATGCTTGCCGCGCAGGGGATCGACACCGACAACCTTGTCGTGGCCGCTTTTACGCTGGACGGACACGGCGGAGACGAAAAAACAGATCTGCTGGAACTGTGGCGGAATATCTGGAAACTCAGCAGTCAGCTCCCTGCCGGGCGGCTGCACCAGCTGCCCTTTTTGTTTGGCGGCGAACGGCTGCTTATTTTATACAGCAGCGAATCCGAGATCCAGATGGATGATGTGACGGCACAGATCCGGCAGCTGCAGGAGGCGGTGCGCACACAGCTCCGTACTACGTTGTCCGCCGGTATCAGTAGCCTTTGCACCGAATTGGAGATGCTGCCGCAGGCATACGAGCAGGCCAACTGCTGCGCAAAGCAGAGCGCTTTTTCCGGGACGGAAAGCGTCTTTCATTTCCGGCAGCTCCAAAACGCGCAGCCCAAAGTCCCCCTCTATTTTGACACCGAAAAAATCGAAAAATCCCTGTTGGCGCAGGATTACGATACACTGCGCACCGAGATCGACCGGGTGCTTTTGCTGCCGGGCACGGCACAGCTGGACTACCAGACCGTAGACCGCCTGTGCTTGTCGCTGCTGTTCCATGTTTCGCTGTGGAGCCTGCGCTACGGCGTGCAAATGGAAGAAGTTCTGCGGACGCTGGGGGCACACTACACCGACATTCACCAGTGCGGCACCCTGACCAGCAAACGAGATTTCGTGCTGGCGTGTCTCTTTGCCTGCCAGCAGGCACTTGCCCACCGCCGCAATCATGGCCGCACCGTCAACAGCGTTGCGCAGCGCGTCCGGGAATATGTGGACAGTGAATACGCTTCCCACATGATCTCGCTGGAAAGCGTGGCGGCAAGCGTCCATAAAACGCCGGCTTACATTTCCCGTGTGTTCAAAAACGAACTCGGCTGCAATTTTTCCGATTATCTGACTGAAAAACGAATGCGCCGCGCGGCAGAACTGCTGAAAGAACCCGATGGCAAAGTGTATCTCATTGCCCAGCAGTGCGGCTATGCGGACACCTCCAACTTTATCCGGGTCTTTAAGAAATATTACGGCATCAGTCCGGTGGAATACCGTGCAGCACAGGGAGGCGCAGAATGAAAAGCGGACACCTGACCCTGCGCAAAAAGATGCTTTTGGCATTGCTGGCTTCTTTTTTGCCGATGCTGCTTGCAATTACGCTGCTGTTTGACCGTTCGATCCGGGTGCAGCACCGGGCGCACGTTCAAGCCATCAGCTATACGGCACAGGACATCAGCAAAACGCTGGACAGGTTTACCGAAGGCGTGTACAGTGTTTCCGATGCCTTTTCCACCGATGAGCGTCTGCTGGAGATCCTTGACCGCAGTTACAGCGATAATCCGAATGCCAAAAAGTACGCCATTACCTACACGAACGGCGCGCTGTTCGAGAGCTATTCCCGGCTGGTAAAGCAGAAGAAGATCGATGCCATCTATGTGGTCAACCGCCACGATGTTCTGGACTTTCTGGACCCGAACCAGACCACGACCCTGCTCATCAAAAACTTTGAAGCACTGGGAATGAACGATGCGCAGAAATTCGGAAAGTTCTACTTTTACCCTTTGCAGGAGAATTTTCTCCGCACAGAGCGGTACGGTGAAGTGCGGCGGGATCAGGTGGTTCTGGGCAGCCGCCGGGTGTATTCGGCGCTGAAAAGCGGATATCCCTATATCCATGTCTTTGCCATTGAGGAAAAGACCCTATATGACCTGTATGAATTGCAGGCCAAGCGCATTGGTGCCGAGGTGTATATCCTGACACAGGACGGCAAGCTGATCTCCTCTACAAACGAAGATGCTGTTGCGTCCGGCTGTATGCCGGAAGGCATTGCCGCCGCTCTGGCAGAGCATCCGGGCGAAAACGGCACGCTCCGCATCGGTGAAGGCACTTATGATGTAGCATTTGCCAAAGGGGACTCGACCCCGTGGACAACGGTGCTTCTGGCTCCGACCAAAAGCCTGACTTCCGCAACCTCGGAGCTGTATCTCCAGACGATTCTTGTTCTGGCGGTCTGCGGCGGGGTGTTTGCGCTGCTGATTTTGTATTTTTACTGGCGGTTCATGATCCCGATGACCCAGCTGGAAGAAGCCATGCGGAACGCAGACGCCGGGGATTTGCACTCCTACGCAAAGCCGCAGGGCCCGGAGGAGGTCTCGCGGATGATGACCACCTACAACTCCATGCTGGACAGCATCCGGGTGGGGCTGGACCAGCAGGTGCAGATGGAGCGCCGGAAACAGGAGCTGGAAATGCAGGTTCTGATGAGCCAGATCAATCCGCACTTTCTCTACAACACGCTGGAAACCATCGTCTGGAAGGCCAGCGAAGCCGGACGGCCGGATATCAGCAAGATGGCATCCAGTCTGGGCAAGCTGTACCGGCTGAGCATTTCGGGCGGGCTGTTCGTACCGCTCCGGCAGGAGCTGGAGCACGTTCAGATGTACATGAACATCCAGCGCATCCGCTACGGAAGCAAAATCGATTATGAAATCCGGCTCCACGGCTGCGATGCCGCAAGCGTGGAAGTGCTCAAGCTGATCCTTCAGCCGGTGGTGGAGAACAGCATCCTCTACGGCATGGAAGGGCTGGAACACGTTCTGCGCATCCGGGTGGCTGCGTACCACCGGGGGAATGATCTGGTGCTGACGGTCACGGATAACGGCATCGGCATGGACGAGACTGCACTGGAAAATCTGCGGCATCAGATTGCACACGGCCGCAAGCCCTCGGCAGAAAAGAACCGCCGCAGCACCGGCATCGGTCTGCACAACATCGAAGCCCGCCTGCGGCTGTACGCAGGCGCATCCGATCATGTCACGGTGCAGAGCCGTCCCGGTTTTGGCACACGGGTCCGCATTGATCTGCCGTGGAAAACGATCTGAATCCAAACACTGAGGGGTGCCGCTGACGGTTGCGGCATCCCTCAATTTGATATATCAGGTTTTTTTGACATTCATCGTCTGTTTTTGACTTATGTCAAAAAATGCGGATAAAAGAGAATTTTTGCCTATTTTCACAAATAAGTCATACTGATATACTAAAGCCATCAAAGGCAAGGCGCTCAACACAAACCGCCTGCCGCACACGAAATTCTTGTAGAAGGAGAAATCATCATGTCAAGATCCATTTCCCGTCGTTCCTTCCTGAAAGCCGCCGGCGTGGGTGCTGCTGCGCTGAGTCTGGCCGCCTGCGGCGGCTCTTCCAGCAGCTCTACCGCAGCCAGTGCACCGGCTTCCTCCGCTGCCGCAAGCACTGCATCCAGCTCCGGCAAGCCCTACGAGGGTGTCGTTCTACACTATGCCGCCACCGATACCGAGGCAACCGGCAACGAGATGCAGGATATCGTAAAGATGGTCAAGGAAAAGACCGGCATCGACATCCAGTTCACCATCATCCCCAAGGCCGACACCGGTGAGGTCGACAAGCGTCTGGTCAGCCTGCAGGCCGGCGACGAGCTGGATATCATCTACGGCACCACCGCACAGCTGAAGGTGTTCTACGATGCAGGCGTCCTCTCTCCGCTGGACGAATATGCAGCAGCTGCCAGCTACGATGCACCGGCTGTTTTTGGCGGCAGCATCCCGTATTACGACGACGGCCGGATGTACGGTCTGCCCGCTTTCAACGATGTGTGGTGCACCTTCGTCAACACCAAGGTCTTTGAGAATGCCGGTGTGGAGATTCCCTCCGCAGAGGGCTGGACCTGGGAAAAGTACGTTGAAACCGCCAAAAAGCTAACCGATGTCAACAACGAGATCTACGGCTCCCTGATGCTGGACTACGACTGCTACAATTATATGTACGCATTGCAGAAGGGTGCAGAGCACTACAAGGCAGACGGCACCTCCAACTACGATGATCCGCTGTTTGCCGAGAGCGTCAAGTTCTTCTATGGTCTGGGCAACGAGGAGAAGATCCAGCCCGATATCACCACCTACAAGGCTGGTGTTTACCCGTGGAACGCCTTCCACTCCACCGGCAAGGCGGACGCCAACGGCAAGTACGATAAGGCACAGTTCGGTATGTTCGTCTGCGGCGGCTGGGCAGCCTCCATGCTCCCCAACACCGAGAAGTATCCCCGCGACTGGAAGTGCGCCATTCTGCCCTTCCCGTACCCGGAAGGAGAGAAACCCTCTACCCTGACCGTTTCCGGCTGCTACGCAGTGCCCGTCACCTCCAAGAACCCGGAAGCCGCATTCGAGGCTGTGCGCTGCATCGCAGAGAACCAGTACGCTCTGGGCTATGGCCGCGTTCCCGCCCGTATCGACCTGAGTGATGCCGATATCACCGATTACATCGAGAACGGCATGGTGCCCACCTACAAGGCTACCGACGATATCCCTGCCGAGCAGTTCAAGTCTGCATGGTTCGATGCTGACCGCAAGGTCCTGTCCGAAAAGGTCGTTGGCACTGCAGATACCACCATCAGCCAGATCTGGACCTCGGAGGCTCCGCTGTACGGCATGGGCCAGCAGGATCTGGATACCACGATGAAGAACATCTTCAGCCGCTCCAACGAGGCCATCAAGGAAGCCGAGCTATACTAAATTCGTTTCTTCCTCTTTCATTTTCATATTCATATTCCCTATCCCGAATGCCGCCGCCTGACCGCGGCGGCATTTTTTGACCCTAAAAGGAGGTCTTCTCATGGTCAAGGCAAAGAAAAAGCTATCCCTGGCAGAAAAGAAAGAAGCGGCGCAGGGCTATCTGTTCGTTACGCCGTATCTGATCGCATTCACGATCTTCACCGGCATTCCGTTTGTTTCTGCCTTTGTGCTGTCCTTTATGAACGTCAAGTTCATCACGAAACTCGACAGTGCCAAGTTTGTCGGCCTGAAAAACTTCATCCGCTTCTTTTCCAGCAAAGAGGCCATGGCAGCTTTGGGACGTTCTGCCATTTATACCCTGATCTACGTCCCGGTTATTATGGTCCTCAGCTTTGTGCTGGCCTATCTGTTGAACAAAGGCGTTTTCTGGGCAAAGGGGATCCGCTCCATGTTCTTTTTGCCGTACATTTCCAACATGGTTGCAGTTTCCGTTGTTTTCCAGCTGCTGCTTGGCCCCCGCGGCCCGTTCTATCTGCTGCAAAAGTTTTTCGGCTCGGAGAACCCCCTTCTGCCACTGCTCAACCAAAAATGGGCACTGCCCGCCGTCGTATTGATCGCAGTCTGGAAAGGCATCGGCCTGAACTTTCTGACCTATCTGGGTGCATTGCAAAACGTGGATAAATCGCAGGTAGAAGCCGCCGAGATCGATGGCGCAAACAAGTGGCAGCAGATCAAGAATGTTGTGATTCCGGCGGTCGCGCCCACCACCTTCTTTCTGACCATCAGCTCCATCATCACCAGCCTGCAGAACTTTACCGTCATCCAGTCCCTGACCGATGGCGGCCCCGGTCAGGCCACCACCGTCATGAGTATCAATATCGTCAATACCGCTTTTGTCAAGTACGAAACAAGCTACGCATCCGCACAGGCACTGGTCATGTTTGCCATCGTCATGGTCATTACGCTGATCCAGTGGCGCGGCCAGAAAAAGTGGGCAGACCAGTAAAGGAGGCATTTCCATGCGAACCAAGAAAAACGAAACCATCGTTAAAGTCATTCTCACAGCCATCACGCTTATTATGGGTCTGTGCTGCATCTATCCCTTCATTTTTATGATTTCCTCTTCCTTCAAGCCCAGCGGAGACGTTCTTTCCACGCCGCTTCAGATCATCCCCAAAAACTTCACCTTTACTAACTTTGAGACCCTGTTCCACAACGAGTTCTACGATTTCTTCAAGTGGTTCGGCAACACGGTGGTCATGACCGGGCTGACCCTGATCCTCAAGTTCTTCATCATCACCATCACCGCCTACGGCTTTGCAAAGATCAAATTCCCCGGCCGTGATGCCATCTTCCTTGTGCTGCTGGCCGGTCTGATGATCCCCAGCGACATTATGATCATGCCCCGGTACATCATCTTCAAGCAGCTGCACATCCTGAACACCATGTGGGCGCTGATCTTGCCCGCTGCCGTGGACGTCTACTTTGTGTTCCTGCTGCGGCAGGCCTTTGTAGCGGTCCCCGATGCCCTGAGCGAAGCTGCCCGCATTGATGGCTGCAGCCACTTTACCATCTACCGCCGCATCATTCTGCCGCTTTGTATGCCGCAGGTGTCCACCATGCTGCTGTTCAGCTTTGTCTGGAGCTGGAACGACTACATGGGCCCGTATCTGTACATCTCCGACATCAACAAGCAGATGATCTCGGTTGGTATCAAGCTGTTTGCATCCGGTCTTGCACAGGACTACGGCGCACAGATGGCCGGTGCAACGCTGGTGCTTGTGCCTGTCATCATTGCATTCTTCCTGTGCCAGAAATACTTTGTGGAGGGCATCACCGCAGGTGCCGTGAAGGGGTGATGCAGGATGGTGCAGGATCGAGAGCTTCTGCCGCAGGCCGGGCAGTTCTACAAGGCCAATCTCCATTGCCACACCGTTCTTTCCGATGGGCACTGGACGAAAGAGCAGGTCAAAGCTGAATACCAAAAGCGCGGTTATTCCATCGTTGCCTTTACCGACCATCGTCATTACGGCTGGCACCCGGAGCTGATGGATGCGCATTTTATCCCACTGGCCGCCTACGAGGCCGATCTGAACGAGCCGTTCCCGGCATCGGGCAGCTTTGAGCGGGTGCGCACCTACCACCTGAATTTTTACGATACTGCGCCGCAGGCACGCAGCGGCTTTGCCGCCCTGCAGCCGCCGCAGGTCTACGGCGATCTGGATGCACTGAACGCCTTTATCGCCCGGCAGAATGCAGACGGCTTCCTCTGCTGCTACAACCACCCGTACTGGTCGCTCCAATGCTATGACGACTACAAAGACCTGAAGGGCGTCTTTGCAATGGAGATCTACAACCACGGCTGTGATCTGGACGGTCTGTACGGCTACGCGCCCCAGTCCTATGACGAGATGCTTCGTGCTTCCGGCAAGGCGCTGTTCTGTGTTGCCACGGATGACAATCACGATGCCTACGCCCCCGGCGACCCGCGCTGCGATTCCTTTGGCGGCTGGACGATGCTGAAACTGCCGGAATTACGCTATGACACGGTGATCTCCGCTTTGAAAAAAGGCGATTTTTATGCCTCCACCGGCCCGGAGATCCATGCACTGTATCTCAAGGATGGCGCACTGCATGTACAATGCAGTGCCGTGGAAAAGATCTATATGGTAACACAGGGGCGCGGCTGCAAAATGGCGCTTGCTCCGGTGGGAGAAAACCGCCTGACCGAGGCCGTTTTCCCGCTGACCGGCGATGAGGGCTACATCCGGGTGGACTGCCGGGATGCTTCCGGTCATCACGCTTATTCCAACGCCTATCTCCTGTAAGAAAGGAAACCCGCTATGGATGCGCAAACTTCTTATTTTTGTGCCGCGCTGGACGCTGCCGCAGAGCAGGTAAAGGAAAACATCCCGGTATTCGGGAAGGAATTTCCGCTGCCCTGCACCCGGAACGGCGTATACTCCACCGACATCAACACCGACTGGACGCCCGGCTTTTATACCGGGATGTGCTGGCTTGCCTACGAAGCCACCGGCGAGGATGTGTTCCGCACTGCCGCATTGCAGCAGGTGGACAGCTTTGCTGCGCGTCTGGTCTGCAACGAAAATCTTGACCACCACGACCTCGGTTTTCTGTATACGCCATCCTGCGTGGCAGGGTATCAGCTGACCGGCAGCACGGCGGCACGGAATGCTGCACTGGAAGCTGCTGCCCGGCTGACGAAACGCTATCAGCCCACCGGGCAGTTTTTGCAGGCGTGGGGGCAGATCCATGACCGGAAGGAATACCGTCTTATCATCGACTGCCTGCTGAACCTGCCGCTGCTGTGGTGGGCAGCAGAGCAGACCGGGGATCCCCGCTATGCCGAGATCGCGCGGGCGCACACAGCCACCGCTGCAAAGGTTCTGTTCCGCCCGGACGGTTCTACCAGCCACACCTGCTATATGGACCCTGTGACCGGCAAACCGGTGCGTGCCATGACGGCGCAAGGCTACCGTGCCGACAGCGCTTGGGCACGCGGGCAGGCATGGGGCATTCTTGGCATGGCGCTGGCTTACCGCTTTACCCATGAGCCGGCCTATCTGGAACAGTTCCGTGCCTGTGCCTCGTTCTTTTTGAAGCGTCTGCCGGCGAATAACGTTCCTTACTGGGATCTCATTTTCACCGAAGGCGATGAACCACGGGATTCCTCGGCGGCAGCCATTGCAGCCTGCGGCCTGTACGAAGCGAAGCTGAACGGACAGCGGGCAGGGGACGTTATCCTTGCGCCCGGCATTACCGATTACCGCAGGCGCGTACAGTATCAGACCTACGACATTACACCGCTTCTGCGAAGCGGCGAAAATGTCCTGACCGTCCAGCTGGCTGACGGCTGGTATCGGGGCAGCACCGGCGCATGGGGCCTGCGCAATCAGTACGGAAC
>ERZ1026854.2122-NODE-2122-length-11652-cov-8.027938_pt1 | contig 11652 bp, 8 predicted proteins | sample MGYA00380157_ERZ1026854 | MGnify/ENA primary metagenome ERZ1026854 (study PRJEB33269, sample SAMEA4719793) | human gut metagenome | biome: human-associated habitat; feature: organic feature; material: feces | place: Cameroon | collected 2013-10 ...
CGGTGTTCCGCCCGGTGAACCGCATCGATAAGGACACCAGCGGCCTTGTGCTGGCTGCAAAGCATGCCTATGCGGTGCCGCTGCTGGCCCGGAATGTGGAAAAGCTCTACTATGCCATTGCACAGGGGGAGCTGCCGCTGGGGCCGGGCGTGATCGACGCGCCCATTGGCCGCCAGACGGGGAGCATCATTGGCCGCTGCGTGACCCCGGATGGCAAGCCCAGCCGCACCGAGTATACCATATTAAAAGCAGAAAACGGCCTGAGCCTTGCAGCCTGTGTGCCGGTAACGGGCCGCACCCATCAGATCCGGGTGCATTTTGCGTCCATCGGCCACCCGCTGGCCGGGGATGACCTTTACGGCGGGAGCCGGGAGCGCATTGGGCGGCAGGCGCTGCACTGCGCAGGGCAGAGCTTCCGGGTGCCGGTGTACACCCCGGTGGAGGGCGGGATCCGGGTGGAATGCCCGGTGAATGGAAATAACTGGAAGACTGTTGCGGTGGAAAGCCAGCTGCCGCAGGATATGAAACAGCTTTTTGGTGAAAAGTAAGTGAAAGAACCGCCCAAATTTTGTGACAATGCTTGTTTCAAGGACGGCAGGGTGTATAATAAAATAAGAACATTGCGTGCATGAGCCTGCTGGAAAGGGCATGTGCGTCCAAGACCGCCGCCGTCTTATCCCGGCACCGTGTGTGCATTGGCGGCAAGGAAGGAGAAAAACCTTTTGATCGAAGACAAGACAAAGGAGCAGCAGCCCGCTTCACCGGTAAAACCGAAACGCGGCCAGAAGCTGCGCTCCCTTTGGGCACAGCTGCAGTGCATGGGGCTTTTGCACCGGCACCGGCTGCGCCGTAACACCCAGAATCATGTGAATGATCTTGGCAGAAAGCTTGCCCAGAATTCCGCCGCGCCGGTCATCGGGGAGACGCTGTATGCACTGGGCTATTCTACAGAGTATGTATTCGTCCGCGCTGGGCGCGGCCTGCGCAGCGGCTGGCTGTGGCTGTGGCATGCATTCACGGCACTGCTGGCAAATGCTGCGGCAATGGCGTTCCCGGGGGCAGCACAGATGTTCCGGGATCTGTTCGGCCCGATCTGGCTGTTCTTCCGGGGCTGCGGTTCGCTGTTGGTGCACGCCCAACAGGTGCGGAAAGAAAAAGGCTTTGCTGCAGCCTGCAAAGCCAGCGTACATTACCTGACCAGCGGCGTGCGCCGCAACCTGAAAACACTGCCGCGCATGGCCATGTATGTGCTGCCGGTGTGCGCACTGGCCATTATGGTGACCGTGTTCAACCATACCGTCCGCCAGCCTTATGCGCTGGAGGTGCAGGTGAACGGCCAGACAGTCGGCTATGTGGCCAACGAGGACGTGTTCAACTCGGCCCGCGAGGCGGTGCAGGAGCGTATCAACTACGCGGGCACCGATCATGCAAAGTGGACCGTGGAGCCTACCTACACCGTTACCGTGGCCCACAAGACCATGGATGAAAACGAGATGGCGGACGCGATCCTGAAGAGCGCCAGCGACGAGATCAGCGAGGGCACGGCCCTGTATCTGGATGGCGAGCTGACCGCAGTGTGCAGCGATGGTGTCAGCCTGCAGAGCTACCTGAGCAGCCTGCTGGAACCCTATGAGGACCCTGAGAACTCCAACGTGACCGTGGGCTTCAATAAGAAAGTCACGCTGGAAAACGGCATCTACTTCAACGACAGCTTTCAGGACGAAGCGGATGTGGAGAAGGAACTTTCCGGTGTGCAGCAGCAGGAAAAGATCTATACCGTGCAGATGGGCGATACGCTGTGGAGCATTGCCCAGAAAAACGACCTCACCTTCCGTGAGCTGTGCGAACTGAATACCAATTTCAAGGGTGCGCCCCTGAACGAGAAATCCAATATTCAGGCCGGTGATGAGCTGATCGTGACCAAGCAGGAAGCTACGCTGGAGGTGCGCATCACCAAGGTGGAGACATGGCAGGAGGAGATCCCCTATACCACCGAGACCACTACCTCCAACGAGTACACGGTGGGCACCAAGAAAACGGTGCAGAACGGTGTGAACGGCCTGCGTCAGATCACGGCGCAGCGTGTTTACAACACCGACGGCATCCAGCTTTCCCAGAAGATCCTGAGCACGGAAGTGGTGCAGGAGCCTGTCACGGAAAAGATCGTGAAGGGCACCAAGAAGGTGACCAACAGCACCAGCTACATCACCGGCAGCGGTCAGTTCATCTGGCCGGTGCCCGGCTACCGCTACTGCTCGCGCTGGTACGGCGGCAACCACAAGGGTGTGGATATCTGTGCTGCTGCCGGTACGCCCATCTATGCATCCGCGGGCGGCACCGTGACCAAAGCCGGCTACAACAAGGCCGGTGCCGGTACGGGCTACGGCTATTCCATCATCATCAGCCACGGCAACGGCTACACTACCGTGTATGCACACTGCCTGTCACTGGCGGTGCATTCCGGCCAGACCGTCAAGCAGGGCCAGCTGATCGGCTATGTGGGCAGCACCGGACGCTCCAGCGGCAATCACTGCCACTTTGAGATCCGCCGCAACGGCAGCTACATCGCGCCGCAGAATGTGTTCAACCGCAGCAAATATAAATAAGTAACTTTGCAGAGGGCTTTTCGTTGCGGAAAGCCCCTCTGCTGTATAAAAAAGGAGAGATGATCTTATGTCTACCCCTCACATCAGCGCTGAAAAAGGCGATTTTGCAAAGACTGTCCTGATGCCGGGCGATCCCCTGCGTGCAAAATTCATTGCAGATACCTTCCTCAAGGATGTGCGTCAGGTGACCGGTGTGCGCGGCATGCTGGGCTTTACCGGCACCTACGAGGGCCGTCCCATCAGCGTGATGGGCAGCGGCATGGGGATGCCTTCCATCGGCATCTATTCCTATGAGCTGTTCAAGTTCTATGATGTGGACAACATCATCCGCATCGGCTCTGCCGGCAGCTATACCGACAAGGCCAAGCTGTTTGACGTGGTGCTGGCCACCGGTGCTGTGAGCGAAAGCAACTATGCCCGCGTGCAGAGCGGCTTTGATGGCGATATCACTCTGCCCAGCCAGAGCCTGAACGACAAGCTGCGCGCTTCTGCTGCAAAGCAGGGCATCCCCCTCATCGAGGGCAACATCCATTCTTCGGATGTGTTCTACCGCCAGCCCTCCGATGCAAAGCCCACCTACTGGGAAAAGCTGCGCGACGAGCGCGGCTGCCTGTGCGTGGAGATGGAGAGCTTTGCCCTGTTTGCCAATGCACAGGTGCTGGGCAAGAACGCTGCCTGCCTGCTGACCATTTCCGACAGCTTTGTTTCGCCGGAGATCACCACGGCAGAACAGCGCCAGAAGAGCTTTACCGACATGATGAAGGTTGCACTGGGTGCAGAATACTAAGCATTAAAAACGCATTTCAGCGCGGTTTGCCTGCAAAAGGGCTTGCCGCGCTGTTTTCGACCGCTGAAAACCAAAAAAGGAGTGACAGATATGACAAACCTGACCATGGAAGAAAAGAAGGAACTCATCCGCATGGCACTGGCAGCACGCGAGAAGGCTTATGTGCCCTACAGCGACTTTATGGTGGGCGCAGCCCTGCGCGCCAAGGATGGCCGCATCTTTACCGGATGCAATGTGGAAAATGCTGCGTTTACCCCCACCAGCTGCGCCGAGCGCACGGCTCTGTTCAAGGCGGTGGCCGAGGGTGTGACCGAGTTCACCGACATTGCTGTGGTGGGCAGCCGCCGCGGCGAGGTGAACGAGCAGATCACTTCTCCCTGCGGGGTGTGCCGTCAGGCTCTGTTTGAGTTCGGCGGGCCGGAACTGAACGTTATCATGGCAAAGACGCCGGAAGACTTTATCGAGCGCAGCATGGACGAACTGCTGCCCTTCGGCTTTGGCCCCTCCAATGTGGCGGGCAACTGTGCTGTGAAATGACGGGATAAAAATGCAGGGGCACACTGCAGGACAATAAAGTAACGGCACTACGTGCATTGCATGCCAAAACACAGCGGGTGCACGGAAAATGGCCGGAACTACGGTAAATTTGTGCATAAATGCTACTTTTAATGAAAACTCACAAAATTATTGTAAAGATTTTGTAATCGGAATTTGCTTGCATCTGTCACAGCTTGCCGTTATACTTGAACCAGTAAATGTGCAGTTCTGCGCATTTTATTTATTTGACGCGATTTTTTAAAATAAAAGGAGAGTTTCTTATGAAGATTTCTCGTCGTAATTTTCTGGCTGTGGCTGGTGCTGCTGCCGCTGCCGCTGCTCTGACCGCCTGCGGCGGTTCTTCCGCTTCTTCTACCAGCACCGCTTCTTCCGCTGCTGCTTCTACCGCTTCCTCTGCTGCTGAGGGCGGTGAGAAGATCGTCAAGGTCGCTCTGACCTGCGATACCGGCACGATCGATGATGAGAGCTTCAATCAGGCATGCTGGGCTGCTGTCTCCGGCTACATGGGCGATGACTGCCAGTACTACATCCCCGAGGCTGACGCTTCCGATGAGGACCGCGAGACCATGATCCGTCAGGCTGTCAACGACGGCGCTGATGTGATCGTCTGCGTCGGCTACCTGTACGGCGCTTCTCTGGCATGGGCTGCTGACCAGTATCCCGATGTCAAGTTCATCGCCATCGATGTGACTCAGGGCGATATCGGCACCGATGCCATCCCCGCCAACTGCTACTGCATCACCTTCAAGGAAGAGCAGGCAGGCTATCTGGCAGGCTACGCCATCGCAAAGGACGGCAAGACCAAGCTGGGCTTCCTGGGCGGCATGGCTGTTCCCGCTGTTATCCGTTACGGCTACGGCTTCGTGCAGGGCGCTGACGCCGCTGCTGCTGAGCTGGGCCAGAACATCGAGATCAACTACTTCTACGGCGGCCAGTTCTACGGCGATGCAAACATCACCTCCCGTATGGAGGGCTGGTACTCCAACGGCACTCAGGTCGTGTTCGCATGCGGCGGCGGCATCTACACCTCCGCTGTTGAGGCTGCTCTGAAGAATAACGGCTACGTCATCGGTGTTGACGTTGACCAGAACTACATCGGCGCTAACGGCGTTGCCGACGGCACCTACGCTTACAACCCGTTCATCACCTCTGCGATGAAGGGCCTGTCCGAGGCTGTCAACACTGCTCTGGCCGATATCGAGGCCGGCAGCTGGGGCGACATCGCAGCTTCCAACGGCAACTTCGGTCTGGAAGACGGCGATTATGTCGGCCTGCCCACCGATGCAGACAGCTGGAACTTCGAGTCCTTCACCACCGACGAGTACGAGGAAGTCAAGGGCAAGATCAAGAGCGGCGAGATCGTTGTTGATAACAGCTCCGACGACGCTACCAAGCCCACCGTCAGCGAGTTCACCACTGTCAACTACATCCAGTAAGTTATTGTCCGGCAGGCCTGCCTGCGGACGATCGATAGGTCTTTTCAAAGCGGGGCATCCTGTAACGGGGTACCCCGCTTTTTCTGTCAGCTATTGGCGTAATGCGGAAAAAATGCGGCAGACTCTTCGTGAAAAAGACACAAAAGTAATACTATTATCTGTACTTTCTGCCAAAAAGTAAAAAAGACGTGTGCAAATTGTCGCAAATCAGGTATAATGAATACTAAAGTAGTATCGGTGTCGATATGGCACGAAAGGAGAGTGAGCAGATTGGCAGAGGATTTTGTGATCGAAATGCTCCATATTACCAAGGAGTTCCCTGGAATCAAGGCAAACGACGATATCACCCTGCAGCTGCGCAAAGGCGAGGTACATGCCCTGCTGGGCGAGAACGGTGCCGGCAAAAGTACGCTGATGAGCGTGCTGTTTGGCCTGTACCAGCCGGAAGCTGGTCAGATCCGTAAAAACGGCAAGGAGGTTGCCATCCGCAACCCCAACGATGCAAACGCATTGGGCATTGGTATGGTGCACCAGCACTTCAAGCTGGTGGAGTGCTTCAGCGTGCTGGACAACATCATTCTGGGTGTGGAACCCAACAAGATGGGCTTTTTGCAGAAGGCCGAGGCCCGCAAAAAGGTGATGGCCCTGAGCGAGAAGTACGGCCTGCGCGTGGACCCGGATGCACTGATCAGCGATATCTCGGTTGGTATGCAGCAGCGCGTTGAGATCCTGAAGATGCTGTACCGTGACAACGAGATCCTGATCTTCGACGAGCCCACGGCAGTGCTGACCCCGCAGGAGATCGACGAACTCATGGAGATCATGCGCGGGTTCAAGAAGGAAGGCAAGTCCATCCTGTTCATCACCCATAAGCTCAACGAGATCATGGCTGTGGCCGACCGCTGCACCGTTCTGCGCAAGGGCAAGTATATGGGCACCGTGGATATCAAGGACACCACCAAGGAAGAGCTTTCCCGCATGATGGTGGGCCGCGATGTGCAGCTGCAGGTGGACAAAAAGCCTGCCCACCCCGGCGAAGTGGTGCTGGATGTGGAAAATGTCACCATGCACAACGCCCAGCATAAGAAGGACGCAGTCCGAAATGTCTCTTTTCAGGTGCACGCGGGTGAGATCGTCTGCCTTGCAGGCATCGAGGGCAACGGACAGACCGAGTTCGTCTACGGCCTGACCGGCTTGGAAAAAATCGGCAGCGGTAAGATCACGCTGGACGGCAAGGATATCACCAACGAGTCCATCCGTCAGCGCTCCAAGGACGGCATGAGCCACATCCCGGAGGACCGCCACAAGCACGGCCTTGTGCTGGATTACAGTCTGGAAAACAACATGGTGCTGCAGCGCTACTGGCAGCCAGAGTTCCAGAAGGGCGGCTTTATCCGCAGCGATAAGGTGCGCGAATACTCCGATAAGCTGATCGCACAGTATGATGTGCGCAGCGGTCAGGGCAGCCTGACCACCGTGCGCAGCATGTCCGGCGGCAACCAGCAGAAGGCCATCATCGCCCGCGAGATCGACAAAGACCCCAAGCTGCTGGTGGCAGTCCAGCCTACCCGCGGTCTGGACGTTGGTGCAATTGAATACATCCACCGTCAGATCGTGGCCGAGCGCGATAAGGGCACGGCCGTGCTGCTGGTCAGTCTGGAGCTGGACGAGGTGATGAACCTGTCCGACCGCATCCTTGTGATGTACGAGGGCGAGGTCGTGGGCGAGTTTGACCCCAAGACCACCACCGTGCAGGAGCTGGGCCTGTATATGGCAGGCGCACGCAAGCAGGGAAAGGAGAGCAAATAACACATGAACAAGAAAAAACTTTCCCACAGCAGTCTGAACAGCTCCATCACCAGTGTGCTGGCTGCTCTGCTGTGCATCCTGATCGGCCTTGTGGTCGGTTTTCTGGTGCTGCTGGCCATCAACCCGGCCCACGCATGGGGCGACGGCTTTGTGCGCATCCTGAAGGGCGGCTTCCACGATGCACCTTATGGTGTCGGCAAGGAGCTGGCAAATGCTGCTCCCCTCATCATGACCGGTCTGTCCGTGGCCTTTGCTTTTAAAACCGGCCTGTTCAACATTGGTGCGGCTGGTCAGTACACGCTGGGCGCTTACGGCGCTCTGTACTGCGCCATCATGCTCAAGCTGCCATGGTTCGTCTGCCTGATCGCAGCCACCATTCTGGGCGGCATCTGGGGTGCGATCCCCGGTTTCTTCAAGGCCTACTTCAACATCAACGAGGTCATTACCTCCATTATGTTCAACTGGATCGGCCTGTATCTGGTCAATGAGCTGATCTACCAGAACGGCACCGGCCCCATGTACGATGTGCGCAACACCCGTACCATCAACATCAGCAAGAGCGCTGAGTACGCACAGTCCGTTATCCCGGATTTCGGCCTGAACAAGCTGTTCCAGACCAACAGCACCACCATTGCCATCTTCCTTGCAGCTGTGGTGGCTGTTCTGATCTGGGTGGTGCTGAACAAGACCACCTTCGGTTATGAGCTGAAGGCCGTGGGCCTGAACAAGAGCGCTGCCCGCTACGCCGGCATCAACGAGAAGAAGAACATCATCCTCTCCATGGCCATTGCCGGTGCGCTGGCAGGCTTCGGCGCGGGCCTGTTCTATCTGTCCAACGTGTCCCAGTGGAACCCGCTGAACTCCACCAGCCTGCCGGCCATGGGCTTCAACGGCATTTCCGTTGCACTGCTGGCAAGCTCCAACCCCATTGGCACCATTTTCTCGGCGATCTTCATCTCCCACATCTCGGTGGGCGGCTCCTTCCTTTCCACCAAGTATTATCCCACGGAGATCTCGGATCTGATCAGCGGCATCATCATCTACCTGTGCGCATTCTCCATGCTGTTCCGCGGCAAGATCCACGCACTGCTGTTCAGGAATGCCGACAAGACCAACGTGAACGCAGAGCCTGCTGCTCCTGCAAAATCTGCAACCGAAAAGGAGGGCAAGTGATATGCTGCTTCTGATCAAATATACACTGCTGTATGGCATCGTGCTGATGCTGGTGGCACTGGGCGGTATGTTCAGTGAGCACTCCGGCATCATCAACATCGCACTGGAAGGCATCATGGTCATTGGCGGTGTGGCGGGTGTTCTCACCCTGACCATGCTGCCTGCCGGAATGCCGGTCTTCCTCGTGGTGCTGATCTCTGTTCTGGTGGCGGCACTGGCCGGTATGGTGTACAGTCTGCTGCTGGCCTTTGCCTCCATCAACCTGAAAGCAGATCAGACCATTGGCGGCACAGCCCTGAACCTGCTGGCAACCGCTATTGCTGTGGTCATTGCAAAGTATTTCAGCGAGAGCGGCAGCGCCAAGCTGAACTACTCCAACAAGCCCTTCCTGTTCAGCATTGGCGGGTTGGAGCTGAGCATCTTTGTGCCGCTGGGCATCATCCTGCTCATCGTCAGCTATGTGGTGCTGTACAAGACCCGCTTTGGTCTGCGCCTGCGTGCCTGCGGTGAGCATCCGCAGGCAGCAGACTCTGTGGGCATCAACGTGTACAAGATGCGCTATGCCGGTGTTGTCATTTCCGGTGCACTGGGCGCGATCGGCGGCATGGCCTACATCGTGCCCCCGGTGCAGACATGGAACTTTGAGGTGGGCGTGGCCGGCGCAGGCTTCCTTGCCATGGCCGTTATGATCTTTGGCCAGTGGAAGCCCTTCAACATCTTTGGCGCAGCCATGTTCTTTGCCGTGTTCAAGAGTCTGGCAAACATTGCGGATTCCACTTTCCTGGCACAGCTGCACTGGTCCAGCAACATCTACAACATGATGCCGTTCGTGGCATCCATGGTCATTCTGGCATTTACCTCTAAAAACAGCATGGCACCCAAGGCCGAGGGTATTCCCTACGACAAGGGTTCCCGCTGAGCCAAAGGGCCGCACAAAACAATACAGGGCGCAGCTGCTTTTCCGGGCGGCTGCGCCCTTTTGGCGTAAAATTAGGCAAAGTTTACAGAATGATGCTTGCTTTTGCTTGGAGTTTTGCTATACTATATCTTACAATGTCGTACGATTGAAAACAGGAGCGTGATACGATGCGCATTTATGATCTGATCGCAAAAAAGCGTGACGGCGGCACCCACAGCCGCGAAGAGCTGGAGACCATCGTCAACGGTTATGTCAGCGGAGAAGTGACCGACTACCAGATGGCTGCATGGATGATGGCTGTCTATCTGCGCGGCATGACCGACGAAGAGACCGCAGAGCTTACCGACGTGATGGCTCACAGCGGTGTGATGGTGGATCTTTCGCCCATTCCGGGCATCAAGGTGGACAAGCACTCCACCGGCGGCGTGGGCGATAAGACCACACTGGTGATCGCCCCCATCGTGGCGGCCTGCGGCGTGAAGATCGCCAAGATGAGCGGCCGCGGCCTTGGCCATACCGGCGGCACGATTGATAAAATGGAGAGCGTGCCCGGCACCAGAACTGCCCTCTCGCAGGAGGAATTCTTTGCGCAGGTGAACCGCATCGGCCTTTCGGTCATCGGTCAGAGCGAGGGCATTGCCATTGCAGACAAAAAAATGTACGCCCTGCGCGATGTGACGGCTACCGTCAGCTGCATCCCGCTCATCGCATCCAGCATCATGTCCAAGAAACTGGCCTCCGGCTCGGATGCCATCCTGCTGGATGTGACCACCGGCACCGGTGCCTTTATGAAAACGGTAGACCAGAGCATCGAACTGGCCAAGCTGATGGTCTCCATCGGCACCCACCATGGCCGCCGTGTGGCTGCCATGATCACCGATATGGACACTCCGCTGGGCCATAACATCGGCAACAGTCTGGAGGTCATGGAAAGCATGGATGTGCTCAAGGGCCATGGCCCTGCCGACCTGACTGAGGTCTGCCTGCAGCTGGCTGCTAACATGCTGGTGCTGGCCGATAAGGGCACCCCTGCCGAGTGCCGCGCCATGGCGGAAGCTGTGATCGCAGACGGTTCGGCCTTTGCAAAATGCAAGGAGATGTTTGCGGCACAGGGCGGCGACACCCGCGTGCTGGACGACTACAGCCTGTTCGAGAAGCCCGCCGCAAGCTATGAACTGCTGGCCGAGCAGGACGGTTACATTGTGGCAAACGATGCCGAGAAGATCGGCTCGGCCAGCGTGCTGCTGGGCGCGGGCCGGCAGAAAAAGGGCGACCCGCTGGATTTTGCCGCCGGCATCACGCTGCACAAAAAGCGCGGCGACTATGTGCATAAGGGCGAGAGCCTTGCCACCTTCTATGGCGCAGCCGATAAGTTTGAAGCTGCCGCCGCCGAGTACCGCAGCGGCCTTGGATACGGCTCCGAGAAGCCGGAGGAAGCCCCGCTGGTGTATGCCCTTGTAACGAAGGACGGCGTGGAGCGCTATTAAATGAAATAAAAGCTTCCGGGATGGTATCTCCCGGGGCTTTTTTGCGTCATTTGGCAGTTTTTTGTTGCATAACGTGGAAAACAGTGGAACTTTGGCGTGGGATATGCTATACTATGATGGATTTGTGCTATCCCGGCAGAAGGGACGCGGAAATAGAAAGGACTTGTTATGAAGATCATTCTGGTGGGCGGCGGCAAGGTCGGTACTGCGCTGGCGCGGCAGCTCAGTGAGGAAGGCCATAATGTGACCATTGTGGATACCAACAAAGCGCGTGTGGAACACCTGACCGAAAGCTACGATGTGCTGGGCATCGTGGGCAACGGTTCTTCCATCACCACTCTGGCCGAAGCGGGCATTGAAAATGCGGATGTGTTCATTGCCGTTACCGGCTCCGATGAGCTGAACCTGCTGTGCTGCATGTTTGCCAAAAAGGCGGGCCACTGCCATGCCATTGCCCGTGTGCGCAACCCGTCCTACAGCCACGAGCTGGACTTTATCAAAAAGCAGATCGGCATTTCGGCCATCATCAACCCGGAAATGGCTGCAGCAAAGGAGATCTCCCACCTGCTGCGCTTCCCGGGCGCAAGCAAGATCGACACCTTTGCGGGCGGCCGTGTGCGGCTGATCAAGTTTGCACTTACCGCAGCGCAGGAGCTGGACGGTGTTGCCATCCGCGAGATCCCCACCCGCCTGAAGAGCGACATTCTGGTGTGTGCTGTGGAGCGCAGCGGCGGCGTTATCATCCCGAACGGTAACTTTGTGCTGCAGAACGGCGATCAGGTCACCTTCCTTGCTACGCAGGAAAAGGCTCACGAGTTCTTTCAGCGCATCCATCTGCCGGTGCGCCCGGTGCGCAACGCCCTGATCGTGGGCGGCG
>ERZ1026854.2123-NODE-2123-length-11645-cov-5.561950_pt1 | contig 11645 bp, 7 predicted proteins | sample MGYA00380157_ERZ1026854 | MGnify/ENA primary metagenome ERZ1026854 (study PRJEB33269, sample SAMEA4719793) | human gut metagenome | biome: human-associated habitat; feature: organic feature; material: feces | place: Cameroon | collected 2013-10 ...
TACGGCTGTCTATACGCATATTGGCATAAACTACCGCTAAACCAGAGACTTAGGGAGGCAAATGCGCTTTCTATAAACGGTGAAACTATATTCTTTGGCGACAGTATTAGCATTATTGCTTAAAAAAGTTTTACCGGGCAATAAATAAATTTGTTAGGGCGTTCAAAATCAAGAAAAGTCTCTGTGCGGTTTTGAGCCAAACAACAAGTGGCAAAGCATGCGCACATGATAAACGAACAAAGCGCGAAAAGGAACGCCCTACCTTACAGGACTTTAGATGGCGATGTCACGCTTATTTACTTTTATATACAGCAACACAAATATTAAAATCTGACAGTATTGGCAGAAAATCCAAGCAAATCTTGCTTGTTTTGAAGAAATTTTGTTATTTTTGCAATGGCTCTCGATTCTGTGTATTAAATTGGGTTTACTCAATGTTGATAGGCAGACAGCCAACGCCGAGCTGAAGCTGAGAAGTCCAAACAACTTTCTCAGTAATAAGCGGGCAATGGGTGGGAAGAGGGTCAAGACATAATATAAGGCGTTTATCTGACGCTGTGTTTGAGACGAGTCGAATCTTGCAAACATTCTGAATTATAGTCTCGAATATGGTCAACGGTAGATGTCCCGGGTGTGATTTATCAATTCCCGTGGAGACCTTGTAGGCATAGATTGTATCCTTTCGGGATGCAGTCAAATGTATTATATAGGTCTTTTTACGGTAATGATTTTCATATCGGCGTGGGCTCTGACGTTGTCTGTTCGACTATAATAGGCAATGCAAGAGCCTCGACTCGTGGAATGGACAACAAGACGATTCCACGCTTTTTTTGTGTCTATTAGTTGCTAATTTTTGCAAGACATAAAAGACGATATGAACGTATTGCTTAATGCGCATACCCAACGAGGTCGAAACGGATCTCCTCACGTTGGACTTACCTCCAACGTCCTCCCCGAATCTCAACGCTCACAAATAGGGGTGTCCTTGGATTGTGTACAAAAGGCAAATCACGAGTGGTTCGTGTTGCGAGTTGCGTATAACAGAACACAGAAAGCACATGGCATCATATTAACCTCTGACGTTCAGTCATATATGCCTAAGCATTATGCTATAAACTTAAGTCTCGTATTTAGATGATAAGCTAAAATAATTGCACAAAAATCTTTGAGTATTTCCCTATGTCACGGAAAATGAGTGATTTAGATATGTTAATGATATTACTCAAATCCCAAAGCCATGAGAAAAATTACAAAGATTCCGTCAGAAATCTGTAGCTTCTTCAGTGAAAAACGTTGCAACTTCACAATAGATGCCTTACACGGCTTGTAGAGAATACCAATTTGGACAGTCGTAGTCTCGGCGGCATAAAGCGTGAAAAATTGTCAGCTGATAAATCCCAAGTGTTTCAAATACTATTGTTGCTACCATTTTTTTGTGGTCAAAGGCTTTTCGGATCAATTATGAAATTGGTAGTGGCCCTCACCGTAGGTCTTGTGAAAGGTGTCGTTGGCTTATTCAAGAAGAACGAGACTGAGGTTTAGGACTCAAGGCGTATGCAAAAAAGCCCCAATAGAGTATGCAATGGAGTAACCGACCTTCCAGCAAACGGGTAGGAGAAATCTTTTTAATGTTTACAACTATGACCTTAAAATTTAATGTAGTTGAAGCTGCTCAAAACTCAAACAGCGTTTTCGAGTTCTGCAAATCCTCACACGTCTGTGACATGTGCTGGGGCGACTTGAGCCTCTAAAAGGTAACTTACAAACAACAGGTGAAATCTTGTTGAATAGACCAACAAGGTTTCACCATTTTCAAACAAAGAAAACATGAAATGGTCCAAATATAATATACTTAGTAAATCTGAGAAATATGGGCACTTACTTTTCAATACGATGTCCATGGTGTTTTTGCAGATTAACGATGAGGATTTAGCCATGTGGTTAGATATTAAGTCGAATCCCGACAAGGTGAAGGAAACCGCAAACGGTGAATTCCTGATTAGGTCGCGTATAATAGTCAATGATGAAGAAGAAGACCTAAACATTTATCTCGCTGATGTGCTGAAGAATCGCTACAACTCCAGCGATTTAGCCCTGACCATATTACCAACTCGGGGATGTAACTTCGGGTGTATTTATTGTTATGAGCAGGATAGGCCCATGAAAAATATGTCAGAGTCGACAGAGACGGCAATTGTACAATTTGTCAAGAGTAATCCAAACCTAAAACGTCTCAGTGTTGTTTGGTATGGTGGAGAGCCTCTCATAAACTATCCGTCTATAAAGCGCCTGAGCGAAGCGTTTTTAGATATGGATGTCGATTATAGTGCAAAAATGGTATGTAACGGCTATCTGCTGAACAAAGAAATAGCCGACGAGATAGAGAGTCTGAAAATCAGGAATATCCAGATAACGCTCGATGGTACTTCTGAAATTCATGACAAACGGCGTCCATTGCTTGGAGGTGGTCCTACTTTTCACAGAATAATGGATAACCTGAAATATCTGCTATCTGTGAATAAAACTGTAACGATAGACATCCGCAGCAACATAGATCGCCGTAACATGAACGAATATCACCAATTCCATAATGAGTTCAGAAAAGAAATTTTAGACAGCCGAGTAACTTTATATCCTGGATTCGTGAGCGACCTTCTTTCTGACGAGTGTGTGTCGGCCGAAGATAATATTAGCGAAGGCGGCTACAAAGCCCAGTTCGCACTTGACATTTTTCACCAGTATGGTATCGAAATTAAAGCTTTCCTGCCAAAATTCCGACGACACAGTTGTGTGGCAAGCAAATATTTCGCATTTGTAATTGGTCCCGAAGGCGAAATATACAAATGCTGGCGCATGGTGGGCAACAAGGAGCAAACATTGGGAAATGTTCGTAGCGGACTTGACATGGCCAAGTTTTCGCGATATATTGTAGGAGCCGACTATACGCGTGACCCAAAATGTCTTGACTGTGAATTTATCACTTTATGCGGCGGTGGATGTCCTTTGGTGCGTTTGCGCAATAAAGAAGAAGGTCTCAAACTGAATCATTGTTGCCCCGAAAAGACTCATATGGAAAAGCTTATGGAAATGCGTTACGAAATGACTTTACTCGCGAACAAAAGAAAATCATAATGGACAGAGGAAAGGTTTATTTGCATACATACGGCTGTCGAATGAACGCCTGTGATTCGGAAATTATATGCTCCATACTGCAAGATGCAGGGTACGTAATGGTCATCCATCCCGATGATGCCGACTTTGTAATACTAAATTGTTGTTCGGTTAGGGAAGACGGACATATCGCAGCGATTCGCAAAGCTCATGAGATAAAAGAACGCAATCATTTGGCAAAGTTGCTCCTTTGCGGGTGCTATGCAAAACTTCTCAGACGGGATTTTTTCGAACACCAGAACGAACTGGATGCAATAATCTCTCCTGAGTCATATCGCTCCCTGCCTTATGCTCTTGAACGTCTTGTGAAAGGCGAATCAAAGTTCATTGTCGAGTCGGATACTGATGATGATTTATATTCTGAAATCCGTCCTACTCTTAATGCATCAACTCCGAACAGAGCCATAGTGTTGGGCAAAGGCTGTAACCAGCGTTGTTCCTATTGCATTGAACCTTTCACCCGCGGAAGCGAGCGTTATGTCAGTCCTTCAACCGTTATGTCTAATTTGAAAACATTATTTGCCAGGGATTACGGCGGAATTGTCACACTTGTCGGCCACATGGTAGACAGGTATCATTATGGTGATGTATCTTTTGCCAATATACTTGACATGGTGGCCAAGGAATGTGGCCGGCACGGGGCGTGGGTAAAATACTTGTCGTCACATCCGATGACATATAGCAAAGAAATTGTTCACACCGTTTGCAACAATGAGAACATCATGCGAGTGGTACATCTACCAGTGCAATCAGGAAGCAACGATGTTTTGAAACGAATGTGTCGCGGATATACCGTCGAAGAATATATGCAAGTAGTAGACAATGTGCGTGCATTATGCCCAGACATAAACATTGTCACGGATATAATGGTAGGATTCTGTGGAGAAACCGATGAAGATTTTAGGAAATCAATAAAACTGATAGAAGACTTCCGCCCTGGAGACATAAACGTGTATGCTTTTTCCATGCGTAGCAATACTCGTGCCTATCTTACAATGACAGATGATGTTCCAGAAAACGTTAAGAAAGAAAGGTTGGCTGAAGCGCGTGGCGTGGCAGAAAAGCTAAGACACGAATATCATTCTGAGGCTATTGGCAAGCAACTGTCGTTTATGCCTGGAAAGACCGGAATTCAAGATCGTCAGGAATTTACAGACTTATTTAATCGGACACATATACTTTCGGTGCCACAACAGCACTATATGTCAAATGTTATGATTAAGGGTGTTATGACAAAAGAGAACAAACTTATTACAAGTGAAGTATGAGAGTGAATGTAGTCAATATCGGATGCTTCAAGAATCTGGTGGATTGCGAGCAGTTAATATGGCAACTTAGAAACTCGGGAGTCGAGGTGAGTTTCGGGCAAACCGACATTTGTGCAGATATAGTCATCGTCAATACTTGTGGGTTCATATCAGACGCAGAAAAAGATTCTTTGGCTGAGATTAACAAATATGTTAAGCTCAAGCATCAAGGTGTCATAAGCCAAATATGGGTGATGGGGTGTTATGGCGAGAAGATGAAAACAGCCCTTATCAAGAATATTCCCGACGTTGACAGGGTATACGGTAATTTTAATTGGCATGACATTATCAGAGACATCAGCCGCCATGAATGGATAGAAAGTGAATGCCGTATTGTGTCAACCCCCAAACATTATGCATATATCAAAATCTCGGATGGTTGCAACATGCCATGTTCTTATTGCATAAAGCCAATACTCAATGGAGCGTTAAAATCCAGACCTATTGAAGCAGTCGTAAAAGAATGTGAGATGCTTGCCAAGTCGGGAGTGAAGGAACTGCAGATTGTTTCCCAGAACACTACGGAATATGGCCGTGACCTATACGGCAAACAAAAAATTGCCGAACTCATAGAAAGGTTGTCTGATATTGAAGGCATCGAATGGATAAGGTTGCATTACGCCTATCCCGTGAATTTTCCAAGAAATTTGCTCGATGTTATATCGTCAAGAAAGAATGTGTGCAACTATATTGATATGGCCATACAGCATTGCAATGAAGAGATGTTGCGCAAAATGAGACGCACGATGTCGAAAGAACACCTTATTGATTTACTTGATGAAATAAGGTCAAGAGGAATCTCTATAAGAACCACTGTCATGACAGGTCATCCTGGAGAAACAGAGGAGATATATCAAGAGTTGAAAGATTTTGTTATGGACAGACGATTTGATCGAATGGGAGTATTCCTTTATTCGCATGAGCCTTTATCCTATAGTGGAATCAATTACACCGACGAAATACCCGAAAGCGTCAAGCGTAAGCGGGCATTGGAGCTGATGGCTATACAAAAAGATATTTATGCCAGACACAGCTCCGAAATGGTCGGCAAACGTATCAAAGTAATAATAGATGGTAAGAATTTAAATGGCGATTACGTTGGCCGTCCTGAAAACAGCACCCCTATGGCAGACCCTAAGATTATAATCAAATCGTTTGACCCTCTCGTCGTTGGTGATTTTTATAATACAATCATCACCAATAGTTTGGGTAAAGATATGGAGGGAATTATATGACACTATCAGAGATAAACATATATGTCAGAGAACAGAATGCGGACGGCTATTTGATTTACCTTCCGCTTGCAAGATATGCAAAGGTTCTGAGAAAAGAACAAATGCTTCAATTGAAAGAGTGTTGCGAGAGGAATGAATTAGATAAGTTCCCAGATTCTGAATTGAAGAATTATATTGGTAAGACATTGGTTCCTTCCAAAAATATTTTCTTAACCGAATATGACATTGAGGGCTTTACTAATATGATGATACTGCCGAATAATATATGTAATTTCAAATGCACATATTGTTATTCAGCCCAAGGGCGCAGTGGCAATGCCATAGATCTTAACTCGTTAAAGACGGCCATAAATTATTTTCTCAATAGACGACAGCCCCAAGGAAGACGTTTTACAATATCAATTTTAGGAGGAGGAGAACCTCTTCTGTCATGGCCTCTTCTGAAAGAAACTCTTGACTATGCCTATAGTCTCGCAGACGAACATAGGCTGTCACTTCCGATATCAATTGTAACGAATGGTTCCATATTCTCGCATGACATTGCGAACTATATGAAGATGCACAATGTAAGTCTTGGCGTGTCGTTTGATATATTGCCGGAGATACAAAACCGTCAAAGAGGACATTACGAAACTGTCAAATCAAACATAAATCAGTTTACCGAGGCAGGTGTTGATGTCGCACTCAATGCCGTCATTACACTTGAGAACATAGATCGTATGAACGACATGCTTGATGCTATGGTGACAAATACTCCAAGAATAAAAAAGGTCTTTTTCAAATCATTAATCTCAGATAATTATTTCTCTTCTCCCAAAGAGAGAATGAATTATTATCGCCGTTTCGTTGATAACTTCTTCGAAGCATTGGACAAAGCAAAAGAATATGGAATATGGCTGACGTCACCCTATCTGAACAATGCCATGTGCGTGAGTGACCGCTTTTGTCCTGGCATATTTGTCGTTACTTCAGATGGAGACATCTCTATCTGCCCCTGCATAGGGTCACGGAAGGACAAACTTTTTGACAAATTCATTTATGGTCATATTTCTGAAAATGGAAAAGTTGAAATAAACGACAAGAAATTGAAGCTTATACTTTCACATAATCACAACCGAAACGAAAGATGTCGCGATTGTATTGCCCATTGGCATTGTGCGGGCGGTTGTTATGCCGATAATTCCACCATCGGCGACGACCATGACGCTCAAAATGCCTATTGCGAATCTATGCAATATTTCATTGAGCGTTACATCAAAAAATACATTTTGTAATGATGGATAAAGAATTTCTTCTTCGGCTTCTCAATATTTCAGGCGTAAGTGGCAACGAGATGGAAGCCACACTGCTTTGCAAAAAATATATGCCAAGCCAATGCCATATGCACCAAGATGTGATGGGCAACTTGATAGTAAATATTCCTGACAATGGTGAATCGCAAAAATGTAACAACACAGCGCACATCCTTGTTGATGCGCACATTGACGAAATCGGACTGCAAGTAACGTATATAGACAACGATGGATACATTTATGTACGCCCCTGTGGCGGCGTTGACATTGTGTCAATGATAGGTTCATTTGTCGATATACGATGCAACGGCGGTAAGATTATAAAAGGTGTCATCGGACGCAAACCTATTCACTTGATGAGAGGAGACGAGAGAACCAAGATTCCTGACATCGATGGAATATGGATAGATACGGGTCTCAACAACGAGGAGGTAAAAGAAAAGGTTCGCGTTGGAGATTACGTTACCACAATTTCAAACGCAAGCATATTGGGCAAAGGCCGCATCGCATCCAAGGCAATAGACAACAGGGTTGGAGCCTTTATTCTTACACAACTTGCACACGTCTTATGTGGCAAGACAGACAAAGACGTGACTTTGGTGTTTACCACACAAGAAGAATTGGGTTGCAAAGGAGCCGCTGTGTCTGCCTTTGGTAAGAAATACGACTATGTCGTATGTTTGGATGCCGCTTTCTCTTCAGACGTGCCAGATGTGTCACCACGAATAGTCGGTGAAGTGAAACTGGGAGGAGGTCCTGTAATATATCGTAATGGCGACACAAATCCAGAATTTTTTGAATATATCACAGATATTGCCCGGCAGCACGGCATCAATATTCAGATTTCGGCCGACAATGCAGCGTCAGGGGGCACCAACACCCGTAATCTGCAACTTTCGGGTGCAGGGCAAAAGACTGCTACCATAGGTTATGCCGTGCGATATATGCATACACCAGTAGGTATGGCTGACCTAACCGACATAGAGAATACAATAAAACTACTTTATCATATCATTAACGCAATTGGATAATGTAGTTTTATGCTCTTATAAACGGATGCTCGGTTCTAAAACACGAATCGAGCGAATCTCCACATTTTTCCAACTTAGCAGTGTTTAGATTAAACCCGTCCTGAAGATGGATGGTGTTGTTATTGTGAGTGTTATAGAGTAACACATAATGAAGAAAACCAAGCCATTGACATCATATCCGAGTTGTCACATCGTAAGTGTGATAATGCAAAGTTAATTGTCAGCGGCTGTTTGCCGTCTTTTGTCTGTGAAAGGCATACTACAACGCCCCCGAAGCTACACTCCTGACGTATGCTCAACTGAGCGATTTCGACACATAATAAGCCCCGACAAAATGGGACGATGTGTACTACAACAGACTATTACAGGCGTATATAAAAATATGATTGCGAGTGGCACTTAATCAATGACCGTGACGACTATTTCTTGTGCCAACTTCTTGATGGGAAGTTGTGCATGGATACGCACAAGTTCGCTTTTTTCAAAGCTCCAGCGATTGACTTGTAAAAAGTCAAACTCTGTAAAGGACAGACTTTGTGTAATACCAGATTTTTTTTGTAACTTCACGTCAATTTAATATTTAGATTTCCCCCGATTCGGCCCGTGATGGGTAGGTCGGGGGACTGTAAAGTTGAAAATGTATATAATATTTACAAACAACGAGTTAGCTATTTCCTAAATATCTCTCCCTATAAAGGTCATCGCTAAGAGAACCCCACGCGAAGTAGACTTTGTTATCTTCTCGCGGCCGCGAGTAGTGCTACCGTCGGCCGCGAGTCGTGCTACCGCCGGCCGCGAATCGATGACTTTTTATTATTGCTGTCCGGTAAAACTTTTTTAAGCAATAATGCTAATACTATGACTATCGCCAAAGAATATAGTTTCACCGTTTATAGAAAGCGCATTTACCCCCCCCTAAGTCTCTGGTTTAGCGGTAGTTTATGCCAATATGCGTATAGACAGCCGTATCTTACCCCCCCCCGACATTCCCTTGAGAAACCTGCCCTTGGCGGCTCTTTGAGAAACAAGGTTGAAGGAAGCATCCTTTCGGCCCACGCACGGGATTTGCAACAGAAAAGGCCCAGGGCAAACCATTGGTCGGTTTGCCCTGGGCCTTTATAAAGCGTATGGTTTCTATTTCTTCTCGCCCCATTTCTTGCAGAGCTTGCCGCCCAAGAGGCAGTAGAGGCCGATGGCAACGAAGGGGATGCTGAGGAGTTGTCCCTGGTTGAGCCCGATGGTGTTGACCATCTGGATTTCCCATGCTTCCTGAACGTCTTTGAAAAACTCGACGAAGAAGCGGAAGGCGAAGATGGCCGTCAAGCACCAGCCGAAGAAAAATCCCGTGCCAACGCGGTCGCGGTGGCGGCGGTAGAGCCACAAGCCGACGAGGAAGAACACGAAATAGGCAACGGCTTCGTAGAGCTGGCCAGGATGGCGGGGCAGGAGATCGCCGTTACAGGCGAAGATGAAGCCGTAGTCGGTGCCAGTGTATTTGCCAACGATTTCCGAGTTCATGAGGTTGCCGAGGCGGATGCAGCAGGCTGTGATGGGCGTGGCGATGGCGATGTTGTCGAGCACGCGGAAGATGTTTATCTTCGTGCGGCGCACATAAAGCCAGAGCGCAATCATCAGTCCGAGCGTGCCGCCGTGGGAGGCCAGTCCAGCATAGCCCGTACACTTCCAGCCGGTGCCAGTATCCCTGACAGGCAGGAACATTTCAACGGGGTGGCTGAGGAAATAGCCCGGCTCGTAGAGCAGGCAGTGGCCGAGGCGTGCACCGATGAGGATGCCGATGAAGCAATAGAAGAAAAGAGGGTCGAACTGGCGTTGCGGGATGCTTTGTGCCTTATAGAGCTTATAGACCACGATGTAGGCCGCTATCAGTCCGACACACCAGAAGAAGCTGTACCAATGGAGCGAGAAACTGCCGATGGTGAACACTTCCTTCGATGGTTGCCAGAGAATGGAAAGTATTTCCATGATGTCTTTCTTGATTTGATGAGCCTGAGAGAGGCAGGCGTTTATACGTTGAAGCGGAAGTGCATGATGTCGCCGTCCTGTACGACGTATTCCTTGCCCTCAACATGAAGCAGGCCAGCGTCGCGCACGGCCGATTCAGATCCGAGGCGGATATAGTCGTCGTATTTGATGACTTCGGCGCGGATGAAGCCCTTCTCAAAGTCGGTGTGGATGACACCAGCACACTGCGGCGCCTTCCATCCGCGGCGGTAAGTCCAGGCTTTCACTTCCATTTCTCCAGCCGTGATGAATGTTTCGAGTTCGAGCATTTTGTAGGCCGCTTTGATAAGGCGGTTGCATCCGCTCTCTTCAAGCCCAACATCTTGGAGGAACATCTGGCGCTCCTCGTAGGTCTCGAGTTCGGCGATGTCGGCTTCAGTCTGTGCGGCCAACACGAGTACTTCGGCACCTTCCGGCGCTACAGCTTCGCGCACCTCCTCCACATAGTGGTTGCCAGTGGCGGCGCTACCTTCGTCAACGTTGCAAACGTAGAGCACAGGTTTCGAGGTGAGGAGGAAGAGGCCCTTGGCGGCTTTTATTTCCTCTTGCGATTCAAACTGCACGGTGCGTGCCGATTTGCCCTGGAGCAGGGCTTCCTTGAAGGCCATGAGCACTTCATATTCCACTTTGGCGTTTTTGTCGCCACCCACTTTAGCAATTTTCTCTACGCGCTTGATGCGGTTTTCAACGGTTTCGAGGTCCTTGAGTTGGAGTTCGGTGTCGATGATTTCCTTGTCGCGAACGGGGTTGACCGAACCGTCAACGTGCACCACGTTGCCGTCGTCGAAGCAGCGGAGCACATGGATGATGGCATCGGTTTCGCGGATGTTGCCCAAGAACTGGTTGCCGAGGCCTTCGCCCTTCGAGGCACCCTTCACGAGTCCGGCGATGTCAACGATTTCCACCGTTGTCGGCACGATGCGTCCCGGATGCACCAGTTCGGCCAGTTTGGAAAGACGTTCGTCGGGCACCGTGATGACACCCACGTTGGGCTCGATGGTGCAGAAAGGGAAATTGGCCGACTGCGCTTTGGCGTTGCTCAAACAATTGAAGAGGGTGGACTTGCCCACGTTGGGGAGTCCAACTATACCACATTGTAAACTCATTGGTCTGTATGTTTTATTTTTTGTGTTTAAAAGTAATCACCAGTGCCGCTACGAAGAGCGCCAGGATGGCGAAGATGGCAACGTAGGCAAGGGTGTTGGTGGTTGAAACAGAGGCGGGGCGGAACTCAAACACCACTTTGTGTTTGCCTGCCGGCACCTTCAGGGCGCGGAGCACATAGTTGACGCGGCCCACTTCGGCGCTCTGGCCGTCGATGGTGGCGGTCCATCCCGGGTAATACACTTCCGAGAACACCACCACGCCGCCTCTGTCGCTTTCCACGTCGTAGTGCAGTTCATTGGGCTCATAGGCCGTGAGCGTCACGGTGCCGTTTGAGAGCGCACTGCCGTCGAGCTGTTGGCGGAATTGTTCATCGGCCACAGCCGCATGCTTCGTGTCGAGATTCGTCAAGCCCGCCATTTCAGCGTCGGCGCCCTTCACGAAGTTGAGCTTGCTGACAAACCATCCGTGGCCGTTGGCGGC
>ERZ1026854.2124-NODE-2124-length-11639-cov-3.863691_pt1 | contig 11639 bp, 12 predicted proteins | sample MGYA00380157_ERZ1026854 | MGnify/ENA primary metagenome ERZ1026854 (study PRJEB33269, sample SAMEA4719793) | human gut metagenome | biome: human-associated habitat; feature: organic feature; material: feces | place: Cameroon | collected 2013-10 ...
TGTTTCTTCATAACAACTATCTCTCCTTTTTCCTTTTTAGCAGAACATGTTATTTATCGCATAATTCCACTTAATTCTTTTTCATTCTATCACTTTATCGTCATAATGTACAGATTGATTTAGCATTTTCTTCGATTTTTTTACATTCTGCTGTATCATTTTTCCTATTCTGCCATTTTACAGGCATTTTTCTCTCTTATCTCGTCGATTGTTTTCTGTCTGCACTTCACTGCTGCCCTGATATCTTTATCCGTAAAATTCCGGTTGATCATATTCTGGATTATTGAGGTCTTTCCTTCTTCTCTTCCTCTGGCTCTCTCGTCTGCCAGTATCTCTTTCCATGCACTGTCCATATCGTATCCTTTTCCTTCCTCTTCCGTTTTCTGATACCTCTTCTTTTTCTTTAATAGTTCCGGCCAGTCTGTCAGCGTCGCTATCGTCTCCCATGTTTCTTCCGTCAGGTTTCCATAGGCTTCTTATATCTGATCCAGTGCTCCCGGCTTATCTCGCCGCCTGACAGGCATTTTTCTCTCTTACCTCGTCGATTGTCTTCTGTCTGCATTTCACTGCTGCCCTGATATCTTTATCCGAAAAATTCCGGTTGATCATATTCTGGATTATTGAGGTCTTTCCTTCCTCTCTTCCTTCTTCTCTCCCTCTGGCTCTCTCGTCTGCCAGTATCTCTTTCCACGCACTGTCCATATCGTATCCTTCTCCTTCCTCTTCCGTTTTCTGATACCTCTTCTTTTTCTTTAATAGTTCCGGCCAGTCTGTCAGTGTCGCTATCGTCTCCCATGTTTCTTCCGTCAGGTTTCCATAGGCTTTATCCTGCAGCAGATTCAGAATTCCCTGTTTGTTTCCACGACAGTTCAGGATTTGAAACACTTCCCTGATATCCGTATGATAGTGGCTCAGATCTGTCTGTTCATTGACACAGACAAGCCACATCGGATAATCCCTGAACAGCAGACTGTCCTCACTTCCTCTCCCTGCAGCTTCAAAGCTCATCATATGCCAGAGATCTCTCGGTCCATCCCATGGCTCCCTTCCATAATACAGGCACATGGTATAAACCGGATGCAGACGGTCTGTTTTCATCACCCTGCAAAGTCTTTCTGCCGTAGTCGGCATTACCTTCTTTTCCAGGATCAGCCTGCTGTTCTTCTGCTGAAGCTCCCGGAGCTGCTTCATATATTCCTGCGCATCATAGTTCATACAGCGCACCGGCATGCTGTAATCCACATATTTCTGTGCTTCCACTGCCAGGATCCGGAGCTGTGTGCCGCAGGATAAATACATCTTCACATCCCGTTCTCTTCTTTTCTTTTGCAGGGGACTTTCTTTTTCTCTCTGCTCTGCATATTTTTCAGAGGCTGACAGAAGCTCCTCTGGAAGTATCACCCGCTTCCCCAGAAACAGGCTCCCGTTAAAAAGATCTGCAAACCGCTCCTTATCCTGCAGGAATTCCTCCATACATATTGCATCCTTCCCCATAGATCTCCTCCTTTTCTCCAGAAGATCCACCAGGTATAAAATGGATGCAGGACTGTCCTTCAAAAATATACAGTCCATCAGTATCAGACAGGATCCTCTGCTTTTCATGTTTGGGATAAAAGCACGGACTTTTCTGATTTCTGACAGATCATTCAGAAGGGAAGATTCCCTGTAGACCAGCCTGTTTCCGGCATCAGCATGAAACCGTCTCTGACATCCTTTACAAATGTAATTAAAACAAGCTGTAAAAAAAGAAAACTTCTATGCTTTGATTTCAAAATATCATAGAAGTTTTCGTTTGTCAATAAACGTTATTTCGTTTATTTCATCTGTTTGTTATGTTTTATTTCTAATTTCAGATCATCTGATAGCTGAGCCACTCATACTTAAGCCTGCTACCCTCCTGGATCCCAGGTGGAAGCAGTGCCCTTGCCACCAGCTTCAGCTCATCACTTTCAATATCGGTACGTTTCAAATTGGCGTAGTCACCATCTATACTGACTACTTCATAATAAAAAGTCTCCATTTTTCCTCCCTGGTCACACAGTATCCGGAATGCCTGCCGGCTTAACCGATCGATTCATATAAGGTAAGCATAGGCTGCATGATCGCCATGATCAGGACACAAACTACGAGTGCCATGACAACGATGATCATTGGCTCCATCAGTGCCATAACCTGCTCTGTGGCCACCTGCACATCATCTTCGTAATAATTGGCTACATTTTCCAGCATGGTTTCAATATTACCGGTTTCTTCACCAATAGATACCATATGAACTACCATCGGAGGGAAAAGGCCACAGGTCTTTAGCGGTCTTGACAGTGCCATACCTCTCATAACCTGATCTTTGGCATCCATCATGGCCTTTTTATAGTGAACATTTTCCATGGATCTTCCTGTGATCTCGATCGCATCCATCATTGGCACTCCGGCACCAAGCAGTGTACATAAGGTTCTTCCCAGTCTGGCACACTCACTCTTTGTCTGGAGCTTTCCAAAAACGGGGATTTTCAGTGCAATGCCGCCAAGTACGAATTTACCCGACGGGCTTGCCGCATAAGCCTTAAATAAAGCAATTGCCGCTGCCACTACCAGAAGGATCAGCCACCATTTGGCTATTACAAAATCACTCATATTTACAACTGCCTGCGTGATCGGTGGCAGCTCTGTATCCAGCTCCGCAAACATTCCCATGAAATTCGGGATAACCCAGATCATCATAAGGAAAAGAACGCCAACCATAACTACTAACAGTACAATCGGGTAGATCATGGCTTTTTTTACTGACTGTTTCAGTTTGTTTTCCTTTTCGAACTGTACCGCCATACGCTCAAAGGCAACCTCCATGCTTCCGGAAGCCTCTCCTGCCTCTACCATATTGCAGAGCATGCTTGGAAATACCCTGGAATGCTTCTTCATGGCTCCTGCCATGGATTCACCCTTTGACACATCTTCATATACTTCACCCAGCGCTTTTTTCAGCGTTCTGTTTTCAGTCTGATCCCTCATCATTTCCAGCGCATTGATGATGCTGACACCGGCACTGATGATACTGACAAACTGCCGGCAGAAAATACTGTAATCCCTGGCACTTACCCTGCCTCCCAGAGAAAAATTGATATCTCTGCTCATCAGACTGGCTTCCGATACACTTAAGATAACATTTTTCTGTGCTTTCAGGACACCGGTAACCTGCTCTACGCTTTTCCCCTCCATGGTGCCCTTTTTTTCTTTTCCTTCCGGGGTGATCACCCGGTACTGAAATTCAGCCATTTTGCTTCTGCTCCCCTGTCCTTTTCTCTTTAATCTGCTTCATAATCATAGGCAACCTTGATCATTTCAGCACAGCTTGTAATACCTTCTTTGACTTTTTTGGCTGCTGCCATACGAAGTGTACTCATTCCTTCGGAAACAGCAATTTCCTGCAGTTCATCTGCTGTCACTTTATCATGGATCCGGTTACGGAGCTTTGCAGTAACCGGCATGATCTCATAGATCGCAGTACGTCCTCTATAACCAATGCCTCCACAGTCTTCACAGCCTACCGGTTCATATACCGTCTGAGGCATGCTTGCAGGCACCATCAGAAGCTTCTTTTCCTGATCTGTAGCCTCTCTTGCCTTGCGGCACTTTGGACAGAGCTTTCTTACCAGACGCTGTGCAATAATACCCACTACAGAATCACCGATCAGGTAGGGCTCCACACCCATATCGATCAGACGGGTAATGGATGCTGCTGTTGAATTTGTATGCAGTGTGGAAATAACAAGGTGTCCGGTAATGGAAGCCTTAACGGCGATGCCGGCTGTTTCTCCGTCTCGGATTTCTCCGATCATTATGATATCCGGATCCTGACGGAGAATGGAACGCAGGGCATTGGCAAAGGTCAGGTCTGCCTTGACATTTACCTGCACCTGGTTTACACCATCCACATTGGCTTCCACAGGATCTTCTACGGTGATAATATTAACCTCTTCACGGTTCAGTTCGCTCAGAACAGTATAACAGGTCGTTGACTTACCACTTCCGGTAGGTCCCGTTACCAGAATGATTCCATGGGGATTTTTCAGGATGCCATCCAGTCTTTCCTCATCCTCCGGTGTAAGACCGAGATATTTCTTTTCTCTGGAAAGACCATCTTTGGCGGTAAGACGCATAACCGTCTTCTCTCCAAATACAGTAGGAAGCACTGAAACACGGACATCATATTCCCGGTTATCTACCTGCAGGGTCAGCCGGCCGTCCTGCGGCTTTCTCTTCTCGGAAATATCAAGCCCTGACATGATCTTGACTCTGGCTACCATAGCCGGCAGGAGTGTGGTGTTGTAATCCATCACTTCACGCAGGGCACCGTCAATACGGTAACGGATCCGCAGGTTTCTCTCCAGCGGTTCAATATGGATATCACTGGCTCCCTGACGGATCGCCTGCTCCAGCATAGTCCTTACGATCTTTACAATCGGTGCATTGTCTACTTCTGCGTTGGATGCACTCTCTTCTTCCTCTCTCAGCTCATCCGCATGCTCCAGCTGATACTGGGCTGCAGCCTCCATCGCCTGCTTCTTACCAAACATACGGTCAATCTGCATGGCGATCTGGGCGGTGGGTGCAAAATACGGCACAACCTCCATACCCGTGATCAGGCTGACATCATCAATCGCCGGCAGATACATGGGATCCGACATGGCAATCTTAAGGATATTGGAATTATTCTCATCTATGGCAAAGGGTACCAGTTCATATTTCTTCATGATATCCTCCGGTACCAGACGGATTGCAGCATCCTGCAGTCCCTCCTTCCGGAGGTCTACTGATTCTACGCCAAGCTGCCTGCTCAGGACATCAGCAAAATCCTTCTGGGACACATATCCAAGTGCGATCAGTGTTTCCCCAAGCTTCGTCTTTCTGATCTTCTGCTCTGAGAGTGCGGTATCAAGCTGCTGCTGCGTGATCATTCCCTGTGAAAGCAGCAGATCTCCGATTCGTACTCTTTTTCCAAACAATGCCATACCTACCTATACCCCTGTCTGTCTTTTCTTTTGTTCTTACTTTGCTTATTATACCGTTTCTGAACAGTTTCTGCAATCATGGAGATGTGACGGATACAGACTTTATATCCTCTATCAAATATATTCCTGCCCTATACTATAGTTTTTTCCTGTCTATACTCTTAAAAAAAGTTTTTTTCAGTTCCTGTGGCTTATAAAAAAACTTTTCTTCTGATTTGCTCAAACGCTTTTCATTTCTTTTCAACCTGAGTAATTCCATTGTACATATAAAATCAGCTGCCTGCAGTAATCTATATCTCTGTGGCTCTGCTTTTCTGAATTCAACCTCTGAAAACTGTTCTAAAAATACCTCTCTCAGAATTGATCCAAGCTCATGCTGTCCATTATCATAATATACAATAATTTTATCACTACTGTCAGATGGGAAACAGGGCAGGCATTCACAAAATTCAACATCTTATACAGAAGTTTTCTCCTGTCATCCAAAGAGTACCTCTCAAAAACTTCCTCTCTGCGGATTACCGGCCCTGTATGAATATATTCCACCTCATATCCGGCATCTTTTATACTCTTCTCCAATTTTTTACCTGTCGGTCTATCTCGTCAGCCTGGTCATGAAAAACAAAAGTTACCAGATAATATGCCGGTCTTTCTCTCGCCTCCCCGAAATCTCCAGACTCATCTATAAAAACACTCAGTTCTTTCACATATATTCCTCTGTATAATAAAAAATGGCGGGAAATTCTTCCCGCCTACGGTGGTCCAAAGAGCTATCGCCCAGACCAGAACTGTAATGCATTACAGTCTTTATTCTATCCAAAGGATAGCATACATATAAGCGTTTCGCAAGTAATTTTCTTATTTGACAGCATCCCTGCATCAGCGTCATCAATTTGCTTTCTTTTTCAGTTCCTAGGAACAAAATTTCCGTACTCTTTGTACTTTTTTCTGTAAATCCATATTCTCCCCTATTATACCATCTCAGTCAGAATACGCAACTGCTCTGGCAAACCAGTTGCCGGATACCTGTCTGGCTTTTCCTTCTATGCACAGGCCAATCAGCTCTGTCAGCAGTTCCTGCATGGTCAGCTTCATTCCCTTTTGCCTTGCTGACTCATACAGGGCATCCGCTGACTTCGGTTCCAGATCAAGAAGTCCCAGTATCCCATCCTCCGCTGACAGTTCAAGGCTCATCTGTCCGCTGATCTGCTTATCCTGCTCCGGCCGTCTTCGTTTCTTCTGCAGGTCTTTTGTCCTGTCACTGCCATTTCCCCTGTTTTTCAGCATCACAAGCTCTGCGATCAGATCTTCCGGAGACAGTACCACACCACAGCCCTGCCGGATCAGAAGATTGCAGCCATCGCTGAGGCGGTCAGTCAGTCTCCCCGGCACTGCATACACATCCTTTCCCTGTTCCAGTGCCATATCTACCGTAATGAAGGTACCGCTTTTCTGTCTGGCCTCTATCACAAGGACTGCATCTGAAAGACCAGCCACAATACTGTTCCTGTAAGGAAAAAGCTGCTTTTTCGGTGGTGTTCCCGGTACAAAAGGGGAAATCACACCACCCTGTACACAGATCCTGTCATAAAGTCCCCGTTGGGATGCCGGATAGCAGACATCCACACCGCACCCAAGTACAGCATAGGTTCTTCCACCGCCATCAAGTGCCGCCTTCTGTGCGATACCATCAATCCCTCTCGCCATGCCGCTGACTACCCGGATTCCGGCCCTTCCCAGCCGTTCCCCAAATGCACTAGCCGCATAGCTTCCATATTCAGAACAGTCTCTGGCACCGATCACCGCTACCGTACAATCCCTTTCCTTCGGCAGTTCCCCCATGCAGTAAAGTGCCATGGGCGGGCTTGCCATGGCAAACAGCCTCCTTGGATACTCCCTGTGAAAAACCGTGATCATACGGATCTGCTTCTTCTGCAGCTCCTCAAAGGCCTGTTCCAGCTTCCACTCCTTCCGAAACTGCTCAAAAGCCTCGGCCTTTCTTTCTGCCACTTTATCCCGCCAGCCCCAGCCTATCAGCTTTTCCTTCAGCTCCTGCCTGCTCATCCGGTAGATCTGTGACGGGCTTTCACTGTTTTCCAGCAAAAGCACAGCCGCTTTTTCCGAAAGCTCCGGTATATTGTGGAGCCAGAAAAGATATGGCTCCTCCTTCTTCGTTATTTTCATATGTATTAATTCCTTTTCACTCCTGTCCCTGACAGTAGCAGGCTGCCTCCAGAAGATCCTCCTTCCTCACGATCTCACTGCCTGCAAGATCCGCAATTGTTCTTGCCACCTTCAGCAGCTTATGGCAGGCTCTTGCTCCCAGCTTCATGGAAGTATAAATCTGTTCCAGTACCTGTTCTTCCTTTCTGCCAAGCTTACAGAAGCTGCGGATATTTCCTGCTGTAAGCTGTGCATTGAACCTTATCCCTGTGTCCCGGTACCGGAAGTCCTGCCGGCTTCTTGCTTCCATTACCATATTTCTCATACCTTCACTGCTTTCCCCTCTTTTTCTGTTCTCCGGATCCCGCAGCACAGAAAATTCCGTTTCCTTCAGCCGGACCTGCAGATCGATCCGGTTCAGGATCGGCCCGGAAAGATGGGAAATATACTGATGGATCTCATACGGCGTGCAGCGGCACCTGTTTCTGTCCGGAAAGTAGCCACAGGGACAGGGGTTCATCGCCCCTACCAGCATAAATTCTGTAGGATAGGTAACATTCCCCCGGGTTCTGGTAATCTGTATCTTCCTGTCTTCCAGTGGCTGTCTGAGCAGATCCAGTGTCTTTCTGGAAAACTCCGGCAATTCATCAAGAAACAGTACCCCTCTGTGTGCCAGACTGACCACGCCAGGGCTTGGACGCACACCGCCGCCTGCAAGAGCCTGCGGCGTCAGGGAATGATGAGGACTGACAAAGGGACGCCTTCTTGAGGATGCCCGCGTTCCATCAAGAAGTCCGGCTATGCTGTAAACAGAAGCAACCTCCATTCTCTCCTCTTCCGAAAGAGGAGGCAGGATCGTAGGGATCCTCCTTGCCAGCATGGTTTTGCCACAGCCCGGCGGTCCGCAGAAAAGCAGATGATGAAATCCGGCTGCTGCGATCATTGCCGCTCTCTTGCCGCTTTCCTGTCCGGATACCTCCGAAAAATCCATTTCTGTCTCTTTTCCCTTCAGAAGCTCATCCTGTTTTTCTGTCATAAGTTCCCGGATAGATTTATTTTCCCATTCCTTCTGTTCTGCTTCGCTCATTTTTAAATATTCAACAGCTTCTGTCAGACTGCCCATACCTGCGATCCGTCCTTTTCCGATCAGCCTTGCCTCCTGCAGATTCTCAAGCGGCACAAGAAACCTTGTGATCCCTGCCCGCAGACCCTCCCCGACCATGGGAAGTATACCTCGCACCTTCCGTATCTCCCCATTCAGTCCAAGCTCTCCAAGGATCATCATTCCTTCTGTCTCTTTCTCCGTAAGCCGCTCCATTGCTGTCAGCACAGCCAGGGCAACCGGCAGATCAAAGCCCGTTCCCTCCTTCCGGACATCAGCAGGTGAAAGGTTCACCGCAATATGCATGGCAGGAAGGTGTATCCCGTTATTTTTCAGCGCGATCCTGACACGTTCTGCTGATTCCCGTACTTCCCCCGACAGGTGCCCGACCATGATAAAGCACGGAAGTCCCGCAGAAAGATCCACCTCCACCTGTACCAGACAGCTTTCCATGCCAAGCACCGTTCCCGATAAAATTGTACTGTACAAAAAAACCTCCTTTTCTTCAGATAGATGTACTGCTCTGTGAATAAAAATGATTGTGAAAATTTGAAATATTCAGGATCTGAAACGGAGATCCCGGTTTGAAACAGCAGATCTGCAAAAATTTTCTCTTCTCTGCTGTCAGGAATACAAAAAGCATGCCACATGTCAGTCCTTCTGTATTATTTGATATAAAAAAGATACAGTAAATGTAATCACTGTATTGATTGCATTTACTGTATCTGATTTTCAAATATTTGTCAAGAGTGGAAATCCGGTTCTTTTCATGACCTGCTTCCAGAATCACTTTCCGTATCTGGTTTCACCGGATCAGAATATTTTATTTTCCATGCCGTCAGGATCCTGTGCAAACTGGATCGCCATCTCTCTGTCGATCTTGCCTTCATAATAAAGCTGTGCAATGGCCTCATCCATAGCGATCATGCCTGCCTTCCGGTTGGTCTGCATGACACTCATAAGCTGGTGGGATTTGCCTTCACGGATCAGATTCCGCACTGCATGGTTGGCATGAAGTACCTCAAATGCTGCCACACGTCCCCTGCCGTCCGCTTTCGGGATCAGCTGCTGGGAAATAACCGCTTCCAGTACATTGGCGAGCTGTACACGGATCTGTTGCTGCTGATGGGGTGGGAAGACGTCAATCACACGGTCTACGGTACTGGCTGCCCCGATAGTATGTAAGGTAGACAGAACAAGGTGTCCTGTCTCCGCTGCCGTAATGGCAACACTGATTGTTTCAAAGTCACGCATCTCTCCTACCAGAATGATATCCGGATCTTCACGGAGTGCAGCCCTGAGGGCATTGGCATAGCTCTGGGAATCCAGTCCGATCTCTCTCTGGTTTACCATGGACATCTTATGACGATGAAGATACTCGATCGGATCTTCCAGCGTGATCACATGACACTCCCTGTTATTGTTGATCTTGTCAATGATAGCCGCCAGTGTGGTAGATTTACCGCTTCCGGTAGGGCCTGTTACCAGGACAAGTCCTCTTTTTCTCTGATAAAGGTCAATGACAGAGGTGGGTACACCAAGAACCTCCGGCGAAGGCACCTCTGTTCCTACCAGTCTCAGGGCGATTGCCACAGAACCCCTCTGCTTATAGGCATTAACACGATACCTTCCAAGCTCAGGAATAGAAAAAGACATATCATGCTCTCCCTTTTCCTCGAATTTCGCCCGCTGGACTGGATCCATGATCTCATCTGCCAGGGCTTCCGTATCCGGTGGCAGCAGCCTTTCGAAATCCATGGTGATCAGCTGGCCGTTCACTCTCATTTTCGGCGGTACTCCTACTGTAATATGCAGATCGGATGCCCCCGCATCCTTTGCAATTGCAAGCATTTCTTTAATCGTAGCCATGTTCAAACCCTTCCCTCAGTTTCAATAACGCGCGTTTTTCTATTCGTGAGACATAGCTTCTGGATATATGAAGCATCTCTCCGATCTCACGCTGTGTAACTTCCTCCCCATTCAGAAGACCATACCTCAGATAAATGATCTCTCTTTCCCTCTCGTTCAGAACTGTAGAAAGCAGAATACGGAGCCGTCCGGTATTTTCACACAGCTCCATCTGATCCGTGACATCTGTCTGCTCCTGTTCGATCACATCCAGCAGATTGATTTCATTTCCTTCTTTATCTGTACCAATGGGATCATAGAGTGAAACTTCCCTTGCCGTTTTTTTCCTGGATCTGAGAAGCATAAGCAGCTCATTGTCAATGCAGCGTGAAGCGTAGGTACTCAGCTTCCCCCTGACGGCATCGAAGGAGGAAATTGCCTTGATCAGCCCGATCGTCCCAATGGAGATCAGATCCTCCATGTCCTCATCCACATTCTGATATTTTTTGGCAATGTGGGCCACCAGGCGCAGATTCCTTTCAATCAGGATATTCCTTGCTCTTATAGCTTCTTCGCCGCTTCCCTCTTTTAACAGTCGTAAATAATAGGCCTCTTCTGAAGCGGTCAATGGCTGACTGAATGTTTTCAAAAAGGGCGCCCCCAAAGTCATTTTTATTATTCTATGACTTCCAAGGCGCTGCAGTGCCTTTCCACAAAACTAATTATACAAATTTCACTTCCTGATTGCAACTGCCTGGTCTTTTAATCAAACAGAAACTCCGTCATCACCCGGTTGCTGACATCCAGTCCGAGCTCTGTAAGCTTTAATCTGTCTCCTTCCTGCACAAGAAGTCCTTCCCTGATCAGCTTCTCCGAAATACCCGGATAAACGTCCGTAAATTTCCTTCCAAAGGTCTTAAAGAAGTGCTTTTTGGAAACCCCTTCTGTCAGGCGGAGTCCAAGGAACATAAACTCTTCCATCTGCTCCCGCTCTGTCAGATGACTGACCTCCTGTCTGAGGTGTTCCATCAGCTGTCCTGTCAGAGAACCATCTGCAGCTTCCCCGGAAAGGAGCTTCAGATACGTCTGCAGATCCCGTATATTTGAAAATCTTGTTTCCTGCATCAGTGACGCTGCCCCGATGCCAAAGCCAAGATATTCCCCCCGCTCCCAGTAAACCCGGTTATGCCGGCATTCACAGCCTTCCCTGGCATAATTGGAGATCTCATACCTGTGATATCCTGCGGCTTTTAAAATATCATTCGTTATTTTATAGAAGAGCCGATCCATTTCTTCATCCGGCAATACCGGTGTATTCTCATAAAACGGTGTTCCTTCCTCAATGATCAGACTGTATGCCGATATATGTGACGGCGGTCTGTCCAGGGAAAGGAGCTGTCTTAACGTATCCAGGCAGGATTCCAGCGTCTGCTCCGGTATGGCAGACATAAGATCTACATTTATATTATTAAATCCTGATTTAATAGCCATGCTGTATGTCTGGAAGAAGTCCTCTGTAC
>ERZ1026854.2127-NODE-2127-length-11623-cov-4.296248_pt1 | contig 11623 bp, 9 predicted proteins | sample MGYA00380157_ERZ1026854 | MGnify/ENA primary metagenome ERZ1026854 (study PRJEB33269, sample SAMEA4719793) | human gut metagenome | biome: human-associated habitat; feature: organic feature; material: feces | place: Cameroon | collected 2013-10 ...
AAACGTCCCAAAATGAAGAAATTTGTGAATTAAATCCGGTGTTGTTTGAAATCAGAAATTGGTTTTTGGAAATTGTAAATGACAAGCAGCTTCCCTTAAATACAGCATTGGAAATTTGTTTTTTGATCGCGTTGGATCTTTACGAATTCGAGCAGAAGGGAATTCTTGAAAAAGAATTTTTACATTATAAAAGCATAACGGATCTTCAGAAAATCCGGGAAGCCATTGGAGCAAACGATCAAATGACAGAAGACCGTCTGGAAGAATATAATTTATTATTTTTAGATATTTCGGAGATATATCGGAAACAAAATATTTATGCAGATTTTCTGGTGCCCCTTGCAAAAGAGGCGGAGGATCTGGATTGTCAGAAAACAGAATGCTGGAATGAGTTTCTGCCAAAGCTTGCGCAATGGAAACAACATCTGCGGAAACTGTTTGCGGAAGAAATATCATCGGCTGTTATCACACCGGGCACAGAGCAGGTACTGGATATGCTTGTGAAATTAGAATGGATGGCAATGGAGTACGCCGTACTTTTGCAGGTGTTATTTCTGCAGGGGAACACCGGAGAGATATCTTATGAAAAATTAAGGGAAAGTGTCTGCGTTGTTTTTCGGATGATGGGGTATGCGGATGATGACATCTGGGAGTATATGGAAAATTGCTTTGACCAGGTGATCTGGCCGTGGGAATATTATGCGTTATTGGTATAGCATAATGAAATACAGGACTGCCCGCACAAAAATATGTGTGGGCAGTCTTTTTTGATAGATTTCCGTATTTTTATCCGTAATAATAAGTGTAACACAAATATCCGGATAAATTGTCTGTTGGTGAGGAAACGATATGAAGATAAACGAAGAAAATTATATGGATCAATTACAGAAGCATAATGAAAGAGCGTTGCTTTATGTGATTGATGAATACGGGGGACTTTTAAAAGCAGTGATCTCCAAAAGCCTGTTTCGTATGCAGGGCTATCAGGAGGAATGCATGAATGATGTTTTGCTGGCAATATGGGATCATATAGATTCCTTTCAGCCGGAAAAGAACAGCTTCAAAAATTGGATCGCAGCGATTGCAAAATATAAATCGATTGACTACCTGAGAAAATATCAAAAAGAACAGATGGAAGTATCGCTCGAAACGGCAGAGTGTGATCGTATAATGGAATCAAAACTGCCTGTCGTGGCAGACGCAGATGAAATATCAGAGGAGATGGAGGAATTATTATCATGTTTACCGAAGCGGGACAGAGATTTGTTTCTGCGTTTATATGTAGAAGAGGAATCGGTAGAAGAAATCAGTCAGTCAGCGAAATTGAGCAAGCCTGTTATTTATAACAGACTTTCCAGAGCAAAAAAGAAATTGCGTGCCAGAAAAAAAGAACAAATCGAAAAATATTGATGTCCAAAAAATGGGTCAGTGTGAAAACGTTTCTGATCAGAAAAGAGGGATTATAATGAATAAATTATATGAGTTATTAAATGAGGTATCTGTTGATTTGGGGGAATATAAAGAGCAGGAATTATCAGAACTGGAAACGAAGCGGATCAAAAAGAATGTATTGAATGAGATAAAGGCGCGAAAGAAGCAGAATAACACAAAATGGATCACCCTTGTAAAAGCCTGTGCCTGTGTTGTGCTGATTCTGGGAGCAGGAAGCGCCGGGATTGCCGCAGCGAATGGACAGCTCCCGGAAGGAATAAGAAATCTGTTTGGTATCCATTCAGAAAAAGAAATTCAGATAGCAGGTAAAATGGGAAAAGCATTGGACATTACTTCTCAGAATGCAGGAATTAAAATTACTGCGGAAGGCATTATGCGCGATGCAAGACATGTGGGTATTGTTTATAAAATAGAAAAGTCTGATGGAAGTATGCTGGATCAGAAGGGACGCAGGTGTACCGGAGCAGAATTTGTGGAGGATAACTGTCTGGGCACCGGGGGGAAGCTGTGGACCAGTGGAAGTCAAGACTGTCTGAAGCAGGAATGGAATCGTTATCATATCAGATATTATACCATTTTTAATTATGATGAACAGATAGGAAAGCATCTGCAGATCACCATATCAGATCTTAAATTATGGTTTGGGAATGATCCGTCAGAGGTTGATATTAAAGGAAAATGGACGTTTGATGTGATGGCAGATTGCAAAGATTCTTCAGTGGATCTTGCACAAGAGCAGGAGCTGCAGTTTGGAAAAGAAAAGGCGACCCTGAAGGAATGCAGTATTTCACCGATGGGATATTATCTGGAAGTCACTTCCGAGGAGAAATTTAATGGAAACAAAATTATCAAAGGGGTGGAAGAAAATGCTTCTCTGTATTTAAAAAATGGAGATAAAATTGCATTCGACGGAAGCAGCGCACCGGTGCTTCATAAGGATGGGACATGGTCTTTTAAAATAATAGGCACCTTTGATACATGGATCATGCCGGAGGATCTGGATCAAGTAACCATCGGTGATTATGAGTTTAAATATGAATCCGCGAAGAGGGATTCCTGATATTATCTGAGGAGAAATAAATACGGGCATAAATAAAAGAAATGGGATAGCTTTTCCTGTGGATTTGTGATATGCTGAGCTTTAAGGATGCAATCCATTTAATTACAAAATGAAGGAGATTATTTATGCCAAAAAGAGACGACATTAATAAGGTTTTGATCATTGGTTCCGGTCCTATCGTGATCGGTCAGGCGTGCGAGTTTGACTATTCCGGAACACAGGCCTGCAAAGCACTTAAGAAATTAGGATACGAGATCGTGCTGGTAAATTCCAATCCGGCAACGATTATGACAGACCCGGAGACGGCAGATGTTACATATATCGAGCCGTTGAATGTGGAGCGTCTGGAGCAGATCATTGCGAAGGAACGTCCGGATGCGGTTCTTCCGAACCTGGGAGGTCAGTCCGGTTTGAACCTGTGCTCTGAGTTATATAAAGAGGGGATTTTGGATAAATACAATGTTCAGGTTATTGGTGTTCAGGCTGATGCCATTGAGCGTGGTGAGGATCGTATCGAGTTTAAGAACACCATGGATGAGCTCGGCATTGAGATGGCACGAAGCCAGGTGGCATATTCTGTGGATGAGGCTCTTGCGATTGCAGATGAACTGGGATATCCGGTCGTTCTTCGTCCTGCATACACTATGGGCGGCGCCGGTGGCGGACTTGTTTACAATAAGGATGAGTTAAAAACCGTATGTGCAAGAGGTCTTCAGGCCAGCCTGGTAGGCCAGGTGCTCGTTGAGGAGTCTATCTTAGGCTGGGAAGAGCTGGAGCTGGAGGTCGTTCGTGATGTGGAAGGAAATATGATCACAGTCTGCTTCATTGAAAATATTGATCCGCTGGGTGTGCATACCGGTGATTCCTTCTGTTCGGCTCCAATGCTGACAATTTCAGAGGAGACACAGAAGAGACTGCAGGAACAGGCATATGCCATTGTAGACCGGGTTCAGGTTGTGGGTGGAACCAATGTGCAGTTTGCCCATGATCCTGTTTCTGATCGTATTGTTGTAATTGAGATCAATCCGAGAACGTCCCGTTCCTCGGCATTGGCTTCAAAGGCAACCGGTTTTCCGATTGCACTGGTGTCCGCAATGCTTGCATGCGGTCTTACATTAAAGGATATACCATGTGGAAAATACGGAACTCTGGACAAATATGTTCCGGACGGAGATTATGTGGTAATTAAGTTTGCACGCTGGGCGTTTGAGAAGTTTAAAGGTGTAGAGGACAAGCTGGGAACCCAGATGCGTGCAGTCGGCGAAGTGATGAGCATCGGTAAGAATTACAAGGAGGCCTTCCAGAAGGCAATCCGTTCTTTGGAGACGGGGCGGTACGGCCTGGGTCATGCCAAAAATTTTGACAGCCTGTCCAAGGAAGAACTGTTAAAGAAACTGATCACACCGTCGTCTGAACGTCATTTTGTGATGTATGAGGCCCTTAGAAAAGGTGCAACAGTTGACGAGATCTTTGAGATTACAAAGGTAAAAGCGTACTTTATTGAGCAGATGAAGGAACTGGTGGAAGAAGAGGAAGCACTGCTTGCGGCAGGCAAGGGCAAGCTTCCGGCAGATGATGCACTGATCCGGGCAAAGAAGGACGGTTTCTCTGACAAATATCTGAGCCAGATCCTGGAGGTCTCTGAGGAGGATATCCGCAATAAGCGTATCGCACTTGGCTGTGAGGAGGCATGGGAAGGTGTTCATGTATCTGGTACACAGGATAGTGCATATTATTATTCTACTTATAATGCAAAGGACGAATCAAAGGTATCAGATAACAAAAAGATTATGATTCTGGGTGGTGGCCCAAATCGTATTGGTCAGGGTATCGAATTTGATTACTGCTGTGTACATGCAGCACTGGCTTTGAAAAAGCTTGGATTTGAGACAATTATTGTAAACTGCAATCCGGAAACGGTTTCTACCGATTATGATACTTCTGATAAGCTGTATTTTGAGCCACTGACACTGGAAGATGTTCTGGCAATTTACAAAAAGGAAAAGCCGCTGGGCGTGATCGCACAGTTTGGTGGACAGACTCCTTTAAATCTGGCAGCAGAGCTTGAGAAAAACGGAGTAAAGATTCTGGGTACATCTCCGGAGGTCATTGATCTGGCAGAGGACAGAGATCTGTTCCGCGCGATGATGGATAAGCTGGAGATTCCTATGCCGGAAGCTGGTATGGCAACGGATGTCGAGGAAGCAATCGCTATTGCAAACCAGATCGGATATCCGGTTATGGTACGTCCATCCTATGTATTGGGCGGCCGTGGTATGGAAGTCGTATATGATGATGAGTCTATGGCAGATTACATGAAAGCAGCCGTCGGTGTGACACCGGATCGTCCGATCCTCATTGACCGCTTCTTAAATCACGCACTGGAGTGTGAGGCAGATGCCATCAGTGACGGAGAGCATGCATTTGTTCCGGCGGTTATGGAGCATGTGGAGCTGGCGGGTGTTCATTCCGGAGATTCCGCTTGTATTATTCCATCGGTTCACATTTCCGCAGAAAATATTGCAACGATCAAGGACTACACCAGAAAGATCGCAGAGGAAATGCATGTGCGCGGCCTGATGAATATGCAGTATGCCATTGAGAATGGAACTGTTTATGTATTGGAAGCCAATCCAAGAGCGTCCAGAACCGTTCCTCTGGTTTCCAAGGTATGTAATGTGAGGATGGTGCCTCTGGCAACAGATATCATAACCTCAGAGCTTACAGGAAGACCTTCACCGGTTTCAGCCCTGAAGGAAAGCAAGATTCCATATTACGGTGTAAAGGAAGCGGCCTTCCCATTTAATATGTTCCAGGAGGTTGATCCGATCCTCGGACCGGAGATGCGTTCCACCGGAGAGGTGCTTGGCCTTTCTCCTTCTTACGGAGAGGCATTCTTAAAGGCACAGGAGGGTGTCGGCTCTAAGCTTCCGATGTCCGGTAAGGTATTGATCTCTGTAAACCGCAAGGATAAGGCAGAGATTGTGGATGTAGCAAAGGCGTTCCATGAAAATGGTTTTGAAATTGTTGCCACGGGCAACACCTATGAGCTTATCACAGAGGCTGGCGTGCAGGCAGAGAAGATCAACAAACTTTCCGAGGGCAGACCAAATGTATTGGATGCCATTACAAACGGGGACTTTGATCTGATCATCAATTCTCCGGTTGGTAAGGACAGCATCAATGATGACAGCTATCTGCGTAAGGCTGCTATTAAGACCAGAACTCCTTATATGACCACGGTGGCAGCGGCCAGAGCGGCTGTTGAGGGTATCTCATATCTGAAGAAGCATGAAAGCTGTGACATTAAGAGTATTCAGAGTCTGCATGCAGAAATAAAATAATGATTTGGCTGATGTTTGCTTGAGATCATATTTATTAGGGCGAAAGCCCATAAAAAGGCCTGTTACCGGAATGGTAACAGGCTTTTTAAGGATGGTGCTTGGCTTATTTAGTACGATATAGAATAATGATGCAAGGGTCAAATTATCTTTTGATCCCAACATCATCAAATCAAAGAAATATTTTGAAAGGACAGGTAAGTTTCAATTATGGAGGAGTTCGGTCAAAAACTGCGGGAAGTAAGAATTGCGAAGGGGTATACACAACAGACTCTTGCGGAAAAGCTTTATGTCACACGCCAGACTGTGTCCCGATGGGAGAGTGGAAACCGTTATCCTGATCTGGAGACCTTAAAAAAGATATCGGTAGAGCTGGAGGTGAGTGTGGATGAATTGCTGTCAATGGAACCTCATCTTGATGAGCAGAAGGAGATGACAGCAGAGGAAGAAAAGACAACGGATGTTTTTGAAAAATCAAAAGAAAAGAATATTATAAACAGGGTGATGACAGTCTTATATATGATCATCATTGCGGGCCTGACAATTTATCTGCTGGGAAATTTCAAGGAAAATGGTATTTTTTGTTCCGGTTTTTTCACGAAATATATGGTGATCTTGGGGGAATTAGGATTATTTATATTTGGATTGATTGCTTTTTGGCAGGAAAAAGACAATCCGGAAAAGAGTGGCATGGTTGTAGCCGGTTATTTTGTTCTGGAAGCAGTTGGAAATATCTGTTACATGTGGAGTATCCGGGAATTCGTTTTTGGTATTTTTGATGGAAGCTGTCCTAATCCGGAGGCATACATATATATTTTGCTCGATTGTTTAATCAAAATATCAGTATACTTCATTGGGGCGGTAGGAGCCGGACTTTATTTTCGCAGAAAACATGGCAGAATCTTGGGAGGAATATTGATTTATGGTGTGTCTGCGTATGTGATCTGTTCGAACTTAAAGATCATTTTCTCTACGATTCATGTCATTCAGGAGAATTCTCAGAGTATGGCCAGCGGGACATTGAGGTTAAATGTATTGTATTTTGTAATTTGCGCTTTTGTCGTGACGGTATTTTGCTGTCAGATTTTGCTGCAAAAACCTCCTCATGTGGACAATAAAATTGAAACTTTTTCGTCGTAAAATCCTACTTATAGGACAGAGCAGGAAAGGAGAAAATACATGGAAGATTCCGACATTATTGAATTATATTGGCATCGTTCGGAGACGGCTATCCTGGAGACGAAAAAGAAATATCATAAATTGTGCAGTCATATTGCCGATAATATATTGCATTCCAGAGAGGATTCTGAAGAATGTGTTCAGGATACTTATCTGGCAGTATGGAATCGGATACCGGAGGAACGCCCCCATTATTTCCGGGCATTTGTCTGTAAGATTACCAGAAATATTTCATTGAACCGGCTGGATCACAAAAGAGCTGCCAAGAGAGACGAAAAAAACACGGTATCCTTTGAGGAACTGGAAGAGACCTTTTCCGTTATGCCGAACTTTTTAGAAGATATAGAATGGGAGGAGCTTACAGAAGAAATTAATCATTTTCTCAGTAAATTGCCGGCTGCCAGAAGGGTCATTTTAGTAAGACGGTATTTTTTTGGCGATTCCATTGCGCAGATTGCGTCTGACCTGAATATGAATATCAATTCCGTGAAAACGATCCTGCGGAGAGAAAACCGGAAGCTCAGAGAGCATTTAAGGAGAGGGGGCTACGGTAAATGACAGAAAAGGAAATGATATTACACGCTTATGGAGAGATTGAAGAATGTTTTATCGAAGAAAGTCTGGAATTTTCCGGTACTTCAAAACGTATTTCTCCATGGCGGTGGATTGCAGCAGCGGCTCTTGTGATTTTGTTATTTTCGACAGCGTACCGGGTAAATGCACAGTTTCGCAAATGGATCATTTCCATTGTGCCGGTTACCACCAGAGAGCAGATCAAGGAAAAGAATACTTCTCCCGGACAATGCGGATCAAAAAAGAAACAAGAAGGGATTGAAATCTCTGAAGTCAAAGAAATTGAGAATATATTGGAAGCACAGTATATAACGGCGAACCATTATGTAGAGCCGTATCAGGATATTTATATTTCGACAGAACAGGGGAAAGAATCTTATTTTTCCATCAAAGGAAATGCCATCGTGCCGATTTCGAATATTCGTCATATCAAACGGAAGCTTCACTGGAAAAAGCATACCGGATGGATCAATGCGGATATAATATCGGATCAGGAAAATCAGTATGTCTATAACCTGACTCAGAAAAACGATGTACCAGATAACGGACAGTATATCTTTTCTCTGTCACAGGATGATGCCGGAGAATATTGGGTTACTGCATCGGCGGAGTCACAGATGGCGTCGTATTCTTATCCGTTAAAATATAACGTAAACACAAAAAAGCTTACGGACGTTTTTGGTGACATCATGATCAGAAACAAGAGCCTGCAGAAATATCATGTGGTGACAAACTGGGGAAAGCTGTCAGATCACCTTTGCTGTGTGCTTGTGGGGGATACACAGAAGGATGCAGTATATTATCTGATCGATATGATGAATCATACAGCCGTGTCTATGGAAAAGCTGACAAAGATGGACGATATCTGTTTTGTTCGAGGACTGGAGCATTCTGTAATATTTGGAACGATATCGACGGAACAGCACAAAGACAGTGGGGATGCGGATGGAGGTCTGGCGGCTGAAAATGAAATACAGGATTATTATGATTGTTATCGCCTTGACCTGCAAACGGGGAAGCAGCAGGAATTGTATCATCACGTTCTGATCTGGTCAGAGGATCCGAAGGAAGATGACAGTGACAGAGTGGCATTTACCGGGGGAAGATATGATCTGTTGGAGCAGAGGAAAAAGGTTTATCTGGTAGATGAACTAACGGGGAAACGCACAGAGATCGAGAAATTTGACGGAAATCTGGAAATGGGATCTGTGCTGGTGAATGATTCCGGAGATAAACTTCTTTTTGGAGGAAAATTTACAGAGAGGTGTGTGAGAAAAATCGGTGTACTTGATATCCCAAAGAAAAAACTATATCTGATTGACAGGGAGAATCTCACAAGTTATGATGAAAATGCCATTAGCTGGAAGGATGACACAACCTTTGTGATTCAGGCGGACAGAAAAGGGCAGCAGGGGAGCGCGCTTTTCTGCTATCATATAAAATAAAGAAAAGAGATAGCAATGATACAAATTATTTTTTATATTGTTTTTGTCATGCTACTTTACATGACGATTGGATTCATTTTAGGGAAGACACACAAGGTAACGGTTTCGCATGGAAAAAGCATGTCAGCCCTTCTTTTATATGTGCTGGGGCCGGCAATGATCATCAATTCGTTTTTGAATCTGGAATATACGAGAGACAATCTGGTCAGGATCAGTACTTATTTTCTGGTGACCCTGTTGGCTCAGATATTATTTTTCTGTGTTTTGTATCTGATCTTTCACAAGAAATACAGGGATTCCAAATACCGCATTATGTCTATCGGCGGTGTGCTTGGAAATGTAGGATTCGTGGGAATGCCTATTATTGCGGCTGTTTTTCCGGAGGAGCCCATCGTATTGTGTTACAGTTCAATTAATGTTATGGCGATGAATTTGATCGTGTTTACCATAGGAACTTATATGATCACGAATGACAGAAAATACATATCTATAAAAAGTGCAATATGGAATCCTACGACATTATCCATTCTGGCGGCGATACCTATTTTTGTATTTGGAATTCATTTTCCGGAAGAGATTGAAAACGCAATTGGTCTTATGGCAAAGATGGTGACCCCGATGTGTATGTTTGTATTGGGAATGAGACTTTCGGAATGTGATCTAAGAAAGATATTTACGAGAAAATTCGTATATATGTCCTGTTTGCTGAAGCTGATCGCATTTCCTGTTTTTGCCTGGGGATTGCTGAAAATATTCCCGGTCGGAGATGATGTATTTCGAAAGACAGTAGTTATACTGGCGATGGCACCATCCGGTGCACTGATTGAATCGCTGGCAGAACTGTATGAGTGTGAGCAGGAGTTTGCGGCTAATGTGGTTCTGATTACAACAGTGCTTTGCGTTGTAACCATTCCGTTTATGACATTTGTTTTAATCTAATTTCAGTAAAACAGTATTTCCCTCATTCACCTCTTTATCCTCATATGGACGGATCGTAAGCTCCGTATCCGTCAGCTCATAGCCGGAGAAATAATACGGAAGTGTGATTCCGGTTCCGGCAGGGATACAGGTGTCAGGGGAGATCACATCATAGCCCTTGATGTCATCATAATAATCATAATCACGAAACGAGATAAAATTATCCTCATCCTCCTGAAATGCAGAGAGATAAGGCAGATTAAGCTCCTTAGAGTAATAGTTGTCGATCTGCAGAGATACCGTATAGTAATCATCGGCAAAACGGTCGATCGCCGGAGGAACATCCTTTTCAGCCACTTTTTCCGGTTCTGTGACAGCCTTTAACGTGTAATTTGTGGTAAAATGATAATCCGGTCCGTTATAATCTGTATAGAAAAGGCTGGCAGGAATCGCAATGAAAATAAGCAAAAGCAATATTCCATTGATTCCCAGCTTTTTATAGGTTGTCGTTACAAGCTTTTCAATGAGGAAAGTTACCCCTTTCATAAAGTGCCTCCTTTGATGTGAATGTAATTAAAGATTATTTTTTCTGTTTAATCCCTGTGATGAGATAAGAGGCCACTAACGCATCCGTATCGGGATTCATCTGATTGACCAATATCCCTTTAAAATCATTTTTCTTTACCATAAAATAAAGGAATCCATCCTGAGAATCAATGGTATCTCCGATGCCTTTTTTCTCCCGTTCATTTTCTTCCAGATTTTTGACACGGCTCAGATCATATTCCGAAATGGGTTTGACGTAACGGCCGCTTTTAGTGACGCCATAGGTCAGGACGGTGCCGTACATCCAGTTGGTAAAAAGATGATTCTCCTTTGCCTGCCCCGGATAAATATCTAAAACCCCGGATGGAATATCGACGTGATACCGGACTGTCAGAATCTCATAGCCATCCGGTGTTTCAAAGGTTTTGTCTGTGTCACGGGTGACCGCGGTCATAGAAATTTTAAAGTCCCCGTTTTCCACTGGGATCGTAAAAGTCTCCGAACCCTTGAGGTTTTCGCAGATCGACGGGTCTGTCAGGATCAGCTCCTGTTTCTTGTCATGGAAAACATATGTAGCGTAACTGTATGGAACAATAATGGCCAGTGCAAGGATCAGTACCAGAACAACGGTTACCACCCGGCTGTTGCGGAAATGCTGTGCCGGAGCAGCAGTATTTTGTGTAATTTGCCGTGTTGCTTTTTGCTGTTTCCGGGGAATGGATTCCGGGGGAATATTGGCAGAAGCAGTTCTACGAGGCTGATCTGCCGGCTGTGGCCTGGGAGCAGAGACAGGTTCCTGCGTATGACCGGTGGAATCCGGTCGCATATAAACGCCACAGTGTGGGCAGAGACCGGCATAGAGATCGTAATCAAAACGCTTTCCGCAGTTTGTGCACTTTATTTTCATAGATTCCTCCTGAGTATCTGTAAATATAATTATATCTTATCATTTTACAGCAGTTTTGTAAAATATCTCTTGACAAAACCAAAATGGGATAGTATACTGGACAGGCAGTGTGAATTTGCCACTACGATTCAGGGGTGTAGTTCATCGGTAGAATAAGAGTCTCCAAAACTCCAGAGGAGGGTTCGATTCCTTCCACCCCTGC
>ERZ1026854.2128-NODE-2128-length-11618-cov-3.990487_pt1 | contig 11618 bp, 10 predicted proteins | sample MGYA00380157_ERZ1026854 | MGnify/ENA primary metagenome ERZ1026854 (study PRJEB33269, sample SAMEA4719793) | human gut metagenome | biome: human-associated habitat; feature: organic feature; material: feces | place: Cameroon | collected 2013-10 ...
CTCTTCGTCGGCAGCGTCAGATGTGTATAAGAGACAGCTTGAAAGCCATCCTCAGCATGAGCTGGCAAAGAAGCAGATGAGTCCCGGTTATGGCGGTGTACTTTCCTTTGGGTTAAAGGGTGCCGATCATGATACCCATAACCGTTTTGTAAGCAACCTGAAGCTGATCCTTTCTGCAGTTTCCCTTGGACATGACGAGACGCTGATCGTATTTCTTGGAGAAGACGATGAAAGACAGTATCTGTATCCGGAGCAGTTTTCAAACGGCTTCTTCCGCCTCGCAGTAGGACTTGAGGACGTAGAGGATCTGAAGGAGGATATCAGACAGGCACTGGAGAAGACAGGGCTTTTATAGGTGTTTATAGGCGGATAACCAGGCTTTTCTTGCATTGTTAGCGGCATAATGTTACAATAAAAAGTGGATTTTTGACAGGAAAGGATCCACAGATAAACAAGGAGCAAATGCCGGTAAACGGATACAACAAAGAATGGATAAAGCGAAATTTACAGACAGATATTGCAGGGCATACGGAAGATATGCCGCTTCACTGAAAAAGACGGGAAAGCAGGATAAGCTTCAGAAGAAGGTTACAACAGCCTGTCAGAATATCAGGGACGGCAAGGTTCTGAAGATGCCCTCTTTGTATGCCCATATAGCAGTATTATATGCCATAGCACTGCAGACGGATGATCAGTCAATGCTGAAGAAGATCAAGGATGCCGTCCGCACATTGGCCAAGCAGGACTATAATTATATCCAGAACAGACAGCTTGAGGATGATTTTTGCGAATACATGCTGTCAAAGCCATCATTTCTGACAAAGGGAACAGCTCTTCCAGACAAGTACCAGAGCTACAGGCAGGGCCTGATGAAGCGGCAGATCGCTGAGATGGTAACAACGGAGCCGACCATGGAGTATCCGCAGGCGCGGCAGATGCAGCGGCATTTTATCCTGCATATCGGGCCGACCAATTCCGGTAAGACCCATGATGCCCTGCAGATGCTGATGAGGGCAGAGCATGGGACGTATCTGTCACCATTGCGTCTTCTGGCATTGGAGGTCTATGATCTGATGGCAGAAAATCAGGTAAACTGCACGATGGTTACGGGAGAAGAAACCCTTTATGTGGAAAACAGCACGGTAACATCACAGACAATAGAAATGCTGGCAATGGATGACGAATATGATGTGGCAGTGATTGATGAGGCCCAGATGATCGAGGATGATTTCAGGGGAAGTAACTGGGTCAAGGCGATCCTTGGGATCCGGTGTCCGCTGATCCATGTCTGTGCCAGCCAGGATGCGGAAATGATCCTGAAAAGGATCATAGAAAAATGTAATGATACCTATGAAGTGGTTTATCATGAAAGAAAAACAGAGCTGGTGCTGGAATCACAGCCGGTATCCCTGAAGGAAAAGCTGGCAGAGGATATCAAGGAAGGGGATGCCATTATCATGTTCAGCAAGCGTGCAGTACTTGATATGGCGGCCAGACTGGAGCTTTCCGGGATCAGTGCAAGTGTTATCTATGGGCATCTTCCGCCGGAGATCCGAAAGAAGGAAGTACGTAAATTCCTTTCCGGGGAGACCCGTGTTGTGGTTTCCACAGATGCGATCGGAATGGGATTAAATCTGCCGATCCGGAGAATTGTTTTTGGTGAGACCGTCAAATTTGACGGAAATGAAAGAAGAGTACTGAAGCAGCAGGAGATCCTGCAGATTGCAGGAAGAGCGGGCAGATTTGGTAAATATGAAAAAGGATACGTGACAGCAGGGGATGAAGAGGGACTGCTTCTGATTGACAGCGCCCTGAAGGAGCCACTGAAGGATATTGCATACGCCAGGCTTGGCTTTCCAAAGGTGCTGCTTTCCCTGGATCATCCACTGGATGAGCTGCTGAGGACATGGGAGAGCATTCCTGCAGGCTTTCCGTACAAGAAGATCGATGTATCTGAAATGCTGGAGCTTTATCGTATCCTGAAGAAAAACAGCAGAGATTTCATGTATCTGCCGGAGGGCGATAATAAAGAAGTGATCTTTGACATGATATCCTGTCCGCTTGATATCAAGTCAAGCGCCATTGTCAACAGGTGGTGTCAGTACTGTATGGATTATACAGCGGATGTTTCACTTACCTTTCCACTGTTCAGCGCAAGGCTCGGAAGCAATCTTCTGGAAAGCTATGAAATCTATTACCGCATGCTGGATCTTTATCACAATTTTTCCATCCGTATGGGAAAGATCATAGATGAGGAAAGACTGAAGGAAGAACGGGACCGGACAGATGAGAGGATCACAGGGATTCTGGCTGGCAGCAAGAAATCCTATATTAAGCGATGCAGGGTGTGCGGAAAGGTACTTCAGCTGGATGACCGATTTGGCATCTGTAATGAATGCTATGAGGAAGAGAAACGGCGGGCGGCAGAAAATCCAGTGAAGAGACCGTCAGGAAGAGGACAGCATGGAGGACATCGGAAAAGACACAGAGGGCATTAGGATCACGTGGCTTGGGACAGCAGCCCTGAAGCTTGAAAATAAAGAGGGAACTGTGCTGATCGATCCTTTCGTGGAGATGGACGGGGCAGAAAATCAGAATGACAAAGAAGATTTCCTTTCTGGAGATGCCATATTGATCACGCATGGTCATCTGGATCATTTATCACTGGTGCCGGTATTGGAAGGTATCCGGAGAATGCCTGTTTACTGTACAGCGACACCGGAGCAGACATTATACAGACATGGAATAGAAGCCTCACTGGTTCACAGGATCAGTCCGGGAGACCGGTTTATGGTCTGTGGATTTACCGTCCGGGTAGATACCGGTGTGCATATTCATTTTGACAGAAAGCTGGTAAGAAAAAAGCTTTTGTCTGCCAGAGTATTCCGGTATCGCAGGAATCTGAAGAGGATCCTGAGGCTGCATCTTCAGTACCCGGAGCACAGGGAGACGGTTCTGTATGAATTATCCTGGCAGGATATAAGGATCCAGGTCATGGGGAGCCTTGGACTTTCTGAAAATGAGGATTATCAGGAAGGAGCAGATCTGCTCTGCCTTCCCTACCAGGGAAGCAGTACGCTGGAGGCGCATGCCAGAAAGGTATTACAGAGGCTTAAACCAAAGGCAGTGCTGCTGACACATTTTGATGATGCCTATCCCCCGGTTTCTGATACTGTGGAAACGGAGGGGCTTAAGGAAATGATGCAGAGAGAATTCAGGGAAATCAGATTTATCATCCCTGATGCGGGAAAACAGATACTGCTGCCCCGGAAAATGGGTAGTGCTGATTGCGTATAGACAATCAGAAACCGATCTTGTGGGAAAGACGATCGCACTTCAGGCGGGATCCATAGCGGGTGTCAGGATCCTCGTGGTTGAGGATAATGAACTGAATATGGAGATTGCAGAATATATGTTTACAGAGAGGGGTACTGTTGTAGAAAAGGCAGCAGCGGTGATCGCACAGTATGTCAGAAAAAATGAAGAATAAATCAGGGAACAGCTTTCTGAAAGAGAGGGCTGTTCTTTTTTTACTTTTGGATGCCACTTTTTTGTGTCATGAAAAATAGTGTTGACAACATATATCGAGGTGTGATATATAATATATATCGAATCACGATACATCTAATTGCAATGTATCCAAACGTGATATATCGAATTGAAATGCACAGGGAAGAATCAGTATTCCCTGTGCTAAAAGAAAAGAGGAGAAAGATGGAGGATCGAATCAGAAAGATTTACTGTCCCATGACAGAAACCGGATTTTATATTCTGTACTGCCTGCAGAGACCGCAGCATGGTTACGGGATCGGGCAGCAGGTGAAGGTGATGACCGGAAATCAGGTTGTTATCAGTCCAGGAACCATGTATGGCACACTTTCCAAGATGGAGGGGGACGGGCTGATCCGGTTTGATCATGAGGAAGAGAAGCGGAAGCTGTACTGTATGACACCGCTTGGAGAAGAGGTACTGGAAACAGAAAAGAAAAGGATCAGACGATTATACCAGAACAGTCAGGGGGAAGAATATCATGAGTAATACAAAGACATTTACAAGGATTTTTACTATAGCAGATTATGAAGAGGAAGAAAACTGGTTAAGGGAGCAGAGCAGAAAGGGACTTCATCTGCAGAAGATGATCCAGCCATTTCTTTATATTTTTGAGGTGGGAGAACCGGAGGATGTGATCTATCGGCTGGATTACAGAAATGACAGGGGCGATCAGGACTATACGCAGATGTTTGCCGATTATGGATGGGAGTGCTGCGGCAGGTGCTTTGGCTGGATCTATTTCAGAAAGCCTGCCAGTACAGTCACCTGTGAAGAGGAGGGAGAGCTTTTTTCAGACAGTGAATCCAGGCTTTCCATGGTGCAGCATGTGATGATGACAAGAATGCTTCCACTGCTTGTTGTTTTTCTGTGTATCCTGATCCCACAGTGGATGAATATCATGGACAGACCGGGTGAGGGCGTCCTGGAAATTATATTTACAGTATTGATGGTCCTGTATGTGATCCTGATCCTACACTGTGGCAGAAAGCTGTACCGTCTCAGAAAGAAGCTGAAAAAATTTTAAGAGGGATCATAGAATAAGACACTTCAGGAGGAAAACAGAACTAAAAGAGCGCAGGTTTTCAAAATCATAATAGACGCAGAAAATAAGCAGTGGTACACTGAATGTAATACAGACGGAAGGACAGAGCTGATGGAGCTTTATGTGACGAAGAATCAGAAAAAACTCCGGTGCGGAATTACAACAGGTACCTGCTGCACAGCAGCAGCACTGGCTTCGGCCAGGCTGCTTTTTTGTGTATGTGGAAATAAAGAGAACGGGCAGGAGGAAGCTGTGAACTTAAGGCTGCCGGGAGGCAGTCAGATGCAGGTGCCGGTTTTTCTGTCAGAAAGGACAGATAATTTCGCAGAATATTATGTGGTCAAGGACAGTGGGGACGACCCGGATGTGACTAACCATGCAAAGATCTATGCGGGAGTAAGGATCCTTCCAGATGAAACAGAATCGCAGAAAGACTGGTTCTGTGACGAGGAAAGAGAAGGCCTTTATCTGACGGGCGGGGAAGGAATCGGAAGAGTCACAAGAGAAGGACTTCCTGAGAAAACAGGACAGGCAGCGATCAATCCGGTGCCAAGGAAGATGATCTTTGAAGCAGTGAGGGAAGTGCTGAAGCTGGCTGATGTGTCAGAAAGGGTGCTGATCACTGTGCGGATTCCAGGTGGTGAGGAACTGGCAGAGCGGACCTTTAACAGAAAGCTGGGGATCGTCGGAGGCTTGTCTGTTCTTGGAACGACAGGGATACTGGAGCCTATGAGTGAAAAGGCGATTGTGGATACCATTGAGACGGAGATCAGACAGAGGGCTGCAGCCGGAGAAAAGAACCTTCTGCTTACATCCGGAAATTATGGCAGGGGGTATGTCAGTGAATATCTGCAGCTTGACATGGACAGCAGTGTGAAGTGCAGCAATTATATAGGAGAAACCATTGATCTGGCAGTCAGCTATGGTATGGAGAGGATCCTGCTTGTGGGAAATATCGGCAAGCTGGTCAAGCTGGCGGCAGGGATCATGAATACCCATTCCAAGGTGGCAGATGGCAGAAGAGAGATCATGGCATTATACACCTTCCTGGCAGGGGGATCCAGGGAACTGGCAGAGAAGATCATGTCCTGTATTAATACAGAGGAAATGATCCCGCTTCTTGAAAAAGAGGGGCTCAGGGAAGCAGTGATGGAAAAACTGCAGGAAGCAATTGACGGTTATGTCAGACACAGAGGCGGCTCTAAGGTGACGATCGCTGTAATGCTGTTTTCAGAGCATTTCGGATTTCTGACACAGACGAAGGAAACACCAGAGCTTCTGCCTTATTTTACAGGCAGGAATGAGAGAAAGGATGAAACATGATTTATTTTGTAGGTGCAGGACCGGGAAGTGAGGATCTGATCACGGTAAGGGGGCAGCGGTATCTGACAGAGGCAGATATTGTGATCTATGCAGGATCACTGGTCAACCCGGCGCTTTTGAATAATACCAAAGAAGACTGCCAGATCTACAACAGTGCATATATGACTCTTCCTGAGGTGATCCAGGTAATGGAGGAGGGAGAAAAGGCAGGAAAAATGACAGTCAGGCTGCATACAGGGGATTCCAGTCTGTATGGTGCTGTCAGGGAGCAGATGGAAGAGCTGCAAAAGAGAAATATAGCCTGGGAGGTGTGTCCGGGAGTCAGCTCCTTTTGCGGGGCGGCAGCAGCACTTTCCCTGGAATATACGCTTCCCGGGATATCCCAGAGTGTGATCATCACACGCTCGGAGGGAAGGACTGCTGTTCCAGAGAAAGAGAGCCTTCGAAGCCTTGCAGCCCATCAGGCTACCATGGTGCTGTTTTTATCATCAGGACTGGCAGAAGAGGTAAGCCGGGAGCTGATCGGTGGTGGATATGCGCCGGATACCCCGGCAGCAGTTGTATATAAAGCAACCTGGCCGGAGGAAAGGAAATTTGTTACCACACTTTCTTTGCTTCCGGAGAGGATGAAAGAAGAGGGCATTTCAAGGACAGCGCTGATCATCGTGGGAAAAGTGATAGACAGTGGCTTTGAAAGATCGAAGCTTTATGATCCCTGTTTTACTACCGGATACCGGAAGGGGATGGACACGCAGAATGCCGGAAAGGAGAAGGGCTATGAGAGCAGGAATGATTGCCTGCAGCGAAGCAGCCTATGACCTGATGATCCTGGTCAGGGAAAGATGGCAGCAGAAGCATCCGGAGGATGAGCTGGAATATAAGGTGAAGTGCAGGGCACTTTCCTCCATTTCCATGGCTGAAACTGTGACAGAGCTGACAGGAAGCTGGTTCCCGGATAAGGATGCCATTCTTTTTTTCTGTGCCAGTGGAATTGCAGTGCGCAGTATTGCACCCTTTCTCAGACATAAGGCGAAGGATCCGGCTATTCTTGTCATTGATGAAACCGGAAGGTTCTGTATTTCCCTGCTTTCAGGTCATCTTGGCGGAGCCAATACGCTGACAGAGGAAATCTCCGGACTAATGGAAGATAAGGGAATGATTCCGGTGATCACTACAGCCACAGACCGGGAGGGATGCTTTTCCGTTGATGAATTTGCCAGAAGGAATGGTCTTGTCCTGACTGATTTCCAGTGCGCAAAGGAAATTTCAGCAGCGATCCTCCAGGGGGAGAAAATATTCTTTGACTGCAGCTATCCTGTAGAAGGAGAGGTGCCGGAAGAGCTGATCCTTGAAAAAAGCTGGGGAAAAGAAAATGGTCTTGAAAGGGAAGAAAAGCGTATCCTGATCTCGGACAGGGTATACACAGCTGCCGGAGCTGCAAAGATGGGATGCTGCCTGCAGCTATTGCCAAAGAATATTGTAGTTGGTATTGGCTGCAGAAAGGGAACGGATAAGGAAATGATCCGGCAGGCAGTCACTGCACACCTGCACAGTCTCTGCCTTTCAGAGGAGGCAATTGCCGGTGTGGCAAGCATTGACCTGAAGCAGGAGGAAGAAGGGATCCTTGCCTTCTGCAGGGAAAAGCAGATTCCCTTTATGACCTATTCCGCAAAGCAGCTGCAGATTCAGATGGGCAGCTTTACTGCATCAGACTTTGTAGAAAAGGTCACAGGTGTGGATAATGTCTGTGAACGCAGTGTAGTGGCATCAGGTGCAGCTCTCCTGTCAGGTAAACGGGCAGAGAATGGTGTGACTACAGCAGTAGGAGAATATCAGAGGAGTATCGTATTTTGAAGCAGATTTATGTAGTAGGCATCGGGCCCGGAAAAGAAGAAGGCATGACGGCAGAGGCAAGGGATGTGATCTCTTCCTGTGAGGTGATTGTAGGGTATCAGAAATATATGGAGCTTATCCGTGCCTTATGTAAGGGAAAGGAAATCATTGTTACCGGAATGAGGCAGGAAAAGGAACGCTGTGAAAAGGCACTTCTTACTGCACAGGAGGGAAGGACGACAGCTATGGTCTGCAGCGGAGATGCCGGTGTATATGGTATGGCAGGTCTGCTTTATGAAATGGGAGAGGCATATCCCGGAGTGGAGATCCGTGTGGTTCCGGGTGTGACGGCTGCCCTTTCCGGTGCGGCAGTACTTGGGGCACCGCTGTCCCATGATTTTGCATTAATCAGCCTAAGCGATCTCCTGACACCGTATGAGCTGATCGAGAAGAGACTGGCACTGGCGGCGCAGGCAGACTTTGTGATCTGCCTTTATAATCCTTCCAGCCATAACAGGCCGGATTATCTGAAAAAAGCCTGTGAGATCCTTCTTCGTTATAAAAGAGGGGAGACAGTCTGCGGCTATGTGAGAAACATTGGCAGAGAAGGAGAAGAAGCAGAGATCCTTTCCCTTCTGCAGCTCAGGGAGGCACAGGTAGATATGTTCACCACGGTGTTTATCGGGAACAGTACGACCAGAAGGATAGGAGATAAAATGGTAACCCAAAGAGGGTACAGGATCGAAAATCAGGAAGGAAACAGGGTATGAGACTTGTCATCTTTGGCGGGACAACAGAAGGAAGAGTGCTGGCAGAGAAGGCTGCGGCATTACAGATACCGGTAATTGTCAGCGTATCCACAGAATACGGGGCAGAGCTTCTGAAGGAGAACGCTTTTCTTACGGTACATCAGGGCAATCTGACAGAGGAGGAAATGAAACAGCTTCTTCTTTCATGGCAGGCAGAGCTTTGTATGGATGCGACTCATCCCTATGCAGAGCTGGTGACAAAGAATGTCAGAAAGGCCTGTGAAAAGCTGGCCCTGCCCTATGTCAGGATCCTTCGAAAAGAGGAAGCCACGGATGCCGGGGAAGACAGAGTTTCTGTGAAAAGTGTGGAGGAGGCAGTTTCCTTTCTGCAGGAGACGGAAGGGAGGATTTTCATTGCTACAGGCAGTAAGGAACTGGAGAAATATACGCAGCTTCCCGGTTTCGGAGAACGCTGTACGGCAAGGATCCTGCCCTCGGAGGAAGCCATTGAAAAGGCCGTTTCCCTTGGATTTTCAGGGAAACATCTGATCGCTATGCAGGGACCTTTTTCAGAAGAACTGAATGAAGTCATGCTGAAGAGTGCCAAAAGCAGGTACTTTGTGACGAAAAGCTCCGGAAAAGAAGGAGGCTTTGCAGAAAAATGCAGGGCGGCCAGAGCAGCCGGAGCAACACTTATAGTGGTGGAAAGACCGGAGTCAGAATGCCCGGAAAAGAAGGAAGGACAGGATGCAGAAAAGCAGACCATGACGCTTCAGGAGGCCTGCCAGCTTATGGAAAGCATGGCTTTTAAGGCATCGGATGGGACTGTACCAGAAACAGACAGAGAAGTATATCTCATTGGCATGGGACCTGGAAGAGCTTCCTTGCTGTCTGTGGAAACCCGTCAGGTGCTTGCGTCCTGTGAGGTGCTGATCGGATCCGGGCGGATGCTTCAGGAGGCGCAGCAGGTGCTGGCGGAAGATAAGCCCTGCTTTATCAGTGTCCGGAAAGAGGAGATCGCAGCCTATCTCAAGGAACGCAGCAGCATAAAAAGAGCAGCCGTTCTGTATTCCGGGGATGTGGGCTTTTCTTCCGGGGCAAAAGGCATGGAAGAGCTCCTTGCAGGGAGCTTCCGCGTAAGTCGTATTCCGGGTATTTCCTCTCCGGTCTATTTTCTGTCAGCACTTGGACTATCACTGGAGGAAGCAGCACTTGTAAGCTGTCATGGAAAGGAGCAGGAGCTGATTCCACTGCTTTTGGAAGGGAAGAAGGTCTGTGCTCTGCTTGGTGGCAGAAGCCAGCTTTCCGGGCTGTGTGAGAAGCTGGTTTTCTATGGACTTACTGATGTAGGGGTTACTGCAGGAGAGAGGCTTTCCTATCCGGAGGAGCGGATCAGGAGGGGGCGGCCGGAGGATTTTATCGGGAAGGAAACAGACAGCCTTACCATAGCTTTGCTGGAAAGAACAGAGAGTGGTACAGACAGAAGAAGCCTTCCGGGACTTCCGGATGATTCTTTCAGCCGGGCAAAAGTGCCTATGACCAAGGAAGAGATCCGGGTATTGTCTTTAGCCAAATTAAACCTGAAAAGGGACAGCATCGTTTATGATATCGGAAGCGGAAGCGGCTCTGTGGGAATTGAGGCAGCACTTTTTGCCACGGAAGGAAAGGTATACGCTATAGAAAAGAAGGAAGAAGCGTATGCCCTTACCGGAGAGAATGCGAGAAAGCACAGGGCATCCAATCTTTTACAGATAAGGGGAGAGGCACCGGAGGCTTTACAGGAGCTGCCGGCACCGACCCATGTTTTTATCGGAGGCAGCAGCGGCAGGCTGACTGAGATCATAGAAGCAGTGCTGCAGAAGAATGACAGGGCAAGGATCGTGATAAATGCCATTACCCTGGAAACGCTGGAAACACTGCTGAAGCTGAAAAGGGAAAATCCACGCTGCCGGAATATGGAGCTGCTCCAGGTACAGGTTACAAGGGTAAAAGAGCTTTCCATTTATCATCTGACAGAAAGTGAAAATCCGGTATGGATCGCAGCATTTGGAGGAGAGAAATGAAAAAACAGGCAAGGATTCTGCTGGCTGCGCCAAAGAGTGGAAGCGGAAAAACATTATTTACCTGTGGACTACTGGCACTGTGCAAAAAGAAAGAGATCAAAGCAGTAGCCATGAAATGCGGTCCTGACTATATTGATCCCATGTTCCACAGGAAGGTGCTTAAAGTACCTTCCGGCAATCTGGACAGCTATTTTACCGATGAGGATACTCTGAGAGGGATCCTGACAGACAAAATGGAACAGAGTGACCTGACTGTGATCGAGGGAGTCATGGGCTTTTATGACGGACTTTCCGGGATCAGCGAAAAGGCCAGTACCTATGATGTGGCAAGGCTCACGAAGACGCCGGTGCTGCTTGTGGTGGATGGAAAGGGAGCCAGTGTTTCCCTGGCAGCACTGATCCGTGGAATAAGGGACTACCGGGAAGACAGTCACATAGCGGGTGTGCTTTTAAACAGGGTTTCTCCTGCTTATTATGAACGGATCAAAGCAGTGATCGAGAAGGAGTGTGAGCTGCCTGTCCTTGGCTATCTGCCGGAGCTGCCGGTGCTTTCTGTGCCGTCAAGGCATCTTGGACTGCTGCAGCCTGAGGAGCTTGCCGGATTTGATACCTGGATCACAGAGGTTAGGGATGCATTGGAAAAGACGGTGGACTTCGAGGGGATCCTTGCAGTGGCAGAAACAGCACCGGAATTGCAGACAGGAGAAAGCGGATCACTGCCGGTGCTTTCCACCAAAGTCCGGATCGCACTGGCACAGGATGAAGCCTTCAGCTTCTTTTATGAAGAGAACAGGAAGCTCCTTGAAAAAATGGGGGCAGAGGTCTGCCTGTTTTCTCCTATCCATGATCAGGAGCTGCCGGAGGAAACAGATGGCCTGATCCTGCCAGGAGGCTATCCGGAGCTGTATGCAGAGGCACTCTCTGAAAATCACTCCATGAGAAATCAGGTAAGAAAGGCCTGCGAAGGAAACATGCCGGTTCTTGCCGAATGCGGGGGCTTTCTTTACTTACAGAAAAACCTGACTTATGAAGGGAAAACCTTTGACATGGCAGGGG
>ERZ1026854.2134-NODE-2134-length-11602-cov-3.998008_pt1 | contig 11602 bp, 15 predicted proteins | sample MGYA00380157_ERZ1026854 | MGnify/ENA primary metagenome ERZ1026854 (study PRJEB33269, sample SAMEA4719793) | human gut metagenome | biome: human-associated habitat; feature: organic feature; material: feces | place: Cameroon | collected 2013-10 ...
CTGCTTGCCACCTTGGCGGGCAGCGCGATTGAAATCGCCAAATTGTACCAAGACGTCCACGTTGCGCAGTTGGAAACCATTTACCGCCTGGCCGTTACCGCCGAATACCGCGACCAACAGGACACCCGCGCCCACTTAAAAAATATCAGTATTATTTCGTATTTACTGGCCCTGGCCTTGGGGCTTAACAAGCACGATGCCGAACTGATTAAAAACGCCAGTCCCTTGCACGATATCGGCAAGGTGGCTTTGGCTGATAATATTTTGCTAAAACCCGGCAAACTCACCCCCGACGAATTTGAAATAATGAAATCGCACACCATTTACGGCGGGCGCATTTTGGAAGGGGCACACTCCCAAGTGCTTAAAATCGCTCACAAGATGAGCCTCTACCACCACGAAAAATGGAACGGTTCGGGCTATCCCAAAGGATTAAAGGGCGAGGAAATACCGATAGAGGCCCGCATTGTAACGGTGGCCGACGTGTTTGATGCGTTGTGTATGTTCCGCGTATATAAAAAAGCGTGGAAGACAGATGATGCCTACGCGTATATTTTGGAAGAATCCGGCAAATCGTTTGACCCGCACATTGTGGCGGCGTTCAAAAAAATTTACCCCTCCGTGCGTAAATTATATAACAATAATCCCGCCAACCACGAGGTTTCAGCCCCCGTCCCCGCGGCGGAGCAAAACCAAAGCAACTGATTTAATACCCGGCTATCCCGCCGGGTATTTTTATGGGCTATGGGTAGCGTTCACACAAGGGGAAATACTATAATATAGTGTCCTTTTGGCTTTCAACCTAAAGTACAATTTAACATAAAGAGGGAATTGATGGAAAAAGAGACAATCCTAATCGGCCTATCCGGCGGGGTGGATTCCGCCGCTTCGGCCGTTATTTTAAAAGACAAGGGTTACCGCGTCATCGGCGCTACGATGATTGTATGGGACCCGTCGCTCCCGGTACCAGAGGGGCCATACCAAAAAAACGCGTGTTTATCTCCCGAAAAAGAAGATTTACAAGAGGTGGAAGATATTGCCCGCAAACTCGGCATTGACTTTGTAAAAGTGGACTGCCGGGACCCGTACCGCCGCGCCGTATTGGATAATTTCCGCCTGGAATATTCCTGCGGGCGCACACCGAATCCGTGCGTGCTGTGTAACAGTTTGATTAAATTCGGCGTTTTGCCCAGCGCCGCCGAAAAGCAAGGAATTAAATTTGATAAATTTGCCACCGGGCACTATGCCCGCGTGGAGTTTGACGAAAAATCGGGCAAATATTTATTGAAAAAAGCCAAAGATTTATCGCGCGACCAAAGTTACTTTTTGCACCGCTTAACCCAGCGGCAACTTTCCCGCGTGCTGTTCCCCTTGGGCGAAATGACCAAACCCGAAATTCGCGAAATTGCGCGCAAGGCCGGGCTGGAAGTAGCCGATAAAGAGGACAGCCAGGACTTTTACTGCGGGGATTACAACGATTTGTTAAACTTCCCCAGCAAGCCGGGCGATATCGTTACGCTGGACGGACAAGCGGTTGCCCGCCACGAAGGTTTGTGGCACTACACTATCGGCAAGCGCAAGGGGCTTGGTATTAGCGGCTTTAAAACGCCGATGTATGTGGTGCGGTTGGATGCGGCTAAGAACCAAGTGGTTATCGGGCCGAAAGAGGCCTTATACTCCCAAAAACTAACGGCAGATAAGGTATCGTGGGTGGCGGGAGAAGCACCCGCGCAAGAGTTCCGGTGCGAAATTAAAATCCGCAACTTGCACAACCCGGCCAAAGCCACCGTGCGCGTGCTTGAAAATGGGCGCATAGAAGCAGCGTTTGACGAGCCGCAAATGTCTATTACTGCGGGTCAGTCGGCCGTAATGTACGACGGGGACATTGTCCTCGGCGGCGGAATAATTGAGTAAAAAATTAAAAAGAGCGGTGAATCAACCGCTCTTTTTAAATATTAACAACAAGAACAATTATCTTCTTTGACATTAAGCAATTTAGCATAATCAAAAGAAGCAGGCGTGCCACAACCATCGTCCTCACTAATAACCATTTCTCCAGAAGGAGGAATACAAAGGCAAACACCTTCTTTCTTATAGGTGGCAATGGCTATCACATCTCCATCTGTATTTTCACTTGCACAATAATGAAAATCTTTGGTTTGGCTTTCATCAACAGAACACGTTCCACCGCCTAATGCTCCCACAGAAATATCTAAATCACTCATACCGCACTTTCCCTCATAAGAGGGATTCCCTCCGTTTAAACGGCACACTTCATCAGCTTGAGCGATTGTCTTCAAATTGATTATTGCCTCTGAAAACCGCGCCTTGGTAACTGCTTTTTGGTATTGTGGCAGAGCCACCGCCGCCAAAATGCCGATGATGAGAACAACGACTAATAATTCAATCAAGGTAAAACCACGGCTAACAACCCAAGCGGTAGATCCTGAAACAAGTTCAGGATGACCTTCTTTTTTCATAAAGTCGTCATTCCCGAGTGTCGTGGTCGGGAATCTGTCGTTTTCCTTTTTTAATAAAAACAGATCTCCGCACCCTGTGGGCCGCCAAACCTTCGGGGATGACAAAACATCTCTAAATTCTTTCATTATTTTCTCCTTGTTCTGTTTTTGGAAAAAATGCCCATAAAAAACGGCTGTTACATCTGAGCTAACTCGACTTAACCCAAATAATAACAGCCGTGGCCTTCTGCCATATAAAATATGGCAGAAAGCACTCGGCACAGCGCACGCAAGGGATCGGCTCGCGCACGTTGTGCCTAAAACGACTGCTTTTGGAGTCGAGTTATGCCGCTTGTATCCAAGCAGCGCACCGTATTCCACATACGGTTCCAAAAACAGAATTAAATTGTACCGGGCTTTTAAACCCGCTTTGCGACAACATTATTATAACAACTTTGGGTCCTTTTGTCCGTTATTATCACAAAAAAGCGGCCTGCCGATAAAAGGCAGACCGCTTGTTTGTTTTTATAAACTTTACGAAAACAACTCTTTGAGGAAACTCTTTTTGCCGCCTGTCTCCTTGGCAAGTTCCTCCAACAGTTCCTTTTGGCGGGCCGTCGGCTTTTTAAGCACTTCAATTTTCACATTGACGAGCAAATCGCCAAAGCCCTTTTTCCCCAGGCGCGGCATCCCGTTCCCCTGCACTTTAATTACAGAGCCGAACTGTGTGCCTTTGGGAATTGTAACCTCAATTTCTTTTCCCTCAATCGTCGGCACCTTAATACTGCCGCCCAAAACCGCCTGAGGATAAGTAATCGGCGCATCAATCAGCAAATCATCTCCCGCACGCTTAAATATTTTATGCTCTTTAACGCGCACTTCTACATACAAATCGCCGAAACCGCCGCCGTTGGTGCCGATATCGCCCCCGTTGGACACGCGCAAGGTTACACCCGTACGCACACCGGAGGGAATTTTAACCGTAATATTTTCTTTTACCCGTTTGGTACCGCTGCCTTTACAGGAGGAACACGGTTTTTCCACCACCGTACCTTTGCCGCCACAGTCGGGACAAACTTGGCGCATACTGAAAAATCCTTGCGAATACGTTACCGTGCCCGTTCCGTTGCAGGAGCGGCACGTCTTGCGGGCAGAGCCCGGGGCCGCACCGGAACCGTCGCATTCGGCACAGTTGTCTAGGCGGGGATAATCTACGGGAACTTCTTTCCCCGCAAAAGCCTCCTCCAAAGTCAGGGTAACATCCAACTTTAAATCTTCCCCCCGTTGGGCACGCGGTGCTCCGCGGCGTCCGCCGCCAAAAGCCCCGCCGAACATATCGCCAAATACAGAGCCGAAAATATCGTTGATATCCCCAAAACCCCCTGCATTAAACCCGCCAAAACCGCCCGCGCCCGATACACCCTCGTGGCCGTATTGGTCATACATCTGCTTTTTTTGCGGGTCAGACAAAACGGAAAACGCTTCGTTTACTTTTTTAAATTGTTCTTCGGCTTCTTTATTGCCCGGATTTCTGTCCGGGTGGAATTTCATAGCCTGTCGCCGGAACGCAGACTTAATTTCTACCTCGGTGGCGGTACGCTCAATACCGAGGATTTGATAATAATCTTCTTTCATTTTAGTAGGCATAGTCCTTAATTCTCTTTATTATATTTTATTAAATTTGCACTCTGCCTGCACGTCTGCCGAAAATAACACCCCGCCATAAGCGCAAAATTTATGTTATAATATATATACAAATTAAGGGAGAACGCCCTTTTGGCCCCGCGCCGCAAGGTAAAAGGGGGCGGGAGAGGTGTCTCTTTATTTGGTATAATAAACTTATGTACGCAATTATTGAAACTGGTGGAAAACAGTACTGGGTTAAACCCGGTCAAAATCTGCAGGTTGAAAAACTGGACGCGGAAGTAGGCGCCAATGTGGACTTGAAAGTCCTCTGGGCCGCTAACGAAGAAGGTACCTCGGCAGATGCCAAAGCCGGTAACACGGCCAAGGTCACCGCTCAAGTGGTAAAACATTTGAGAGGTCCGAAAATCCTCGTTTTCAAAAAGAGACCGAAAAAAGGTTACGAAAGAACCATCGGCCACAGACAGGATTTAACGCAAATTAAAATTACGGATATCCAGTTAGCATAACTTGGGAGACTAAACTATGGCACATACAAAAGCACAAGGTTCTTCCTCCAACGGAAGAGACAGCCACGGCCAGCGTTTAGGCATTAAACGCTACGGCTCCCAGTTTGTAAACGCTGGGGAAATCATCGTCCGCCAACGCGGTACCAAATTCTTGCCCGGTACCAACGTGGCAAGAAGCAGCGATGACAGCCTTTTTGCCCGCGTTGCCGGCATTGTTACTTTTGAATGGGTAACGAGAGGCAAAAAGCAAATTTCCGTGTACCCGAAAGTTGCGGAAACCAAAGAAGCCAAAGAGCCTGCTAAAAAACCGGCTGTAAAAGCCGCCAAAAAGCCCGCCGCCAAGAAAACGGCTGCGAAAAAGGCTCCCGCCAAAGCCAAAAAAGCCGACGCGGCCAAATAAGCGCTTCACAGTTTAAAAAGCGGCAGGAGTTCTCCTGCCGCTTTTTTTGTAGTTATTCAGCGGGACAAAAAATCTCCCGTATGATACAATAAGAAAATGAAAAAGGACGAACTGCACGTTTCGCAAGACGAGTGGGTTTACACCTGCACCAAGTCGCCTGCGCGGGCCAAAGTAAAAAGGGCGCGCACAAAGGCGAAACGCCGTTTATCCAAAAAACTGCTGGCCCAAACCGAATATTAATTTGCTTTCGGCCAAAACGATTTAAGTATAGAAAGGACGAATTTATGCAATCCGGAAGTTTTTTAGACCGTGTTAAAATTTACCTCACCGCCGGAAAAGGCGGGGACGGCTGCTTATCTTTCCGCCGCGAAAAATTTATTGAATTTGGCGGCCCGAACGGCGGTTGCGGCGGCAAAGGGGGCGACATTATTTTGCAGGCCGACCCCAATTTAACTACGCTTCTGGAATTGGCGTACAACCCGCACATTGAAGCCCAAAACGGCGAAAAAGGCGGCACCTATAATAAAACAGGCCGCGCGGGAGAAGATAAAATCGTCCGCGTGCCGTGCGGTACTATCGTTAAAAAGGACGGGCAAATTCTGGTAGATTTAACCGAAGCCGGACAGCAATTTACCGTCGCCAAAGGCGGTATGGGCGGGCGCGGCAACCAGTCGTTTAAGACCCGCAACAATACAGCCCCCCACATTGCTGAAAACGGACAACCCGGCGAAGAAGTAACTCTCTTTTTGGAACTCAAAGTTTTGGCGGATTTGGGACTGGTCGGATTCCCCAATGCAGGCAAAAGCACTTTTTTAAGCCGCATTTCCGCCGCCCGTCCGCGTATAGCAGACTATCCGTTCACCACCTTGAACCCTAACTTGGGCATCACCTTGCACAAGGGCCTCAGTTTTGCAACCGCCGACATCCCGGGTATTATTGAAGGAGCCAGCGAGGGCAAAGGGCTTGGCACGCAATTTTTAAAGCATATTGAGCGCACCCGCGTACTTTTGCACTTGGTGGACCCGGAGGGATTTAACGGGATGAACGCGGAAAAATCGGTAAAAGTAATTGAAAACGAATTAAAAACCTTTGATAAAAAACTGTTTGCCAAACCGCGTATTATCGTAGTAAACAAAATGGATTTGCCCGAAGCGCAAAAAGCATACGAAACCATTAAAAAGAAGTTTAAAAAGCACAAAGTAATGCTAATGTCCGCCGCTACCGGCGAGGGCGTAAACAAAGTATTGGATGAAGTGGTTAAAATTTTGGCCGCTACCCCGGTTGAACCTCCGGCAGAAACAAAACAATCCGCCGTTACGCACCGGGTAGAACCGATTTTTTCCATTTTCCGCGACGAAGAAGACGTCATCCACATTACAGGCAAAAAAGTGGAAGAGTTTATCGCAATGACGAATTTTAACCAGCCCGAAGCCATTGCGCGCTTGCGCGGTATCTTCAAAAAAATAGGATTGGAAAAAGCACTCCTTAAATACGGAGTGCAAGACGGCGATTCATTGCTAGTAGGCGGACGGGAGTTTGAGTGGAACGGCGACTTTGATAACGAAGCCCCGACCACACCCGAACACGCCGGTTATAAGCGGCGCACGACCAAGCAGGAGCGTTTGGACAAGCGCAACGCCCGCAGAAAGGCCAAGCGGGAAGCCAAGAACAATTAGTTTAAAAAGCCCCCATTTCACCGGGGGCTTTTTTAATTGAGTGTACAAATGATGTGGGGTGTAATCGTTTTCCACCGGGGCTTTTACTTAGATTTTTGTTTATTGATATAATTAACAGATTCTATGACGGAAGCATAATTGCGCCGGGACTTATATACAAAAGAAGGATAGGCATCTTTCCAAGTTAGTTTATAATAATCGCTCCCCATAGTCTGTTCCATAAAGGCCGCCACGTCCGCATTAAATACAGGGAACATAAACAATTCCTCTACTGCGGGAACTTTTTCGCCGCCTTTCTTTTTCTCCCAGTGGGCGGAGGTCATATTCCCCGACACAATGCCTATTAATTCCCCGGTATTGGTCATTACGCCCGAGCCGCTCATCCCTTTGCGGATGCCAAAGTTCTTGGTGTAAGCAAACCCCAGGGCTTTTACATAATGCACAACATATGGGTCTGGCTCTATTTTGCGCACACCGCCAAAAATGGAAATAACGGAAATTTTGCGATCAATAATGGCGTTAAAATTATCAAACAAAACCAACGGGGGCAGTTCGGGGCTTTTGATATGCGTAAACTGGCTTTTAACCTTTCGGTTCCGCTCTAAATATGCGGCAAACTGTTGGGCAGTCAGCGCCCGGTTGTAGGGCTGCTTTTTAGTGGCGTGCCGGTAATAGGCCAGGGAGGTCCTGTCCAAATCCAGGCGGATAAGGGCAAAATCATTTTTGACAAATACTTTGGACGAATATTCCGGGTGGACAAATACCGCCGGTTTTTTGGGCGTATGCGTAACACTTGCCAAGGCGGACACGGGCCTTTCCAATAAATCCATTTGAATCGTACATCCGTTTTGACACGTTTGCGCCACACAATGCGCCGCCGTAGCGAACCACCGCCGCCCAATCCGCGTAGCCTGGCACTTGTTTTGCTGCCCGCCGCCAGCCGGTTTAATAAAATATTCAAATGTATGGTAAAAATCTTCCTTTGTTTTGTGCTTATCTTCATCCGTAACCGACAAAATACTTACCTGTCCCCAGCAAAGAGTGGTGCAAAATAAAAAGAAAATATGGAAAAAAATCCGCTTCATTTCGTTTCCCGTTTGGCAGGCTCGGGCAGTTTAATACGCACATCAAACCCCGCCAAATTTCGTAAGTCTTTTGACGGCCACGACAGGTATTTTACCGTATTTAAAGCAGGCAAAACCTCATCTATATTATCGCACGTCATTATTTCTTTCCCGTCCGGCACATACGGGTAAACCATGCCGATAAAGGTTTCCTCGCGCGGAAAACGACGGGAGAGAGAAGAAAGGTAGGAATAATCCAAATGGGCCGCTCCCGCATACACAATAAACAAAGCATCCGGCATTTCCTTACGGTATTCGGCTATGGCCTGATACCAATCCGCATTACGCACGCGCATCCCTTCGGGAGTGCTCCACATATTCACTTCTTCCTCTGGCGTTACGCCGGGGATTTCCATTTTTGGCGGCGTGTGGAAATATATATAATTGCTTTCCAGCCCTTTAATGCGTATACCCAAACGGGTGGCATTATTGAACAGGGTTTCGTATTCCGGGTTAGCCTTCCGCATCCAATCCCGAGCGGGGCGCATATTTTTTTGCCCCGCGGTAAAAATTCCGTTACCAACACTATTTGGCGCTCCGGGTATTTGGCCCGCAAGGCTTCCAAAAAGGAACTTATGCCGGGCTGCAACCAGGTATAATCGTGTATTTCTCCTATCATTACTTGTTTGATTTCCGGGCCGATTTGGGCCGCCATTTGCACGAAAGGCTCCTGGGTGGGATTAGATATCTTTTGCGTTAAAAATTCGTTTTGCCGCGCTTTTATGGCCTTAAACAAAGCCGCTCGCTGTTTCCACAAAGTGGCAATGGCGCGGTTATTGGCTGACAGAAAATAATTACGCTGGGCTTCGGGCGATAATTTTCTAAAAAACGGGAGTTCCATATACGGGCCCAACGGTTCGCGTTTCCACGGCCAGCCGCTAACGGCAAGAGCAGGCTTTTCGTCCGGCAAAAGCAAATTCTCCGCCAGCGGCAATTTATCCAAGGCTTGGCGCGTAAGTAACTCCCGCTGTATCAGCAATTTTTCCAAATGGGGAAAAGAAAAGATCCGGCCCGGCACTTTGGGGTGCGCTGCCTTGACCGCTTTGGTAAGCGTACTGGGAGCCTGGCGAAGAGGCCGCCCTTGTGCAAACAGTACAGAGGCAGACAAGCAAAAAGTGAAAATACAAAGCGTGCGGGCTAAAAATTTTGTCATATAATTTCCCCTTTAATACGGCTTTTTTATATTATAAAAAGATAATAGCAAATAGCAAAGTTATTTTGAGAAAAATGTATAAAAACCGTTTTTCTCCCTCCTTTCCAAAAGTCTGCTGATGCGGCGCGTGCAGAATTTCAGTTTGCTATTATTAAAGCCCCGATTGAAACATTTGGAGATGAGGAAAAAACACCACAGAGTTCGCCGGAGGTGTTTTTCAGACAGGCATAAAAAACCCCGCAACCGTAAAGTCGCGGGGTTTTTGTGTGCAAAAGAGAACTTATTTGTAACTGACAAATACGCCAGGTCCCATAGTAGAACTGAGCGATACGCTCTGCACATACACACCTTTGGAGGTGCTGGGTTTCACGCGGAGGATAGTATCCATTACTGCCTTGGCGTTTTCGGCCAGTTTGGCAGCGTCAAAGGACGCTTTGCCAATGATGGCGTGCACAATACCGTACGCATCGGCTTTGAACTCAATGCGGCCCGCTTTCAACGCTTTGATGGTGTTAGCCAATTCAAAGGTTACAGTACCGCTTTTCGGGTTCGGCATAAGACCGCGCGGACCCAAGATTTTGGCGGCTTTGGCCAAATCTCTCATCGTGTCCGGGGTGGCAACGAGTACATCAAAGTCAATTTTGCCTTTGAGCACTTCTTCCACAATGTCTTCACAACCGACTCTGTCGGCACCGGCCTGTTGGGCTTCCTGCGCGTGTTCGCCCTTGGCGATAACGGCAATGCGTTTGGTCTTGCCCGTACCGTGCGGCAAAGCGACGGTGGTGCGGACCTGCTGGTCGGCTTTTTTGGTATCAATGCCCAGTTTCACGTGGATTTCAACGGTTTCGTCAAATTTGGCTTTGGCGTTATCTTTTACGATTTGAGCACCTTCGGCCATCGTGTAAACTTTGGACTTGTCGTACGTCTTTTGTGCGGCTTCCAATCTTTTTCCCATCTTAAATACTCCTTAGGTTTTAACGGGCGTTTTCGCCCTCCCTCAGTTTAAATTTATTTTACTACGTCCACACCCATACTGCGGCAGGTGCCTTTTACCATTTCGGCGGCCTGTTTGACATCTTTCGTGTTCAAATCGGGCAATTTCTGCGCGGCGATTTTTTCGCACTGGGCTTGGGTAATCTTGCCGACTTTATCTTTGTGGGGAGCGCCGGAACCTTTGGCCAGGCCCAATTCCTTGATAATCAGCACAGCCATAGGCGGCATCTTGGTAATAAAGGTGAAAGAGCGGTCTTCATAAACAGTAATGATGACCGGAATCTTGATACCTTTTTCCATTTTAGCCGTCTTGGCGTTGAATTGTTTGCAAAATTCCATAATGTTCACACCGTGCTGGCCCAAAGCCGGACCCACAGGCGGGGCCGGGTTAGCGGCACCGGCAGGAATCTGCAATTTGATGTAACCTTTAATTTTTTTCTCTTTTGCCATTTTGTTGTTACTCCGTATTTTTTACTGCTTTACTGCGGTAAAATCTAGTTCTTTTCTACTTGCAAGAAGTCCACTTCCACAGGAGTTTTGCGGTCAAAGACCGTAACCATTACTTTCAGTTTATTCTTCTGCTCGTTGACTTCTTCCACTTCACCGATGAAATGCTTGAACGGACCTTCCGTAATACGGACGCTTTCGCCGCGTTCAAATTCCACCACGTGTTTGGGTTTACCGGAGGGATTATCCGTAAGTTCCACGATACCGGCAATTTCTTCTTCCGGCAGCGGAACGGGGTTAGGATCACCCAAGAAACCGGTTACGCCCGTAATATTCTTAATAAACCAATATGCTTCGCTGGTCATTAACATCTGTACCAGCACATAACCAGGGAAAAATTTCCGTTTGCGTAAAATTTTCTTGTTTTGTTTGACTTCAACAACTTCTTCGGTGGGAACCAGGACCTGAAAAACGCGGTCCCCAAAGCCCTGGATGTCAATATTAAGCAGGATTTTTTCTCTTACTTTGTCCTCGTGCCCCGTTTGGGTATGCACGACGTACCACGCTTTTTCTTCCATTAGCGACCCCCGACTACTGCGCCCAACACTTTGGTCAGGCCAAAGTCAATGACGCCGACATACGCAGACACCAACGCCACTACAATCATAACGAGGATAGTGGATTGCACCACTTCCTGTCTGGAAAGCCAGGTGGATTTTCTCAGTTCGCCAACAGATTGTTTGAGAAAATTGATTGCTTTATTCATAAATATCCGTTTTCCTTGATATAAAACCTGGCAGGAGCGGAAGGACTCGAACCTTCAGTCCCGGTTTTGGAGACCGGTGGTTTACCAGTTAACCGACGCTCCCACAAAAAATCTTAGGCTTTGCCTTCTTTATGCTTGGTGCTTTTTCCGCATTTTTTGCAGAACTTATTGACTTCCAACTTGTATTCTTTCTTTTTACCGCGCACTTGGTAATAGTTTTTATTCTTGCATTCGGTGCAAACCAGCGCGATTGTAATTCTTTCGTTAGCCATCTTATTATCCTTAAAAGAGAGAACAAATCTCTAAAAATATTGCTGTTCACACTATCTGCGGGGGCATAGTTAAATGCCCCCGCCACAGTGAACTAAACAATTTTACTACTCAATAATTTTGGTTACAACACCGGCGCCTACCGTATGGCCGCCTTCGCG
>ERZ1026854.2137-NODE-2137-length-11588-cov-8.840891_pt1 | contig 11588 bp, 9 predicted proteins | sample MGYA00380157_ERZ1026854 | MGnify/ENA primary metagenome ERZ1026854 (study PRJEB33269, sample SAMEA4719793) | human gut metagenome | biome: human-associated habitat; feature: organic feature; material: feces | place: Cameroon | collected 2013-10 ...
TACCTCATGTGCTGCGGTACTACCCCATCGGCAAGGTGTTCTACACCCCGGAGGATGGGGATGCCATTGTGGATGTAGCCCTGTCCCAGGTTGGCAACATCGGCGGCGAACCCTATTGGAGCTGGTACGGCTTCACCAATCATGTGGAGTGGTGCGCCTGTTTTGTCAGCTGGTGTGCCGACCAATGCGGCTACCTGGACAGCGGCACCTACCCCAAATTCTCCGGCTGTGTCTTTGGAATGCAATGGTTCCAACAGCGTGGCCTCTGGCTGGATGGCTCCACCGAACCGGCACCCGGAATGCTCATCTTCTTCGACTGGGCCCCACAGGACGGAGTGGCAGACCACGTTGGAATTGTAGAGAAGGTGGAAAACGGGATGGTTTATACTGTAGAGGGAAATTCCAGGGATATGTGCCGACAGAAGCAGTATGCGCTGGGGAGCGGAGTGATTCTGGGGTATGGGATGGCGGCAGGCTAATCAAAGTCTTTCATGTTCCGCCTTTCCCCGCTTCTGGCGTGTCATTTCATAGCTCAGCCTCACCAATTCCTGGACCTGATTTTCTGGTACTGTATCATCCAGTAAAATGGTAATCCACTGCTCCTTGTTCATATGGTAAGCCCGGAAATATCCGGGCTGGCCCAATAAGGAACCGATAATTCTTGGGTCACATTTTACATTCAACGCATCAATGATGCCATTACCGGGCATACCCAGTTTGGAACGCTCCACCTCCATTACCAGACCATACCACTTCCGGCTGTCTTTGTGTCGCAGGACGGCGTTCCAGTCTTGCCAGGGATAGTCAGGATCTGTGCCATATTCTTCTTTGACCCATTCAAATAGCTGTTTTCTTGTCATGTGGAATCTCCTAATATTTGTTATCCAAGGCTTTCACTGGCACTGGTAATTATCTGTAGTTTGAAGCGTCAAAACAATTGCGGTAGAATCTTCGCTGTTGCCGTTCTTCCGCTTACATCAAGCACATCCGAAACAGATTCTAGATGTGTGCTGTATGTACTAAGGGTGGGGGCCAGTTTTAACAACTTCTCTAACAGCCTTTTAGACCGCATCTGTTTTGAGCTTATCATCGATTACTTCACAGATATGCTCATATTATTTAAGATTTTGCATTTCGACGGAAAGGTCCCCCTCATCTTCTTCGTAGCGTAAGGTGAACAGCGACAGCCAAAATAGAATAGGGTGTAATTCACTTGTTGCAGCCGAAAATTTTTCTCTTATTATCTCCTTGAAACAAACGCATAAAGATTGCGCATAACTTTTCTGCGACAACGGCTTTTCAAGAATGGTAATCCATTTTTCTGTAATTTTTTCACGCTTATCCCATTCAGCATTGTCATATTCTTTGATTACTCTGTCTACCACATGGCCTGAAAGCGGTGCGGAAAAACAAAATTGAACCATTTTATCTAAAAAGGAAAGGAATTTTAAAATATCTGTAGTCGCATCTGAAATGAAGTCTGCCAGACCAATCGTAGAAACGTTGACCTCCTTGGCAAGAACTGAAAGCACACCTTCGGTAGTAACAATGCTCCTTCCGTCCTTTTTTGCAATAGCAAGCGCATCATAATCAGAAACACCAAATATTTTTTTGAGATCACTTGCAGTGTATCTCCCCACAAATATATCATCAACATTTTCTGCTGTTTCGAATTGTTCACAGTAATGTTTCAATTCTATGGCACTTTGCATTTCAAACTGTTTATTGTCATCTGAGCTTTCAATAAAAAGAGGTTGGCCATCATAAAAAGTTAGGGAAGCTACAGTATCACGCTTATTTTCTGCAATTATCACCGATGCATCATCAAAAAACTGACCTTTTAAAGAGCAAGGAATAATTGTTGGAATAATTGAAGTCTCAAGCGAAAAACCAATTTTGTAGAGTGCGACAACAACAGGAAATGTTAATAATACCGGAGCAGAGTATTCTGTGCACGATAAAACATCATTTCGAAAGAGCACTGTTTCCGATGTAACCATTGTATTAACAAGCTGAAGATATGTCACCTTTACAAATTGTTCATAAAACGCAAGTGGAAGTGCAATACTTCCTATATCATTATAAGAATCAAGCCATTGATTCTTATAATTCGGCTGTCCTAATATTTGTGTCATTTGCTCCATGAATTTTTCAGTTTCTAGTTTACCCGATTCATCAATAGGAATCTGTATTTGCTGCATTTTACCTGCTTCAATCAGCTTCTGCATAGCCTGTCGAAAGAGGTATACTTCTAAGGGCATAATTTCTTCGATGGTATATTGAATACCATCCCATGTAAGTTCGGCCCCTTTTTTCTGCTTGAAAAAAGAGTATTCTATTGCCGATTCTGTATCAATATGTAGAACACCGTCTTTTAGCATAGGACTTTCAGGTAGAATATTTTTTGAATGAACACAAACCACAAGAGAAGTAGGCAAAGAAACAGATTTTGCAACAAATGCAGTGCATTCTTCCACACATGTTATAGTTCTTACCTCTTTTATATTTTCTTTAGAAGATAGGACAAAATAATGCCCCCAGACATCTATGTTGTCTGATTTAGAACTTACGATTGCTCTTGTAATCAAAACCATTGCCTCGTGATGATTTCCATGTTGGTCTGCGCATATGGCCGCTAGCATCAGAAGGGACGGATTGTTACTTTTAATCGCACGCTCATATACGGAATCAGAAACAGGTCGTTTGTTGTTTGTTAAACTTACAATCAAATAGTACACAACTTCATCATCGTCTGGGAGAGAATTAAAGGCCCTCGTTAGGGGGAGAATCGCTGCAATTTCCTGCCCTTTGGCAACTAATGACATACCCCTGTATTTTTCAAACAGCGGATTCACAATACCGATTCCGTCCGAATGACCAGTAAATTCGAGAACCTCATCATATTTTTTCCCGGAATACAGTTGGTAAATAAAACGGTTCAGGCTGTTGGGAGATGAGTATACTAGTTTCTTATCTCTCCAAAACTGCAATGGAGTGTCCAAAGATTCTGGTGAAATACCCTTGATATCATTGACAGAACACCAGTAATCAAGGTAATAGCAGAAAATGCTTTCGTATTCATTGAGCACTTCTATTTGGCAGTCGCGCCCTTTTAATGCACCAACTACACGGACATAAATCAAAAAAGCGCCTGCATCTTTCGATAGAATTGAGGGATTATCCTGAGCAATTTGTAGAATTCTGCCTTTATCGTTTTCAAACAGGGAAACAAAAAGGTTATTGACCAGCCAGTATTCTCCGCTTCTTGAACAGAGAGCAATCACTTCCTGCGCAGAGGCAGACCTATTCTCAATTTTAATCTGCATTAACAACATTTGAATCTTTAAGTCATCCAGGACGTTGTCAGAAAGCCTATTTTGGCACTGAACGGCACATTCAGTTGAAATATCAATAGCAGAACGTAGCAATGTTGAGTAGTACTTTATCTTTATTGGAGAATTCAATGCCTGAATCCCTGTTTCCAATTGGCTTATTTCAGAAAACAGAGAATCAGCATCAAGATTACCTTGTTTGCTTAATCTGTTTCGATCATTCAGCTTGGCGTTGAAAAAAAGCAGTTTGTCAAGTAGATACATTTGGTCTCCTAAGAGATCAGCAACTACATTTGCTGTATTAGAAAAGTCTTTTTTGAGAACGATGAGTGCAGAAATTCGTCTTTGAATCCACTCAAAATCAGGATGCAAGCTAGACGGCTTACAACAATAGACCGAACTGTCGCTGTCAATAGATATCTGAAGGAAAAACGAATCATTTTCGAACAAGAGCGCATGAACAATTTGATTAACAAAAGAATTACGGGATTTAATTTTGGATAGGAGATCTTTTCTATCCAAAAACAAACACAAAAAAATCGTTTTCTGAATCAAATCAATATAAATATGTTCATTTGTAACCGCCGTCTCCAATTCGGAAGGGTCGGTTAATGAAGGTTCCTTTGTTAGTAGCTTTATTAAATACATAGCCGAAAAAGACAAATCAGGGCTTTGAGCGCCAATCAGTTGAGAAAGAGTTGAAAGTTCCTGCAAATCTCCATCCCACGCTCGAACCGCAAATACATCATAAATTTCCTGTGTCAGCAAAGGGTCTATAATAACTTTTAATTTTAGGAGCTCTTTAATCTCCTGAATATCTGCGCTGTTGGACTGGATTCCCTTAAGTACTGTGTTCCGTGCAGAACGGATTTCTGAGAAAATCTGCCGTTCGTTAACCGATAAATCGCGATGATAAAAAAACTCAATCCTGTTGTAAATAAAAGAAAGAAAATCAATAATCTCCAACTTGTCTGTAGCCGAAGGCCGTGTCGGCACATAGGTTCCATTTTCAAATTGCTCAAAAATAGACGAAATTAGCTCTTGTTTATTTACAGGAGAAATTGTTCCAACAATATTTTCAAACATTTTATCGCAAATATGGTTGTTGGCGAAATATTCTTGAAAACTTCCGGTTACCAAAATGGTGCCATCGCAGGAAAGAAGATAGGATTCTATTTCCCTATTTAGTTTTTTCTTAAAAGATCTAATCCGAATTCTTTGAAAAAAGTTCTGTTTACCTTGATAAATATCTGACGAAATGATGTTAATGAGAAATGATGAAATCGTGTCAGCAATTAGGAACATAGATTCAACTCCTTTTATGTCTGCTATAGAATAATTATAGCACATATGTAGGCAGTTGGGTATCAGTTCAGATGAATCTTCGAAAAATTGCCAAGGAGAAAGTGGCACGAATTGTCAATACTTATGAGCCGGATGAATTGAATATGAAACAATTTTCGGAGTATCCATTCAGTTGATAGTAACCCTTTCCATGAACCCGCGGTATTGTTGATCCGACAGAATTCTGGCCTCATCTTCCTTTTCATGACCACAGGAAAGAATCGGGTTCCAGCCGTTTGTACAACAGCGCAAATCCATTGCCCTCCCAGTACAATGCTTTGACCCGGTCCCACCGTCTGCCGCAAAACAAAAATGATGTGTTGGTGAACGGATCCAACTGGAATTCCTGCTGAACCATGGCTGCCAGTCCGTCAATTCCGCGCCTCAAGTCGGTGTAGCCACAGGCAATATACACCTTGTCCGCTCCGGTAAAGTCGCTCAGCATGATTTTAATACCCGCAGCACCGTTTCAACAGTGACCGCATCCGCGCCGGAATAGATATCCGCCTCTGCACCAGCAACCTGAACCGTTACTGCTATCCCATCCACATGCTCCACCCGATCCGGTGTGATCTCAGCAAACCGTCCTTCCTGCTGCTGCCTTGCCATTTCAAACAACCGCTTTTGCCATCTGTAATATGTTTGCTCACTAATGCCGCTTTCCTTGCACCAGTCTTTTACCGTCCGCCCACTGCTCCTGCATGCTTTGACCCTTTCTGCCCACAGCGCCAGTTTATTCTATTCGTTGAGTGTTTGCAGCTCTCTTGCCATGAAAATACCCCCGTATCTCGGATAGTATCTGCAAGCTGCATATACTATCTGCTACTATACGGGAGTATTGTCACATATCGCGAGTGCAGATGCAAGTCGCGGGGAGGTTTGACGCTTACAAATATAAGATTACTAATTGATATAAAATGGAAATTATTCCGGGCAACCTCAAGCGGAGCTACCCGGAATAAATTTATTCTACCTGTATTTCTCTCAGTTTCTTTTGTATCGGCCTTTGGTATATGCAAAGTCTTACCATACCCGCCGCTTTAAGGCGCGCAGGCAGGAATCACCTGGCTAGGGTAAAGCAAGTGCACAGCCATCACGTAATCGGAGCATTGCACGTTCATAGCGCTTTCCGTATATGCAGTGCGAATCCACCCCATTTTCGGAGTCGCTTTGATTTGTGCAGTCCACTACTTCCACATGGAACGTCTCTAACAGGATTTTCTTCTCCTCCAAGATTTCTTTATTCCGCTCATAACAAATTTTTTCTTCTATATACTTTTCTCTTGTTTTTGCGTCTTTTTCCACGCTCTCCCAAATGTGCTTTGGTGCATAATCATTGGAGGAGTCGGTTTCCAAATATACAATTTTATTTTTAATCAAGCCAGGATACCGATGCATTAGTTCCGCTCGATAGTTTAGAAGCCACCAAATATCTAGTTCTGCTGCGTCCATTCCAAAGCCTAAGATATAAATATCATCCATAAAAAATGATAGTACCACCGATTAGGAACAGGTGGTTCCTCGCCATTGAGAACTGCATACAGATGGAAGCTTTTACCGGATTTGTAAGTCTTAGTCAGCTCTGAGCGAATATATTGAATGCTTCCGATGTAATGTGCATAGCCTAAACAAATCGAAGATGGAGAGGAAATTTCTCCATGGATATGGAAAATTTGGTGTGCACCCGAAGTTCGGAATCTTTCCTTGCTGTAAAGAATTTCTCTTGTACTCGCTTTTTCGAGAGAAAAGTTATCATCTGCCGCATACTCGAGAAAATAATCATAATTCGTTGTAAGAACTATTGAAGGAGCAACATCCATTAGTCGTTTGTGAATTGTATCGGCCCAATTTTTCGGAAGCCCATTTTGTATGCCTTTCAAATAGGCCGCAATACTTCTTTTGATGTCCGTTGATTTTTTCGTTGGATCTCTGTCCAAAATTAGATGCGTGTTAAGATCATATTCCATCGTTGGAGTCAGGCTTTTCTGCATTTTAAAGCCATCAATATTGACAGCTTTCGAAAAAAGCTCACTCCAACCTGGAACAATATTTGCAAAACGATTAATACCATTCCCAACAAATAGAACGTTCATTTTGAAATTTCCTTCCTGCATCTTACACCAGAATTGTAGTATTCTTAAAAATCAGCTTCTGATTTGGTTCCTATCATAGGTCTAAGATAATTGCATTCATTCAAGTCATCAATTTCCCAATCTATATCGTGCGTTAACTTTGAGAGGGGGGCCTGATCTAGTTGATCTTCACGAATGGATTTCAGATATAACATATGACGGATCTCTTCGCGGGATTTAAAATAAGTGGGAAAACTGCTGCAAAGAGAATCCAAATATGCTTGCTTTTCTGGATATTCAGATGCCAGGCGTGGATGGCATCACATTGGCGAAGGAGCTACGGCAGCGCAATCCCAAGCTGGCGCTGTTCTTTGTTACCAATTATGACTGCTACCAGGACGATGCCATGGATCTCCGAGCTTTTCGTTTCTTTGAGAAGCCTTTTAACGCCAATCGGCTGTATGCGGGGCTTGACAAGGCTATGGAATACATCGACGGAGCCTATGTGGACCTTTTTCTTTCCGAAAATAATGCCATTCAGAGAGTGATTGCGGATGATATTCTCTACGTTACACGAGATGGCAGACGGGCAAGTGTAATTACATCAGAAAAAACATATTCCACAGCTGACAAATTTGATGACCTGTGTGAAAAGCTACCCCAGCTGTTCTTCTACCCCGTCCATAAATCCTTTTTCGTCAACCTCCACCATGTAGACCGCTACACCTATGATTACTTCCTATTAGGAACACTGTAAATACAAGGCTTTTCGGAGCCTGCAAACCAGAAAAAATAATATTTGATCTATCACATTACGCAAAAAGCCGTCCGGCATGAAAAACGGGCGGCTTTTTTGCGTGGATAGACGGAAAGGAGGCACAAAAATAACTACAAAATTTTAGCGTTCAAATTTGTGCAACTTTAACGAAAAGGAGGATCGTAAATGGCCGATGAAAAATTGAATACTGGCCCTGCGGAGAATATTTCCCCGGAGGCCGCCGAGCCTATCACCACACCCGAACAGGCCGCAGCGTCTGAGCCCCAGCAGGAACAGACCGGGCCTGCCATACCTGAGCCCGGCGATGTGGTTGTGTCCTTTGACAAAATCAATGAGCTTATGGCAGAAAAGAGACAGAACGCCCGCGTCGAAGTCGAAAAGGCGGCAGCCCCCGGAGAAACACCGCAGCCCGCCAATACGGAGGAACCGAAAAAGCCGCGCCGTGGCCGTCCGCCGAAAGCGGAAAAGGCCGCGACTGAAAATCAGAAAGCGGAGAAATCGGCTGGGGCCCGCAAGGGCCGCCCACCCAAGGCGGATAAGGCGGCCCCTGACAAGCCCAAGCCGTCCAAACGAGACAAAGTGTCCCGAAGTGACGGAAAGGCCCCGGATGCCAAGGAGCCCATTAAGCCCGCACAGGATACGGCACCGAAGGAAACTGCTGCTGCGGAACAGACGGCTCCCGAGCCGACCACACCGCCCCGCCCGGTTGAGGAAGGTAAGCTGGTTTATCTGAAACTTTCCGAGGTTCACCCGTTTCACACATTTCGTCCGCATCCCTTTAAGGTACGGGACGATGCAAAGATGCGGGAAATCGTTGCTTCTATCCGCGTAAACGGTGTAATGGTTCCCGGTCTTGCCCGCCCGGAGAAGGACGGAAACGGCTATGAAATTGTAGCGGGCCATCGCCGTACACACGGCAGTGAACTGGCGGGGCTGGAGGAAATGCCCTTTATCGTCCGTGAAATGACCGACCACGAAGCGGTACAGGCCATGAAGGACAGCAACAAACAGCGTGACGGGATGCTCCCCAGTGAATTGGCCGCGCTGCTGGAACTCGAAGTTGAGGACATCAAGCATCAAGGCGGGCGGCTGAAAGGCGTTGCGGAAGGTGATGTCGGAAAACGCTCGGTTGAGATTGTAGGCGAGGCGCATGAGATGAACTATAAAAAGGTAATGCGCTACTTGCGGCTCAACTCCCTTGTGCCGGAGCTTCTGGATAAGGTAGACGATAAAAAGATGGGCTTCATGCCTGCCGTGGAGCTGTCCTACATCAAACCCAAAAATCAGAGGCTTATTGCTGTTTCCATTGACGGGGAGCAGGCTTCGCCCTCGCTGGCCCAGGCTAAACGGCTCCGGGAGCTGGATAAGGAAGGCAAGCTCAACGGCGATGTCATTGACGGTATCTTATCAGAACAGAAAAAGGAGGATCGAGGCGTGATTATTTCTACTGCGGAACTGGAAAAGTATTTTGGCAAGGAGGTCACTCCCGCCAAAATGAAAGAACAGATTATGTCCCTGCTGGATGACTGGAAAGAAAAACAGCCGCCGGAGCTGGCAAAAGCCCCGAAAAAGCAGGAACTTGACAAGTAACAACTTCGAGACACTTTGTCCCGAGGGCCCCGCCCTCGCGCAGAGGCTCTGGTGGTATATATCCCCCGTCGCCGCCTGTTTTTTAGTACAGCCGGGAGTGGGCCGTCAAGGGTGCAGCGCACCGCCGTTTTCGGCGGCTCGCCCTTGACGGTCTGCCCCGGCTGTGCTATTTCCCCGGCAAGCGGCGGGGGTATATCCTCCAGAGCCGCCCCCTTTCCCAAGACTGGGAAAGGGCGTGGGGTTTGGGTTGAACTTTCTTATTAAAATATCGGAGGTATGAACGATGAAACGACCCCTTGCTTATATCACCGCTGCATGGCTCGGCGGCGATAGCGAAAACGCAGAACTGGCGGCGCAGTATTGCCGCACCGTGTATGAGGCAGGCTTTTCTCCTATTTGTCCGCCTTTGTACTTGCCCCTGTTTCTCAACGATGCTGTTCCCGAGGAGCATAAAAGCGGCATCGACATGAGCCGTGACCTGCTCCGCCGTTCTCATGTGCTGGTTGTTTGCGGGCACAGTATGACCGAAGCCATGAAAAATGATATTGCCGTGGCCCAGCGGCTGGGAATTACGGCAACAACCCTTGAGGGCATCCTGACCGTCAAGGGACAGGGCCGCCGCTAATGGCAACCCTGTTTGAAGCCTACGTTACCAACGCCGGAAAGTACAGCGAGGGCCAGCTTGTGGGTGAAACACTGAAATTTCCCACAACCGCCCAGGAGGTGGAGGCTCTCTTGAAACGGATCGGCGTGGATGGCGTCCGCTATCAGGAAATTTTTATTACCTCTTTCGATGGGGATGTGCTGGGGCTCTATGACCATTTGAGCGAGTATGAAAATCTGGATGAGCTTAATCATCTGGCCTGCCTGCTTTCCGAGCTTACCTCATCGGAGCTGGAAACACTGGAGGCCGTCCTCGACAGCGGCGATCACTGTTCTTCGGTGCGGGACATCATCAATCTGACACAAAATCTGGACTGTTACGGCTTTTACCCCGGCGTATCCGATGAGGAAACGCTGGGGCGTATTTATGTGGACGATCTGGAAATGTTGGATGTGCCGGATCAGGTAAAACCGTATTTCGATTATGAGGCGTATGGCCGGGATGCCTGCATCCACGAAAACGGCCATTTTGCCCCGGGCGGCTATGTTGTCAAAGAAAGCGATCATTTCGTGGAAGTGTATCACGGCTTGCAGGATATTCCCAAGGAGCATAAGGTGTTCTCTTTCCCGAAGCTCTCTATCCGGGAGCAAATGGCCGCTTATCAGGAAATCATAGACGGTTCTTCTTTGGAGGGCTACCGTCAAATGCAGAAAAAAGACCGTGGGGATCGGTGATGGCACTTCGAGACAAATTGTCCCAAGGAAGGAGGCGGTGTAACTGATTGATGAAGATATTTCCCGGCGCACGATAGCCATATCCGTAAAAACAACCAAGCTGACGGCGCGGGGACTGGCGTATGTGCTGGGTATGGTGGGCCGGAAGATCCGCAAGGCATACCGTGGGCGGCAAACACCACACGGCAAGCAAAGTGTGCGAAAGCTCATGGCACACGGCACAGCCACAAACAGCATTGAGCTATCCGGGGATGCCAAGTCCTTTGACCGCGTGGCCCGGAAATGGAATGTAGACTATGCGTTCTATAAAACCGGGCCGGACAAATACCTGCTGTTTTTCAAGGCTGGACAGGCAGACGCAATGACCGCCTGCTTTTCTGAGTATTCCCGGAAGGTGTTAAGCAAAGCAAAATCGAACCGTGTTCCCATCCGGGAACAACTGCAACAGGCGGCAGATCAGCTTTCCAAAGAAAAGCCGAAACAGAAAGAACGTGCAAAGGAGGTGGCCCATGAGGACAGATAAGATCAGAAAATATCTCATTCCGAACATTCCCTATCTGTTCATCCTGTGGGCGTTCCTCAAGCTGGGAACGGCCTACCGGCTGGCGGCGGGTAACGATTTTGCACATAAGCTCATCGGGCTGGGCCAGACGATTGGCCCGGCCTTTGCTGACTTTGCACCCGGTCTTGCCCCGCTGGATTGGCTTGTCGGCATTGTAGGCGCAATCGTTTTCCGGCTGCTGATCTATTTCAAAAGCAAGAACGCCAAGAAGTTCCGGCGGGATGCAGAATACGGCAGCGCCCGGTGGGGAACGGAAAAAGACATCAAACCGTTTGTCGATCCGAAGTTTGAAAACAACGTGATTTTGACCGGGACGGAGTTTCTCACGATGAACACCCGCCCGAAAATCCCCGCAAATGCCAGAAACCTGAATTGCTGTATCATCGGCTCGTCCGGCTCCGGCAAAACCCGCTTTTGGCTCACGCCCCAGCTTTTACAGGCTCATTCCTCTTATGTGGTGGTCGATCCCAAAGGCGGTGTGCTGGGACAGGTCGGGGGTTTCCTGCAAAAACGCGGGTACAAAATCAAGGTATTCAACAGCATAGATTTTTCAAAATCCATGCACTATAACC
>ERZ1026854.2139-NODE-2139-length-11576-cov-4.581373_pt1 | contig 11576 bp, 13 predicted proteins | sample MGYA00380157_ERZ1026854 | MGnify/ENA primary metagenome ERZ1026854 (study PRJEB33269, sample SAMEA4719793) | human gut metagenome | biome: human-associated habitat; feature: organic feature; material: feces | place: Cameroon | collected 2013-10 ...
ACCTTCGTTTGTAATTCCTGTCATAATAAACTCCTCCTTAAATACATTTTCTTTCTTTTGTCAGAAAACCTGTCATCAAACCGTTACAGTCTCTCCTAATCATAACGGTTCGATACGAATACCATTGTTAACATTCCAAATACATATGTCTGGATTGCTCCGGAAAAGAAATCGAAATATGCATGTAGAAATGCCGGTATTCCAATCTTTGCAAACCACGGCATCAATGCGTACCACAGGCCGAGCATAATCGTTCCTGCTGTTACATTACCAAACAAACGCAGTGACATGGAGACCGGAGTGGCAAACTCACTGATGATGTTAATCGGGAGAAAAACTGGAAACGGATCTAATAAATCTTTTATGATTCCAAATCCCTTTGTCTTTATCCAGGCATACTCAATCATCACAAATGTAATCAGTGCCAGACCGAATGTGGTTCCAAAATCTGCCGTTGGCGGCCGCAATCCGAAAAGTCCCGAAATATTGGATAAAAAGATAAACGCCATCAGCGCCTCTACATAATTCAGGTACTTCTTTGCGTGAATACCCATGTTGCTCACAACCATGGCATCCATCTTCTCCACTATCATCTCTACTACATTCTGCACAACATTCGGTTCGTCATAATCTTTCATGATCTCATGTCTGGCAAATAATATCAAAGCCAATAATATCAGACAAACAATTACTGTCGTGACCATCGTAGTATTGATAGAGAGGGTAACCCCAAACAGCTTAAATTCATAATAACTATGGATAAAAAAATCCACATCGCTGCTTCCCATACCTTTACCTTCCTTTCTTATATAATTTCTTTGTTATATATACATTAGTATATGCATGAAAATATGCAGATATTTTCAGTCCCAGAATTCCAATAATTATTCCCGGAAAACTAAAATATCCTGAACGCATCCCAATCCATGCAGCCAATAATATAACCGCGGCTCTGAAAAGCGTACCAAACACCATGTTTCTCCTCGCCTGATGTTCTGTCAACACAAGACAGCGATTCAGGCTTTTGTACATGCTCACGCTAAGTCCTATTGCCACAACCGTCCCCAGTAAAAGTCCTAAGCTGTAGCTTCCTTTATTCTCCACGACAAATAGTCCTATCGCTTCAAAAACAATACTGTATACAATACATCCGAAAATCAAATCAAATAAAGTCTCATTGTCTTTATTTATCCATCTTCCCCAGTTCACCTTTATCTGATTCCCCTTTCTTCAATGTACCACAAATTAATTCTAAAATATTATATACATTATAATATTAATGCTTAAAATACTGATAAATTTACTGTCTGTTAAAACGAATGAAAATGAAACGCTATGCTCATATTCTTTGTAATACTGTAGCTTAACTTTTTATACTTTATTTTTTAGTGCTATAAATGAGCAAATTTAAAATATTGCACAAATATGTCCGCATTACAAAAACATACTTTACTTGATTGGTCTGAATATGTTTAGATTACAAACAAGAAGACCCTATTTTTGTGCATTTTCTGTATTTGCTCATTTATGGTTTTAATGCATAAATCTGCTTTATAAGACAAACTATTTTATAAATGCAATTAAATGTGGCTACTTAAAAAACATCGAATATCTCTATTTTATAAATCGCGAAATTATCGCATAGCAAGAACGAAATCCTGCCAATATTCCTAATATAAGAAATATCAAAAAAATCCAATCTGCATGTAACTTTTCCGAGAAAAACTTTCCGGCAAGCATACAAAGAAATATACAGGTAAGCATACTAATTCCCAACTGAGTAATCAATGCCAGCATCCTTAAAAAGGTATAATCCTTCTTTTTTCGAATCATACCAGAAGTTCTCCAATAATCCGGTCTGCGACAGCTTCCATTAATGGCTCTAATATATCAAAGCACACCTGATAAGTCTCTGAATCTTCCTCCGTCACTTCCGGTATCTTCTCCTCTGTTTCTGTCGTATCTATAAATGTTCCAATTGACATACAGCTTGTTGCCTGCACATCGAAAGAATCCTTTATCTGATCTGCCAGACTCCTCGTTATAGTCAACACTAAATCTGCAGAATCCAAATCTTCTTTTGTAAGCTGAGAGGAACGAAAATCTTCTATTTTATAGCCTTTTTCTCTCAGAATTCGGGCAGCTCCTGGTGCAACAGGCTCTGAAAACAGGACAACTACTCCTCTTGAAACTACCTCTATATTCTGACAATTTCTCCTCTGTAATATACCCCGTAAAATACATTCTGCCATAAAGCTCCGGCCTATATTATTCTCTCCCACAATAATAATCTTGCGATAATCCAAACTGATCCCTCCTATACTATAGTGTAATCAGATGATATCCGGCTGCCTTTAGCATACGGTTCATAATAGCATTCCCCAAACCTTGCTCAAAAAAACTCTCTGAATACATATAATCACATTCTAAATCGTCAAACTCCCTGAGAATGCGGTAAAGATTCGCTGCAACTGTCTCTGGCTTCTGGCGACTTCCTATACTTCTTAAAATGTCGGCATGATAAGAATCTAATGTCTCATCTGTTCCTATAACACCAACTTTATAACCTTCTTTTTCTTTCTCTTTGACAAGTTCATTGATTCTGTCAATTACTTTATCCTTATCGCCCTCTACTAAAGTAAGCTGTCCTTTGGGGGCATAATGACGATACTTCATTCCCGGTGCCTTAGCCACAACATCCTTCTTCATGGTACGACCGGTAACTGCTGGATCAATCTGTACTTCTGACAGTACCTCTTCTAACATATCCTTTGTAATATATCCTGGTCTTAAAATAGTCGGAACCCCTGTACTCATATCAACAATCGTAGACTCAATTCCGATCCCCACAGCTCCTCCGTCAAGAATCAGTGGGATTCTTCCCTGCATATCTTCATATACATGGGAGGCAAGCGTCGGACTTGGTCTTCCTGATGTGTTCGCACTTGGAGCTGCGATCATCCTTCCACTTTCTCGAATAAACTCTCTGGCTATCGGATGAGATGGCATACGAATCGCAACCGTATTAAGTCCCCCTGTCGTTCCATCAGGCACACAACTCTTTTTATTTAAGATAACAGTCAACGGTCCCGGCCAAAAACGTTCCATAACCTTCTTAGCTTCTTGTGGCACATCTGCTGCAATCTCATATATCTGACTAATATCATGAATATGCACAATCAACGGATTATCAGAAGGCCGTCCCTTTGCTGCATAAATTTTTGCCGCTGCTTCTGCATTCAGGGCATCAGCACCCAAACCATATACTGTTTCTGTTGGGAAAGCGACAAGTCCACCTTCCCGAATAATTTTTCCTGCTTTCTGCAGCGCTTCTGTCTTTTGTTCAGACGATGCATTCTCTATATTTAATAATTCTGTCTCCACTAATGTTCACCTCTGGTAGTTATCAAAATATTATTCCATCTGATAGTATCACGTTTTGGCTATAAAGTCAAAAAACGCAGTTTTTTATCCTTGTTTTTCGGCATTTTGACATTTTTTATCGGTTATGCCACACCTTCCTCTTTCATATATATAATAAAGAAACGATAAGCCAAGGATTACTACTATGAAGCCAGTTGCTCATCCAGTCATTTTATCTATATTTTTGCTCTGCCTGACTGCTGTTGGATTCTTAATCGGCCGCACTGCTCTTTCCTATGCGACATTTCAATCAGCAGAAACCTTTTGTGTTCTTCTTGATGCCGGACATGGCGGAACCGACCCTGGCAAAGTCAGTGCATCTGGCATAAAAGAAAAAGATATTAATCTTGCTATTACTTTAAAATGTAAATCTATACTAGAACAAAATGGTATCAAAGTCATACTCACTCGAGATGACGATTATAGTCTGAATGATGCAAACACCTCCAACAAAAAAGCCAGTGACTTGAAAAAAAGAAAATCACTTATCCAGGAAAGTCAAATAAACTGTGCTGTTAGTATACATCAAAACAGCTTTCCTGATTCTTCCTCCCATGGGGCACAAGTATTCTACCATCCACAATCTGCTGATAGCAAACAGCTGGCTTCTCTTATTCAGGCACAACTGCAGAATCTTACCGGAACAGAAAATCATCGTAAAATTAAAGCAAATACGGATTATTATCTTTTACGAGATAACAACACGCCAACCGTCATTGCCGAGGTCTGCTTCCTTTCAAATCCATCTGAAGCAGCAATGATTACAGAAGAGACGATACAGGAAAAAGCAGCCTTTCAAATTGCTATGGGAATTATGCAGTTTCTGCATTCTTATTCTTTTCATCTACAATAGGTATTTTCCTGAATAAAAATTGAAAAATATCTGTTGGTCAAAAGCTTTTTCCTTTGTAATAATCGCAAATTGTAAAATTTTTAAATAATCATATTTGTTCTAAATTATACGATTCAAATAACTACAATCTTAAATAACTATGGTTTTAAACAATACTTGTTTTAAATAAAGGCAACAACAATATTACATAAAAATATATTCCATCCGGAAATCTGCTTCTAAAAATCTGACTTCAAACACTCTGACTTCTATCCATACCTTCTGATATACAAAACAATATAATCTGAATAAAAGCCAATGTATCCTGACTGCCGCTTCACTGATACCGTCTCTCTGCCGCCTGAAATCTGGCGCAAATATACTATACCATTTTTGTATTTATTTTACAATATTTTCCTCTTATAATTTCTTTCCTTTTTCTTAAAGTGCAAGATTACGCCACTTACGGCACATTTTAACACTTTACAGTTTGGGGAATAATGTTTATACTATACACACACAGATACCTGTCAGCACACTATGTAATTCACGATTGAATACCTGTTATTTGTTCCTGCTGACAGATTATTTTTTGAAAAAGGAAGTGATTTCATGAAATTAGAGAAAATAAATGACAATCAGATACGTTGTACTTTAAGTAAGGAAGATTTAACACAAAGACAGCTCCACCTTTCCGAACTTGCCTATGGTTCTGAAAAAGCAAAAGAATTATTCCGTGATATGATGCAGCAGGCATCACTGGAGCTTGGTTTTGAAGCAGATAATATTCCACTTATGATAGAGGCAATTCCAATTTCCAACGACTGTCTTGTATTGCTAGTTACAAAGGTAGAAGACCCAGATGAACTTGATACTCGCTTTTCAAGATTTTCAAAAATAAATATGGATGACTCATTTGACGAGGACTTTTCCGACATAGATGACGGTGATTTTGAAGAAATAGATTTCCTTGACGATGAAGAAGATATTGACGATGAACCTCTCCCTTTTACTCCAACGGCAGATTTAGAGAATTCTGATAACTCTGCTTCCTCCAAAGAACGTTCTTCCATTGATGAAGCATTAGATTTAATCGCCCCATTTACACAGGCAATCGCTCAGGCAAAAAAAGAAGCTCTTAAAAAGAAAAAAGAAGGCACATCACCTGCTCAGGACTGTCAATATTATTCTTTCCGTAATTTCACTCAGGCAGCACAGCTTGGTTCTTTCCTTGCACCATTTTTCAATGGAGAAAGCTCCCTGTATAAAGATACTTCTTCGAATAATTACTATATGATTCTCCGCAAAGCAGACAGTGAAGCGGATACTTTCCAACGTGCCTGCAATATTGCTGCTGATTTTGGAGTGAGAATCTCCGCATCATATGCAACACCAGCATATTTTAGGGAGCATTTTCAGATAATACTTTCAGAGAACGCCATTGAAATGTTGCGTGAACTGGCATAAATTTTAGCTGATTTAAGACAAACGACACCATAGAAACCAAAGAATCCCTATCTATGACCTCGGAGCAATACTGAATGCAAACGTTCCTGCGAACATTCAACATACCACTACAAAGTCACAGACAGGGATTCTTTGGTTTCTAGTTTTTTATAAGGTGTCTGTTCTGCTTCTACAGATTAGAAATTATTTGTCCTTATTGGCAAGGTAATCGTTTACACGTTTTAATACCTGGTCAGCGTCCATTCCGTGTACCATGCAAGCTTCTTCTAAGCTTTCCATTGCGGAAGATGGGCATCCTACACAGTGCATTCCTGCTGCCATTAAGATTGCTGCGATTCCCATATCCATCTGAAGCATTTCGCCAATTAATGTCTGTTTTGTAATCTGCTGTGCCATAATATATACCTCCAATTCGTATATCGTGCTTACGCATTTCTAATCCTTTTAAAGTATCTGGTACTGATATTATGTCTTATCGCGTCTGTCTTTAAAGCCCTTCAAATTCTTTAAAAAGAAATATTAAAAATATCGTTAAGCGTTTTTACTTATCTTGTTCTGACTTTTACAAGCCTGAATTTCAGTATAATACATGAAGTTAAAAAGTTCAACTGTTATATTGGCAGTTATTCCTGATTATTTCTCAAAAAACTATTTCTAACCACTCAAAATCTATATATCAATATTTTGATTTACAAGCGTTAGATTATAAAAACAAATCAGTCATAATAACTGCCAGTTAAACAGATCTAATTATTTCTCAATTTCCTTCATAAGGTTAATCATTTCAATTGCTCCAACAGCGCAGTCATATCCTTTATTTCCTGCTTTTGTTCCAGCACGCTCGATTGCCTGCTCGATGTTTTCTGTTGTGAGAATTCCGAACATTACAGGGATTCCTGCCTGTAAGCCAACCTGTGCAACACCTTTAGATACTTCGTTACATACATAATCGTAATGGCTTGTTGCACCTCTGATTACTGTTCCAAGAGCGATTACTGCATCATATTTACCTGTTTTAACCATTTTCTCGCAAATTAATGGAATTTCGAATGCTCCTGGTACCCATGCTACATCGATATTTTCTTCGGAGATTCCATGACGTACAAGACCGTCAATTGCTCCACCTAATAATTTAGATACGATAAATTCGTTGAAACGTGCACACACGATTCCGATTTTCTCTTTCTTTCCTACTACTTTTCCTTCGATTACATGATAAGCCATGTTTTTGTCCTCCTTTAATGGTGATTCACTTATTAAGTCAATATTTTAATATTTTGTATAATGTCCCATCTTCTCCTGTTTTGTTTTCAGGTAGAATAAGTCATCTGAGTTTGGCTCGATGATAATTGGAACACGTTCTACGATTTCGATGCCGTATCCGGATAAACCGACTACTTTGGCTGGGTTATTGGTCATAAGACGAAGTTCTTTGATTCCTAAGTCTGCAAGAATCTGTGCACCGATTCCGTAATCTCTTAAGTCTTCTGGGAATCCTAATGCAAGATTCGCTTCTACAGTATCCATTCCTGTATCCTGAAGCTGATATGCTTTTAATTTATTAATAAGACCGATTCCACGACCTTCCTGACGCATGTATAAAAGAACACCTCTGCCTTCTTTTTCAATCATCTGGATAGCTGCACGGTACTGTTGACCACAGTCGCAGCGACGAGAACCTAATGCATCGCCTGTAAGACATTCAGAATGAACTCGACATAATACAGGCTTACCGTCTGATACATCACCTTTTACGATAGCTACATGATGTTCACCATTTAACTTATTAATATATCCAAAGATACGAAAATGTCCGTAGTGTGTTGGGAAGTCGGCCTCTGCTTCACGGCTTACAAAACATTCTGTCTTTCTTCTGTACTGAATCATATCAGCAATTGTAATAAGTTTTAAGTCGTATTTCTTTGCAAATTCTACGAGGTCTGGAAGCTTTCCTACAAATCCATCTTCATCGAGAATATCACAGCAAAGACCTACTGGGCGAAGCCCTGACATTACTGCTAAGTCTACGGCTGCTTCTGTAAATCCTGTTCTCTTTAATACGCCACCTTGTCTTGCTACCTTCGGAAACATATGACCTGGCATGCGGAAATCTTCTGGCTTAGCATCTTCTTTTGTTGCAGCGATAACTGTTGTAGAACGATCCTGTGCAGAAATTCCGGTAGGTGCATCTGCCTTATCAAAAGATACTGTAGATACAGATGGTTCCCCATCAGAGCCCTGCCAGATTAATGCTTCTAAACCAAGCTGTCTTGCCACTTCTTCAGAAATTGGCATTGTAATTAAACCTTTGGCATTCGTTGCCATAAAGTTGATAACTTCTGGTGTAGCAAATTCACCAGCTACCAGAAGGGAACCTTCATTCTCTAAATCATCATCGTCTACTGCGATAACCATTTTGCCTGCTTTAAAATCAGCAATTGCTTCTTCAATTGTGTTAAACTTAATGTCGCTCATTTATCTTAAGTCCTCCTTAATTAGAATCCATTTTGTATGAGAAAATCCATTGTAATGCCCGATTTCTCTGTCGTGCCTTCTTCCTCCTCCGCAGGAATACTTCCGTACTGAAGAAGCTTCTCAACATATTTGCCCACCATATCATTCTCAAGATTTACAGTATCTCCCGGCTTCTTATCGAGAAGCGTCGTATTCTGTCCCGTATGTGGAATAACAGAAACTGCAAAACTCTTATTATCTACCTTGGCTACAGTAAGGCTTACTCCATCAATTGTGATAGAGCCTTTGCTTATGATATATTTTAATATTGCTGTGGATGTATCAATTGTAATCCATACAGCATTATCATCCTTTTTCATGGAAGAAATGGTTCCTGTTCCATCGACATGACCTGCCACGATATGTCCGCCAAAGCGTCCGTTCGCCGCCATCGCTCTCTCTAAGTTAACCTTACTTCCACTCTTTAACTCTCCAAGATTCGTTCGTCTTAATGTCTCATGCATGACATCTACAGAATAATTATTCTTTCCAATAGATGTAGCAGTAAGACAGACACCGTTAAGTGCCACACTGTCACCAAGATGTAAATCTCCTAAGACAGTGTTTGCCTTAATTGTAATGACAGCGGAATTCGCACCTTTTTTGATGCTCTGGATTTCTCCAACTTCCTCAATAATTCCTGTAAACATACAATCTGCCTTTCTATTCGTTGTGTAAGTGACATCCTCCTCACCTGTAGAGATTGGGGGCTTCCCGACCTAGGCAAGTTTGGTTCTCGTTCGATAGCACCTCTGTGCTAAGCATAAGCGAGCTATCCCCGTGTGTCCCACGGTTATGTTGTTTAAAATAAATCTAATACCTACTGCTGTGTTCTCTCATATTCTAAAAGAATATCCTGTCCAAATTCCTGCATTCCTATTCTCTTAAAATGCCAGGCATCGGCAGCCTTCGCAAGTCCCTGACCTTCTACCGGAGTCTTTGCCTGTGCCCCGCCAAAAATCTTCGGAGCAATATAACAATATACTCGCTGTACGATTCCAGCCTGTAATGCACTCTCGTTAAGCTGTCCACCGCCTTCTAAAAGGATACCGTCAATCTTACGACTTCCGAGTTCCTTCATAAGAACCGGTAGAGAGATTACTTCTCTTTGCTTCTCTTCTATAATATCGTTATCGACATCTCTACTAATATTATTATCTGCTAAATTATCAACTAAAAGGCTGTCTGTATCTTTTAATGCTGAATCTGAACTGCTTCCTGAAAAATCATTCACCGCAATTCCTGGAATTCTTAATACTTCCACACCCTTTTCTTCAAGCTGTAATGCCTTTGTCTCATCAGCATCTGGAAGACAGGCTACGATAAGCGGCTGCTGCTTTGCTGTTCGCACAAGCTGAGAATCCATTGGAATCCGCAAATGACTGTCTGCAATAATACGAATCGGATCTCTCCCTCCCTCGATACGACAGTTAAGCATCGGATCATCCGCAAGAACGGTTCCGATTCCAGCCATAATTCCTTTGTAATGGTTACGAAGTGTCTGTACATGTGCTCGGGATTCTTCTCCTGTTACCCACTTGGAATCTCCAGTATAGCAGGCAATCTTGCCATCCATCGTCATCGCATACTTCATGGCAACGTAAGGCGTTCCCGTACTGATATAATGAAAAAACACATGATTCATGGCATCGCATTCTTCCTTGAGGAAATGTGGGATAACCTCAATTCCCTTTTCACGGAGAAGCTTAAATCCCTTACCTGATACTAATGGGTTCGGATCATCAGAACCAACAACGACTCTTGCAATCTTTTCCTCGATAATCGCTTCCGTACAAGGTGGGGTCTTTCCATAATGACAGCAAGGCTCCAATGTTACATAAATGGTGCTGCCCTCAAGCTTATTGCCTCTCTTCTTGGCATTCGCTATCGCATTACGCTCTGCGTGAAGCTGTCCATAACATTCGTGATAACCCTCTCCGATAATCTCTCCATCTTTTACAATAACGGCTCCGACTAATGGATTCGGATTCACATGACCGCTTCCCTTTTTCGCCAGTTCTATGGCTCTTCTCATATATTTTTCTTCTGGCATGTTTAAAAACCTCCTGCAAGTAAAAATCAAATAAGAAAGAAGCCAGTAAAAATTCGCCTATCTATATCAGACAGCTATATAAGCGATTCCTCTTTCTATAAAAAAATACTTTTTGCATTGTATAAAAATACTTTCTGGAAATGATATAAGCTTATACAAAAGCACTTCCTGAAAAATAAAAACGCCCTGAAATCTACATCTATAAATTTCAGGGCTTTAATTATCTTAATCGTTCATATACTTACATAGTCTCTTTCTTCTTCTTACATCCGGACTGTACCGTCGGCCCCGGAATCACACCGGATCATGCTATCGCTCGCGGGCTTACGCTTCCTCCTAAAACTCCAAAACGCTTACCGCCGGTCGGGAATTACACCCTGCCCTGAAGAATATTTTATTTCCATGGGTATTATATCGCATTATGCTGTATTGTTCAACTGTTTTTTATACATTTTTCACAATGAGTAACAACTATCTTTCCAAATCCCATGCCAACAATTTATCTTCCTCCAACCTGCTGCTCGTAAGTACGGATAAGTTCTACATTATACTTCTCCACTTCATTAAGAGAAGATGAATCAAAATCATTCGATGCAGTCTGCGGAACATACCACTTTTGTCTCTGAAAATATTCTTGCAATTCCTGATCATTAAACATCCGTCCATGTCGGGCATAAATCTCATTCCGCGTAATCTTAAGGCCATAAGAATCAAGAAGAGATAAATCCTGTGCGGTATACTTTATCGTTGTAGTATAAGATAAATGATCTGCCTTCTCATAGCGATTCGAACTCTTTTCATTCCCTTTAATGAGATATACTTTTCCATCCTCTTCATACTCTGCTTCTGTATCTCCATCCGAGATAAGAGAATCTGTTGATGATATGTTAAGTTCTGAATCCTTATCTGTCACCTGATTATTCCCCGCATCCGCTTCTTCCTCTGAATCAGAGTCTGTCTGCGACTGTGAATCATCCGTCACTTCTTCCTTATAATGTTCTTCCTGCTTCTCCCTCTCTGCTTTATTCTGCTTATATTCTGTGTATTCTGTATCGGATGCTGCTGCTAGCTTCGCATCTTCATTCTTCTTGATCACACGAAATCCGCCAACTATGATTCCTACTACACAAAAAATGATGATTGCTGTCAGAATCATCAAACTACCTGTCCTGTATTCCTTTTTACTATCTTTCATATGTCAGCCTCCTTTGGGCATTATGTCCTATTGGGATTGCTTTTGCTAATATTATAAAAGAATTTCCATTTCTATACAAGCCCAAACGTCAA
>ERZ1026854.2141-NODE-2141-length-11568-cov-6.029966_pt1 | contig 11568 bp, 10 predicted proteins | sample MGYA00380157_ERZ1026854 | MGnify/ENA primary metagenome ERZ1026854 (study PRJEB33269, sample SAMEA4719793) | human gut metagenome | biome: human-associated habitat; feature: organic feature; material: feces | place: Cameroon | collected 2013-10 ...
CCAGCACAGCCGAGCCGTCGCTCCGCATCAGCACCTCCCGTGCCTGGCTGACCTCCTCCAGGTCGGCCACCGGGAGCATCTGCTTATCATAGATCGTCAGATGGTCGCTGCACAGCACAGCCACGTATCGTCCCGCGGCGGACAGGCTGCTGACCTCCGCGTCCAGCTCCAGCGATGCCAACTCCTGACCGTCACTATTCACCGTCACCACTCGGTGCTGCGTGCCGGTACGGTACCGACCCAGCAGCAGAGCGGCATAGCCGTCACCGCTGATGCTGACCCGCCGCAGATAGTCTCCGCCGTAATCATAGGCGGCAGTCATCACGCCGCTGCCGTCAATGAAGCACAGCTGCTCCTCCGTCACGGCGCAGAATCCGGTTCCCGCAGCCATCAGATCATAGACCACGCTGCCCCGCAGGGTGCAGCGTCCAGCCTCCTGATCACTGTTCACCCGGTAGAAGATCACATAGCTGGCAAACGTGCCGTTTTCCTGCCCCATGGTCACCGCCGCCAAGGTACGGCTGTCGGCGGACAGCGCCGCCGTCATCACAAAGCGGTCCGACGACTTGAAGGCGAACACCGCTTCTCCGTTGCCGTCATAGACCCGTACCGCGGCCTTGCAGCCGCTTTCACTGCACACCACAGTCAGCCAGCCCTTGGTATTCAACGATGCACTGAGCACCTCTCCGGCGCAGTCCAGTGTGTACACCAAACCCTTATCTGACAGGACGTATACCACCGTTCCGCCCACGTCATAGGCTGCGGCACGTCCGCCGCCGACGGACAACGCCGGTGATTGGAACTTCACCGCCTCGTCATACAGCGTCTTGTTCTGCTCATCCAGCACCGTCAGCTGGTGCATGGACACAGACACAAGGCTGCCCTCCAGCGAGGCAAAATGACCCGACTGGTCGCTGCTGTAACGATACAGCTGGGCGCAGCCGTTTTCATCCTTCACCGCCTTGGCGTAGATGACCTTGCGGCGCAGGCCATCAAAGCCGCTGCGGTCCAGCAGCACCGCCGCCGTCACCGCCGCTACCGCCAATACCGCCACGATCAGCAGTACCAGCAGCGGCTTCCGGCTGCGCTTGGCCACACGCCGGGGATGCTCCTCCTGGACGTCGCCCAGGGTAAACTCTTTCCAGTTGTTGGTGTTGTTATCCATTCAACCGTTTATCCTCATACCATACTCGCGTGAGATACAGCCCTCCCGGCGGCGCCGTGGGCCCCGCCAGCGTCCGGTTGCCCGAATTCAGTATCTCCGGGATGTCCTCCGGCATCAGCTTCCCCTCCGCCGCGTACAGCACCGTGCCGGTAATGGCACGTACCATATTATACAAGAAACCGTCCGCGCATACCTTCAGCTCCAGCAGTTCCCCATTCCGCGTCACACGGCAGTAGTGGATAGTCCGCACGGTGCTCCGCACGTTGGTCCCCACACTCCGCACAGCGGCGAAATCGTGGGTCCCCTCGAACATCCGGGCCGCCCGGTCCATCAAGTCCTCATCCAATTTCTTGGGATAGAAATACGCCCGGTGAACGTAAAAGGGGTTTTTGATCCGGGAGTTGTAGATACGGTAGGTATACTCCTTTTGGATGCACGACCCGATGGCGTTAAAGTCATCGGCTACCTCATAGGCCGCCTTTACCACAATATCCTCCGGGATATGGGTATTCACCGCAAAGGGCAGGCGATCCACCGGTATCCGCGACTCTGTACGGAAATTGGCCACATAGTGCTCCGCGTGGACGCCGGCATCTGTGCGCCCGCAGCCGATGACCTTCACCGGATGGCCGCACACCATAGACAAGCCCTTTTCCAGCGTCTGCGCCACAGAGGTCTCCGTCTTCTGCACCTGCCAGCCGTGATAGGCGGTGCCGTTGTACATCAATACCAGCGCGATATTCCGCATAGGCCCCGCCTCCTCTCACTCAAAAGCCAAGCTTTTTCAAAACGATAATGCCTGCCGTCAGCGCCAGAAACGCCGCCAGCACAAGCCAGTCCGCCGCCTTATACCGCAGCACCCGCAGGGCTGTACGCCCCTCACCACCGTGGTAGCAGCGGCATTCCATAGCCGTAGCCAGTTCATCGGCACGGCGGAACGCACTGATGAACAGCGGCACCAAAATGGGAACCAACGCTTTGGCACGCCGGAAGATATTGCCTGTCTCAAAGTCCGCGCCGCGGGCCTTCTGTGCCGACATGATCTTGTCTGTCTCCTCGATCAGCGTGGGAATGAAGCGCAGCGCGATAGACATCATCATGGCCAGCTCGTGGATCGGCAGGCGCAGCTTTTTCAGCGGCCCCAGCAAGCTCTCCATGCCGTCCGTCAGGGCGATGGGACTGGTGGTGTACGTCATCAAAAATGTGCCCATGATGAGCATCACGATCCGCAGCACCATCTGCACGGCGGCTACAACACCCTCCCAGGTGATGCTCCGCAGCAGCCAAACATCCGCCACCGGCGTACCGGCGGTGAAAAACATATTCATAACGGCCGTGAAGGCCACCACAAAATAGACGGGCTTCAAGCCCTTTGTCAATGACTTGAACGGCACCCGCGACACCAGCACCGACACCGCCAGCACCGTGATCATGATTCCATAGGTCAGTAAGCTTTTGGCGCTGAACAGCGCCACGATGTAGAGGATGACGCACAGCAGCTTTGTCCTGGGGTCCAGTCGGTGTACCGGCGTATCCGCCGGGAAGAACTGTCCCAGTGTGATATCCTTCAGCATCCGCCGGCACCCCCCTTCAGCGACAGCAGCTTCTGCTCCAGCGCCTCCACGGTGTATACCGCTGTATCGATATCCAGCCCCCGCGCCTTCAGCGCGGCGGCCACCTTCGTCACCTGAGGCACGTCCAGCCCCACCTGCTCCAGTTCATGAGCCCGGGCAAACACCTGCTTCGGCGTGCCCTCCATATATACCTTTCCGTCGGACAGCACAACGATGCGGTCCACGTTCCTGGCGATCTCCTCCATGCTGTGGCTCACCAGCACCACCGCCGCGCCCTTGGCGCGGTGATAGGCCTGTATCTGTGCCAGTATGGCGTCCCGCCCCTGGGGATCCAGCCCCGCCGTAGGCTCGTCCAACACCAGCACCTTCGGTTCCATGGCGATGACGCCCGCGATAGCCACACGGCGCTTCTGTCCACCGGAGAGCTCAAAGGGCGACTTGTCCAGCAGCGTCTCGTGCAGTCCCACAAAGGCCGCCGCGTCCCGCACCCGCCGGTCGATCTCCTCCGCGTCCAGTCCCATGTTCTTCGGTCCAAAGGCGATGTCCTTATACACCGTCTCCTCGAACAGCTGGTATTCCGGGTACTGGAACACCAACCCCACCTTGAAGCGCACGTCCCGTATTTTTTTCGGATCCGCCCAGATGTCCTTCCCCTCCAGGAGAATACGCCCGGACGTGGGCTGCAAAAGCCCGTTCAGATGCTGTATCAGCGTGGATTTACCGGACCCGGTGTGTCCGATCACGCCCAAGAACTCCCCTGCGCCCACAGTCATGCTCAGCCCCTCCACGGCGCTGCGCTGGAACGGCGTCCCCGCCGAATAGGTGTGGGTCAGGTCCTCTATCTGCAAAATCGGTTCCAATGTTACTTCCCTTCCGCCTCGCCGAAAGCGCGGCAAATGGTATCGGCGCACTCGTCTACCGTCAGGTTTTCCAGCGGCACATCCACTCCGTCCCGCCGCAGCCGATACAGCAATTCCACCGTATCCGGCGCCGCCAGGCCCAGCTCATGCAGGCGCTCCACCTGTGAGAACACCTGCCGCGGCATACCGTCCATCGCTACCTCGCCGTCGTTCATCACGATCACTCGGTCTGCACACTCCGCCTCGACCATGTGATGGGTGATAAGCACCACGGTAATACCCTGTTCCCGGTTCAGCCGCAGCACGGTGTCGATGACCTCACGCCGTCCCGCCGGGTCCAGCATAGCCGTGGCCTCGTCCAGCACGATGCACTCCGGCTCCATGGCCAGAATACCCGCAATGGCGATGCGCTGCTTCTGCCCGCCGGAGAGCAGGTGCGGTGCGTGGCTGGCGAATTGCTCCATGCCCACCGCCGCCAGCGCGTCGTCCACCCGCCGGCGTATCTCCGCCGTAGGCACACCCAGGTTCTCCGGGCCGAAGGCTACATCCTCCTCCACCACGTTGGCCACGATCTGATTGTCCGGGTTCTGGAACACCATCCCCGTCCGCCGCCGTATCTCCAGCAGCAGCTTCTCGTCCCGCGTGTCCATTCCGTCCACATACACGGCACCGCCGCACGGCAGCAGCACCGCGTTCAGGTGCTTGGCAAAGGTGGACTTGCCGGAGCCGTTGTGGCCCAGCACCACCGTAAAGCTGCCCTTTTCAATCTGTACCGATACATCCCGCAGGGCTGGAGGATTTGTCTCCCCCTCCGGCGCAGGGTACGTATAGGTCAGGTTCCTTGTCTCTATCATCACTGCCATACGCAATTACTTCCGTTCTCGTTTACTCGGAAAACCATCTTCCCGTGGCGCCGCAGGGCAGCGCCATGCCGCTTTCCGTGCAGGGCAGGCCCAGCTCGTCCCATGTGACCGTGCCGCCGAATTTCCGCCCTACCAGCATCTGCAATATGTACCCCAGCACCGACGGCGCCAACCCCGTGGTATAGCTGTTCAATACCACGAACAGCGGCTTGTCCGACAGCACCCGGCTGCACAGCTCCACAAAGGGATACAGATTGTCTTCTAACTTCCACACCTCGCCGCCAGGCCCGCGCCCGTAGGATGGCGGATCCATGATAATGGCATCATAGGTCTTGCCCCGGCGTATCTCACGCTCCACGAACTTGGCGCAGTCGTCCACGATCCAGCGGATGGGCGCTTCGCCCAGGCCGGATAGACGGGCGTTCTCCTTACCCCAGGCCACCATACCCTTGGCCGCGTCCACATGGCACACAGAAGCCCCGGCCCTCGCACAGGCTACCGTAGCCCCGCCGGTATAGGCAAACAGGTTCAGCACCCGGATAGGCCTTCCGGCATGCCGTATCTTGTCCATGGCGAAATCCCAGTTCACCGCCTGCTCCGGGAACAGCCCCGTGTGCTTGAAGTTCATGGGCTTCACCTGAAATGTCAGGTCTTTGTAATGCACCTGCCAGCTTTCCGGCAGCTTGCCTTTATCCCAATGACCGCCTCCGGTAGAAGACCGGGAATAGCGTCCTGTTGCGCCGCGCCACAGCCGCGTGGTCTTATCCGTCTCCCAGATCGCCTGGGGATCGGGGCGCACCAATACCTGCCGGTCCCAGCGCTCCAGCTTTTCGCCGCCGCCGCAGTCCAGCAGCTCATAATCCTTCCAATCCTTCGCGATCCACATACAGACGGACCCTCCCCATAATAAATCAGTTTATTATACAATAGAAGTCCCCCATCGTCAACGCCGCAACTGTAAACATTTTTCGCCAACATTTTTTGCCGCGCTGCCCGTTGTGGCCGCGGGCAAAGTATGGTATACTGCATATACCATACGCAAGGAGGTCTATATGGAAAAGAACACACCCAAACAGCTGGCCCCCGTCAACGGCACCCCCTTCGATTACCTCCGCTGGCGCGGCGACCTGACCTTTGCCCGTGACGGCTTCAACGAGGTGGACAACCTGGTGCTGTGCATCCTCTCCTATATCAACTTCCGCCGCATCGACGCGGTCCATACCAAGGACCCCGCCGCGGCGCCCACCCTGGCCCAGGTCGCACCCCTGCTCACCGACGAGGATGACCAGCTGGGCCTCTCCGAGCTCAGCTATCTCCCCCTGCTGCGTCTGGCGGCACAGGCCGAACGCTTCCGGGACCTGCGCCTGTTCGGCTATACCCACGAATACGACGAACAGAGCGCCAAGCAGTTTGACGCGCTCTCCTTCCTGGTGCCCGACGGCACATTGTTTGTGGCCTTCATGGGCACTGACACCTCTCTGGCAGGCTGGAAAGAGGACTTCAACATGAGCTTCCTCTCCGCCGTCCCCGCCCAGACGCGCGCCGTGTCCTACGCCGTGGAGATGGCGTCCCTCTGCCCCGCCCTGCCCCTGCGTATCGGCGGCCACAGCAAGGGCGGCAATCTGGCCGCCTGGGCGGCCATCTATCTGCCTGCCGAGCTACAGAAGGACCGCCTGCTGTCCGCCTATAACAACGATGGCCCCGGCTTCGCCCGGGATATGCTGGACACCCCGGAATACCGCCGGGTGGCCGATAAGCTGCACACCTATATCCCCGAGTCCTCCATCGTAGGTGTCCTGCTGGAGCACGCCGAGGACTATGCCGTTATCGACAGCGCCAACCGTTCCATCATGCAGCACGAGCCCCTGTCCTGGAGCGTGGTGGGCACCCGCTTTGTCCACCTGGGCCAGCGTTCCCAGATGGGCAGGCTCTCCGACGATGTGCTCCGGGAGTGGATCGGCTCCATGACCCCCGCCGAGCGCGAGCAGTTCACCGACGCGCTGTTTGACGTACTCTCTCTGTCCGGCAAGGCCCGGACGCTGGACGACCTCCGCAGCGGCGGTCTGGCCGGCGGCGCGGCGCTGCTGAAGCAGTACGCCGGCGCGGATGAGGAGAAAAAGAAGATCATCGCCGAGATATTCCGCCGTCTGGCCGTGGACGTGAAGGACGAGCTGAAAAAGGCCGCCGGCGAGGGGCTTGAAGGCGTAAAAAAGGCCGCCGGTGAGGGATTGGAGGGCGTCAAGACCGTTCTGACCAACCTGACCAAGGGTGAAAAATAAAAGCGCAGCCGCCCGCAGACACAGCCCCTGTCCCAGCCCAGCAAATGTCAAAAAAAGAAAGCCCTTACGGGCTTTCTTTTTTTGTTGGCTTAGTGCCGCTTCTTGCCGACCCACGCCATACCGGTCACGGACAGCACCGCCGTCACGGCGTAGAGGCCTACGCCCGCGTCAAAGGTCTTGGGGCTGGTCTTGCTGCCATCCTTGGTGGTCGTGGTGGTGGAGTTATAGTAGTAGCGGGGAGCAGTGTAGGAATGGTTTCCGCTGCCCATATTGGTATATCCCGTAGCGACGGGGCCTTCGCTAAAGCCGACCCCTGCCTTGGCCAGATGGTTGATACCTGTACCGTAGTAGTTGTTGCTAACCTTGGTATCCCCCGCAGCACCGTAGACCGCACCCCGGGCGTCACCCTCGGTGAAAGTATGGCTGACAAAGGCGTTGTTCTCGACCCTGGAGCCGCCGGCCTGAGAACCGGTCACAACAACACCGTTCTTCTTGCCGGTGTTTGCCGTGGTCGTATTTCCATCGAAATAGTTGTTCTGTACCGTTGCGGGCGCGGACAGATAAATGACCGCCACATTGTTAGCAGGACCGACCTTGTTGCCGATGAAATCGTTGTTCTTGATCTCGCTGGTATTGTTATTACTGTTGCTACTGTCGATCTGGATAATACCATTCAAGGTCGCAGTGCAGTTTTTGAACGTAGAATTGGTGACTACCAACTTGCAATTCATAGCATCACCGGAAGAGGCGCGCACAACATTCAAGGCTTTGACATTGTCAAAGGTACAGCCGTCCACCGTAAGGCAGGAATTATTGCCGGAGTTATACGCACGGATCAGCACAGAATCAATGTCGATGTCCTTAAAGGTCAGATTTTTCATGACTGCGGTCTTGTCATTGCCGGAGAACTGGAACACACCGTGTGCAATATTTGTCAGATTTACATTATCTACAGTCTCGGCAAGCTTTACCCTGTATCCGTTGCCGTCAATCGTCAGGGACTTATCCACCACAATCTGCTTGCTGACGGTCTGGTCTCCCAGCAGCGTGATGGTCTCGCCGTCCCCGGCGGCCTTCACCGCCGTGTACAGGTCATAGAAATACAGGTCGCCCTTTTTCACCATGTACTCGCCCTGCGTCGCTCTGCCCACGGCAAACCAGCCGTCGCTGCACGTAACGACCGTATTCCCTCCGCTCGTCAGATTGTTCTGCGTCTGGAATACTCCGCTGTTAACGGTCAAGCTACCGCCTGCCTCCTGTACATTGATCGCCGCAGTGTGGCCAGTGCCGTCCTTGTGGTACTCACCGCCGTTGATGGTCACGTCCGCGCCTTGCACATACAGCGCATGGAGAATCTTCGCGTCGGTAATCGTCACCTTGCCGCCATTCAGGTACAGCACATTGCACCCAACGTAATCAAACGCCGCAACGCCTTCCTTTTCCGCGCTGGTGTCCGTGATGGTCAGGTCATGACTCTTTCTGACGCTGCCGGTCAAATTGTGTCCGTTCAGGTCGATGGTCACCAGGCGGTCACCGGGACCAGTGATATCCACGCCGGTTGCATCCGCCAGCAGCTTCACCGTATCCCCTGTCCCGGTCGCCGTAATAGCCTCCGCCAGCGTATCATAGTGTGTAGCGCCAATAGCCGCTTCATGTTCACAGCTGCCCGTACAATTCGCTGTCGTCTCCGCCCAACTCACGCTGCACAGGCTCAGTGCCATCATCAGCGTCAGGAGCATTGCCAATAACTTCTTCATTGTATGTTCCCCTTGTTTTAAATATTTCCGCAGGACGCATCGTTTTAAGATCGTTAAAACGCAAATGCAGAGGTACCTCTGCTGTCCTTCCGGATACTGTCATTATAACAAATTTCCGCTGTTTAGCAATAGTTTTTTCACATTTTCTGTGAAAAGTCGCACCGCCGACAACCGTCCCCCTGTTTTTGGCAGAAAAGGACCCCCGGCACAGCCGGGGGTCCTTTATACAGCATACAGTGCTCAGTCCAGCATACTCTTCAGGTCAACGGCGACCTCAAAGGGAGCGGCCGTGGCTTCCTTGATCTGGTCCACGGTAAACTCGGGATTGATCTCGGTCATCAGCAGGCCCTTGTCAGTGACCTCAAACACGCACATCTCGGTGATGATCTTATTCACGCAGTGAGAGGCGGTCAGGGGCAGACGGCACTTCTCAAAGATCTTGGGGTTGCCCTTGGCGGTGTGCTCCATGCACACGATGCAGTGCTTGGCGCCCACGCACAGGTCCATGGCGCCGCCCATGCCGGGCATCTTCTTGCCGGGGATGATCCAGTTGGCCAGGTTGCCCTCAGCATCGACCTCCAGCGCGCCCAGGAAGCAAGCGTCCACATGGCCGCCGCGGATCAGGCCGAAGTTGCTGGCGGAGTCGATGAAGCCGCCGCCATAGGCCACGGAAGCGGGACTGCCGCCGGCGTCCACAACGTGGTACGGATCGTAGTTCTCGTCGCCCTCCTTGGGTGCCTTGCCTGCGGAGACGATACCCAGCTCAGCGTGGATGATTACCTCAACGCCCTCGGGCAGGTAGTGGGGGATCAGGGTGGGCAGACCGATGCCCAGATTCACGACGTCGCCATCTTTCAGCTCTTTGGCGCAGCGCTTGGCAATAAAGCCCTTGATCTCAGACTTTTCCATTACTTTCTGTCTCCTTCCACGATGTAGTTCACGCACATACCGTAGGTATGGACGTTCTCCGGCTCAATATCGCCCACGGGAACGATATACTCGCACTCGGCGATCACGGTGTCTGCGGCAGTGGCCATCACCACGTTGAAGTTGCGCATGGTGCCCTTGTACCAGCAGTTGCCGTACTCATCGCACTTATAGGCGCCCAGCAGGGCGAAATCGGCGTGGATGGGCTTCATCAGCAGATAATCCTTGCCGTCCACAGTGTGGCGGCCCAGGCAGAAGGGGGACTCCTCCACCAGCGTGTCGATGCCCACGGGGGTCAGCACGCCGCCCAGACCGGCGCCGCCGGCGCGGATGCACTCAGCCAGGGTGCCCTGGGGCAGCAGATTGACCTCCAGCGTGCCCTCGGTGTTCTGCTGGCCGACCTCGGGGGTCATGCCCACATGGGTGGCGATGACGCGCTTGACCTGATGGTTGTGGATCAGCTCCGCGATGCCGAAGAACTCCTCGCCCATGGGGCCAGTCGCGCGGCCCATATCGTTGGCGATCAGGGTCAGGTCCTTCGTGCCCAGGGCCACCAGCTCCTTGACGATAGCGCGGGCCTGGCCGCAAGCCAGGAAGCCGCCGCACATAATCGTGGCGCCGTCGGGGATCATGGCCGCCGCTTCCTTGGCAGTCAATACAGGTTTCTTTGCCATTTCTGTTCCTCCTACTTTTTTATGACAGCAACCACTGGGCCATCTGCCTATGCAGTTGACCCAGTGGTGCCGTATGGTTTTACTTCATGCCGCGCTTGACCATTTCGGTCACGGCGAAGGACGCCACGTCGTCGGCATACTTGCCGGCGCCGAAACCGGCGTCAAAGCCCAGCTCCTTGGCCAGCTCATGGGTGATGCGGGGGCCGCCGCAGCATACGACGAACTTGTCGCGCAGGCCCTCGGCCTCCAACAGCTCGATGAGGTTGGTCAGGTTCTGGATGTGTACATCCTTCTGGGTAACGGTCTGGCTGACCAGCAGCACGTCCGCGTGCAGCTCCAGCGCCTTCTTGATGAATTCCTCGTTGGGGACCTGAGAGCCCAGGTTATAGGCCTCGATCATCTCGTAACGCTCCAGGCCGTAGTGGCCGGCGAAGCCCTTGCGGTTCATGATAGCGTCGATACCCACGGTGTGAGCGTCGGTGCCGGTAGAGGCACCCACCATCACGACCTTGCGGCCGATGTGCTCTTTGATGTACTCATTGGTATCCTCCATGCTCATCACGTCGGACTCCACAGTAATAACATGGATATCCTCGTAGTTCACGGAGTGTACGCAGCTGCCATAGACCACATAGAAGGTGAACTCCTTGTCCAGCGCGGTGTGATAGGCCACGTTGGGCTCCTCAAGACCCATCTTCTTGGCGATCTGGCGGGCAGCCTCCTCACCGCGCTCATCATCCTTGATGGGCAGGGTGAAGCTGGTCTGTACCTTACCGTCGTTCATGGTGTCGCCATAGGGCTTCAGGCGGGTCAGATCCAGCGTTGTATCGAAATCGATCTTATGGGTATTATACAGTCCGCTGCTCATGCTCCCACCTTGCCTTTCATGACTTCAATGAACGGGTTGAAGTATTTGTCGTCCTTGATGACCACGCCGGCCAGGCCCTTGCCGCCGTCCTTGGGGCGCTTCACGTCGGCGAAGATGCCCTTCTCGATGGTGGTGAACAGGCCCAGCTTCTCGATCTCGGAGAGCAGGTCGGTGGCCTTGGTCAGCACCTCGTTGGCGCGGTTGCGGATGATGCCGCCCTCTTTATAGGTCAGCTCATCGCCCAGATCCTTCATGGTGCGGAAGATGTACTGCGCGTTCTCAATGGACAGCGCACGGTCGGACATGAACGGGGTGTGGATGGCCTCGGTCATCATGCCCAGCAGGCACAGCTTCTGGTTGGTCAGGATGGTCACCATGTTGAACAGGGCGTCCTGAATGTGACCGCGGAAGATGTTGCCGGTCATGAACTTCGTGGGAGGCATATACTTCAGGGGCGCGTTGGGGAAGATCTCGCGGGCCATCTGGGCCTGCGCCAGCTCATACAGGAACGTATCCTCCACGGCGGGATCCATCTCGAAGGCGTGACCCAGACCCATCTGCTCCTCGCGCATACCGGCGGTCTTGGCAAAGGCCTCGTTGA
>ERZ1026854.2143-NODE-2143-length-11565-cov-4.399218_pt1 | contig 11565 bp, 8 predicted proteins | sample MGYA00380157_ERZ1026854 | MGnify/ENA primary metagenome ERZ1026854 (study PRJEB33269, sample SAMEA4719793) | human gut metagenome | biome: human-associated habitat; feature: organic feature; material: feces | place: Cameroon | collected 2013-10 ...
GCGGCCTGCAAGGTGCGGCCCGCAGGGGGATACCCTGCCGTTATTACAAAGAGAGGTCATCCTGAACTTGTTTCAGGATCTACCGATTGTGTTGTTTTTAATACAGGTTGTGTTCCCTATTTTATGAATGTTTACATTTACATCCTTACCAATTCCACCCATAGCGTATTATATATTGGGGTAACTAATAATTTGGTACGCCGGATATATGAACATAAAAATAAATTGCTAGAAGGGTTTACTTGTGATTATTCGGTAAATCGTTTGGTGTATTACGAACAGTTTAACGATATTGTGGCAGCGATTACCCGAGAAAAGCAACTTAAAAATTGGCACCGGGCGTGGAAGGAAAATTTAATTGCAGGTTCCAATCCCACGTGGCGAGACTTATATGACGAAATTATTTTATAATATGGGGAATTGCTATTTGTAATAAACGGCCCAAAAGGTAGATTCTGAAACAAGTTCAGAATGACCCCTTATTTTAAATAGATGTTGTTTTGAATTATTATTGCCTTTGTTTATGATTTCGGTTGTCATCCTGGAAAGTCGTAATCCAGGATCCGTTGTTCTTACAAAGAGAGGTCCTCCTGAACTGGCGGCCTGCAAGGTGCGGCCCGCAGGGGGATACCCTGCCGTTATTACAAAGAGAGTCATCCTGAACTTGTTTCAGGATCTACCGATTGGGCTGTTTGTTGTACCCGTTTGATGTGCGATTTTTAAAGTGTTTTTATATCAAATTTGCCGTTAATTAAATTAGGGGATGGTGCCATTTCCCTAATAAGACGGGGAAAAATGCAAAAAACAGTTGACATTTGCCCCAAAAGTTGCAAAAATTTAAGAGTATAGGTTCGGCGTCTGTTTATTTTTATAATCAGCCGCCGTTCCGTGCGCATTGTTTTTGGCGCGGAAAAGATTTGTAAAAAATATAATTTTTAGACGGGAATTAAGTCCCCAAATGGATACATACACAATGAATAGAATTAAAAGTTTAATCCGGGTTTTATCGGGCCGGACGGTGCTTCGCGCCGTTTTGGCTTTGTTGTTAGTCGCGGCTTGCTCGCCGCTGTTTGCCCAACGCGCCGACGTAAGAAGCGCAGGGGTGTATTATCAAGACGGTTCCAAGATGACAATTAATACCATCACTGGCAATGTAACTGGCGATAGCGCGGTATATTGTAACTGGGGCACAGACGTTATTAAGACCGCTGCTAATAATCGTAGTTTTACGACTAAGCCGTACCCATCTTCAAATGCAAATAAGCAAGATCCGTGGGTGAGTTCGGCCTTAATTGAATACGACCAGCCTTATCCGGCTCCTATGGAAAAAAACACATACCCCAACCATTGTTTAGCCTTGTGTATGCAGGTTGTTTGCACCAACAGACCTATGGCGCAGGCTACTTATTCTATTGCGTTTCCGTTGCAGAATATTACTTTTGATATCGTCAAATACTATAACGGCAAAAATATTAAAGATGTGGAAGGCACCCCGGCTATCCGCTCCATTGATTTGTATCCAGATACGGCAGATAAATCTGCCAAATGTGGTTCTTATCGTTGCCCGGGTGGTCCGAATGACGGGTACACTTGCACGGCTCCAACATATGAATTAAGAGACGGTCTTTGCTACAAGATAGGTGGCGGTAGCGTTGCTGCTTCTTATTGTACGATTGGAGATAAGGATGCTAATTGCCCTAATAAAAATTGTCAATTTATTATTTTTAATAACGATGGGCAGGCTTCTGATAAGGAAATTCCTTTCTGCGCCGCGTGGGACGGTTCTTACGATATTGCGGGCGAATTTGGTAAATCCAATGGGGATTTTGCCTTCCGCGCCACCGTGGCGACGGACTTCCCCGGCGATAACGTAGCCGTAGATAAAATTGAATTTAACTCCACGATTGCCTACCCCGGCGAAAACCAAATCCCGATACAGGTGGACGTAACCAACGTACATACTGTGCGCAGCACTCCTACCGTGGTGGGGGATATTACCGCTGTGCCGGCCCAACCCTACACCTTTGCTTATCGTTTGAGCAAAGACGCGGATGTTCGTATCGCTATTTTGGATGCTTCCAATAGCGACAATACCAATTACGGCGCCACCAATACGGCAGATCCTATTAAAGGTAAGGCCCAAATCGTTCGCACCTTGGTTGATTGGCAGCCTCGCGTGGGTGAAGGGTTGAAAGGGGTGGAAAGCGATAAGCAAATTGTAGAGTCCGACTCGTGGGACGGCCGCAGCGACAGCGGTATGCTCCTGCCCGCGGGTAACTATATTGCCGCTATCCAAGCCAAAACGCAGGACGAGTGGCAGGGCATTGATTTCTCCCGTGCCGTTACGCGCCAAGTTTCGTTGGACCCCTTGAAATTGACGGATATTGCCGTTACGGGTCTGAACAAAAAATCTACGGCGTACGCTTCTATTAGTTACGTTCCAACGGAAGCGTCCAAAGTCTATTGGAATATTTACACGCCCGGAACTACTTTTGCCGGTGCCAACTCCGGCACGAATATGATTAACACCAATTCCTCTCAGCCTACGGGTACGGCTCCGACGCTTGTAAATGGAACTGGTACTTTGGTATATAGTTCCGCCGAGGACCGCACCAGCCGTATGAACTTTACCTCTAAGTGGGACGGCCTGTGCGGCGTAGAAGGTGGTTGTACGCGCACCTATGCCAAGGGCGAAAAAATGTCTGACGGCTCTACCTGCCCAAATGCTACCTGCACCGAACAGTTTGCTTATGGCGCCCCGATGCCGGACGGCAACTATGTATATGTGCTGTGGGCGGAAATTCCGTACAACGGTTGCTATTATAACGCGTTGGGCGGCACTGCTAATACCCCGAGATTTGATGCGGGGACTGCTTGCACGGCCAGCGAAGCCAACAACAACAAACAATTTACGGGTGTAAAAACCCTCAGTTACTACACGGGCCAGGTGGCTATTGAACGCGGCTTTGTGGATATCACTATTCAGCCGGTCAGTTATTCCACCGTGGGTTCCAGCCCGACCGCTTACGGTTTGGACCCGTTCATCTTTAAATATTCTATCGTGCGCGAAGCCAATGTGGTAGCCAAAGTTACCAACTCGGCGGGTGTGGATGTGAAATACTTAACGCCCAAAACTGGCATCACGCAGGTTGCCCAGCAGATGAATACGCTGTCTTGGGACGGACGCGACGACCAGGGCCGTATGGTAACCCCCGGTACCTATATGTTTGTAGTGGAAAGCAAAGATGCTATGTTCCCGGCGGTAACCAACAAAGCCTCTGCCGTGTTCCCGGTGGATATGTACCGCGTGGTGGATGTAGCCACTACTGATGTATATGGCGATAGTGATGCCAAGGCTACGATTTCTTATATGTTGTCCAAGGCGATGAATGTACAAATCAACATCTATAATAAAGATGTCGTCATCCCCGCCTACAACACCAAGGGTGGCGATTACAGCGATTTTGTGGTAAATGCCTCTACATGGAAAACAGGTTATACTGCTAACTTGGCAAGTGTAAATGTGTACGAAACGGGCAAAACTACCGACCCTACTACCTTGACGAATCTGCCTAATCCTGATATCAATGGTACGGACATCAGTTTTACGGCTAACCCTTATACGCGCGATACGGTAACGGTGGTGGAAAACCCGAACTATGTGGTGGGTTCCACGGTTACGACGGAACTCAAATACTATGTAACTTTGAAGCGCGAAATCGGTACGCTCTCCACGGGTGTAAACTCTTGGCCGCCCCGTATTTGTAACAAAACGACGGATGCCGCTGTGTTTGCTGCGGCGGGCTATGTAGACCCGGCCCAAGTAGCGGCGAAAGATACTAAATGTATCTATGTAAACGATACCACCTTTACCAACTACCCGGCCAATGCCCAAGCGGCGGCCTCGGGTGTGGTAGATGTGCGTTTGCAGCCGATTAAAACCTTTGACCGTACCTCTACCAAGACGGGCGACGGCATTATGATTACCGAGGAGTGGGATGCGGTGTCTTTCTACAACCCGACCTCTACCCAGCAGCCCGGCGCGTGCAAAGGCAAAACGAATTTGAAAGACTGCCCGTACGAAACAGTGCCGGACGGACAATATCCGTTCTTTATCTCGGCCCGCTCCAACGAACCGTTTGACCGCTATTATGCAGAATCCGGCGAGAAAGATGCGGCCAATAAAGACTATATTCCGGGCGCTCCGTTTAAAACTCCTGCCGAAGTAAAACAGGAACCTTTCTGGTACGCTACGGATAAGGTGTCCAGCAAGATTAATATTACCCGCGGTTCGGTGTATTTCTTGGACGGCTCTACAACGGTATATCCCAATGCCCCGCAGTTGTTCAATGCTTCTACGGGCCCGGTGTTTATCCCGCCGTACGAAATTGATTTCTCCGTTTCCCGCGCGGCAACGGTAGAGGTCGCCATTGTGGCCTTGAAACCCAATATGTGCTACGACACTACCGGCAAGTTGACCGAGCGCAACGCCGCCGCCGGAGCGGTATGCAAATACCTTTCCACGACGACGATTGCCAATACGGGCAACTTTGACCCTAACACCGTGCGCAAAGTGTATTGGGACGGTACGGACAACAACGGCATTTACGTCAAGCCGGGCATTTACGAGGTCCGCTTGATTGCCAAAAACTACCCGGATCCGCACCTCTATCAAGAAACGGTTAAGGTTATCCGCATTAATGCCGACTTGTTAAAAGTGTTTGACCTCTTGGAAGCGGACGGTTATGCGCTTAACCAACGCGATACGGATATGAAGATTGGTTACCAGATTTCCGTTCCGATGAAAGTGGCTATCCAAATCTTTAAACCCGGTACCACGATTTACGATTACCAAAAGGGCACCTTGCGTAACCCCACGACGGGTACGGAAGTGAAAGATATCCACGAAGTATTGGTAAAGGCCATTGTGGGTATTCGTCCCGCTACCACGCTGATTGAAGAAGTGTGGGACGGCCGCGACTATGCCCAGCAGGAAGTGCCGGACGGTACATATCCGTTCCGCTTCGTAACGGCGCTTAACTCCGCCGATATTGACAGCGTAACTGGCGAAATTTTAGGCTCGGATGATACCTCGGCTGATGCCGCCAAGTGGAGCATTGAAAAAGTGGCCGATACTTACCAGTATCAAAACTTGCACAAAGCCACGGTAGCCATTGGCGACGGGCGCTTTGTCTGCGAAGACTGGGAAAAGACAGTATTCTTCTATCCGAACCCGTTGCGCGTAGCCAGCAAAGGTACGCTGGAAATTACCAAAATGCCGGTGCCCGGTACGGTATCTATTAAATATTTCAACTTGGCGGGCGATTTGGTGCGCGACAGCAACTATACCTGCGTGGATGCCAACAACTACCAGGTAACTATGGGCAGCAGTTTGCAGTTCAACCCGGATAATACACCGGAAGGCTCTGTAAAACTGGATAACGACGGTTTGGATGCGTTCCCCAATATCCGCAACGCAGCCCTGCGCTGCAAATGGGATAGAACCAACCAACACGGCAAAAAGGTTGCCCGCGGCGTGTATTTCGGCCTGGTAGATTTTAGAGCCCAAAACGGCCGAGAGCATTGCCAGAAAGTTGTAAAGATTTTGGTTCCGTAACTTAACAGCCCTTGGGGTCAAAACCCCAAGGGCCTGCGGACATTGTGCCGCTAGTGCCGTAAATAGGGCCGGGTGTCCGGCAACAACAGATTTATGAATATAAAAATAAAAGTTTTAATTGCTTGTTTAACGGTCGGTCTTTTAAGCGCAGGCGCACAGGCGGAATCTATCAATTCCAATGCCGGTACTAGCGCGAGCGCGTTTTTAAAGATTGACGCCGGCTCCCCCAGAGCCCAGGCATTAGGTAATGCCTATGTGTCTATTGCGGACGGCCCGGAAGCCTTGTTCTGGAACCCGGCGGGTGCCGCTTCTGCCTCTACGCGCGAACTCCAATTTGCGTATTTGGACTATTTACAGGGTTATAAAGCGCGTACTTTGGCTTATTTGCAGCCTATTGGCAAAACCATTATCGGTGTAACGCTGAACTATATGGATATGGACGGATTTGATTTTCGCGGAGATCGTGGGGAATTACAGCCCGAAGTCGGTGTTCCGGTGCAGAACTTTGTGGGCGGTCTTTCTATTGCCCGCGGATTCTTCAACCAAAAACTCCAAATCGGCGGTACGGCCAAGTATATCAGCGAAAAATTGGATACCGACCGCTATGATAACGTCGGTTTTGATGTAGGGGCCAAGTTGCGCCTCGTCAACTGGTTGGGCCTCGGCGGTGCGCTTGTAAACATCGGCGATAAAGAAGAAATGCCGCGCGGTTTGCGTTTGGGTGCCGATTTGAATACCCGTTATTTTACCGTGTCCGGCGAATATATGAAATACCGCGACGATAAAGCCCGCTATGGCGTTGGCTTGGAAGTGCACATCCCTGAGGATATGCTTCAAGTGGCCCGTTTTGATTTGCGCGTAGGTTACTATACCCGCACGAATACGGGCACCAACGAAAAAGATTCTTGGGTGGGCGATTTAGGTCTGGCTGAAACCTCTAAGGTTTCCTTCGGGTTCGGTATTTACAGTTCCGAATTGTTTGGTTACGGGGCGTCTATTGATTATGCCGTTACGCCGTTTGGCGCGTTGGGCACCTCGCAACAGATTGCGTTGGCTATCCAGTTTTAATGTATGAAGAATATCTATGAAAGAAAAACTTTTTTAAACAAACAGGGCCAAACTGCGGTAGAATATATCGTAACGGCGGCCGGGCTTTTAACGGCTCTCATTTCTTTCTATGTGTTGTATTCCCATTTGGTGCCGCAGCAGTTTGACCAAGGGGCTAAAATAATTTTGTCGGATTATGATGCAAATTAAATTTTAAAAAATCAGGAGGACGTTATATGAAGTTTATCGTTGCTTTACAAAACAAAATGGACGCCCTGAAAGCGCAAGCTTTGGGCTGCCTGAAAAAGAAAGAAGGGCAGAACACGATTGAATACGTATTGATGCTCGTCGTGGTCGTGGGTGTAGCCGGTTTGGCCGGTGTGCTCATTAAGAAGTTTATGCCGGATTTGTTTGAACAAGTAAAAGGCAAAATCACCGGCAGCATGAGCGAAATGTAATTTGGAGCCGTATGAAACTTTTTCGTAGGAAGTGTGGGCAGGTAACTGCGGAATTAATGTTGATTTTGCCGGTATTTATGCTACTGATTTTCTTTGTGCTTGAATACGGCAACATCGCATACCACACGATTATTATCAACCACGCTTCCTACGAATTTGCCCGTATCGGCTCGCTGGGGGCAGTCCAAAAGCCCAGCGGCAGGCCGGACAGAACGGTCATCACGCAAAAAATAAACCACGCAAAAACGCGGGTTTTTGGCTCAGATGCCGGACGGGTGGGGGTAAACGTAAAGGTGGAAACTACCGGCGTGGACCCAATGTACAGAAAGCACCGCCACGAGGACGTAATTGTAACGGTAACGTATCCAGTGCGGTTAATCTTCCCCGGTACCAGTTATATTCTGGCCACCGAACCGCGGCGCGAAGGAATGCGCCGCATACAATCCGTTACCCGTATGCCGATAGAAAAAGCATATTTAAGTTCGGATACGAAATAGATTTGACTTATTAATTTTTAAAGCAGTTTTAAGGAGACGAAATGAAAAAAGGAATAATGCTTCCGTTGGTGGTAGCCATTTTGGCGGCCATCGTGTACGCGATGATTGTCAGCAGTGCGGAAAAGAAACTTAACGCGTCCAAAAACATCCAACAGGTTTTTGTGCCGATTCGCGACATTAAGGAGCGCGAAGTGATTAAGCGCGACTATATTAAGCCTGTTCCCGTGCCGGCCGCTTATTTGCAAAAGGACGCTTTTACTTATTCCACGCCCGCTGATTTCAAATCTATTGAAAATGCCGTGGCGCGTATTCAAATTCCCAAAGGCAACCAGATTTCCAAGTATGCCGTAACCTCGCTGTCTCCCGAGGCCGGTCTGTCTAGCAAAATCCCGGTGCAAATGAGAGGTTTTGTGCTTACCAATGTGCCGATATCCACCGCCAGCATGATTAAGCCGGATGATAACGTGGATATTTTGCTTACGTTTGAAGCCACGATGAAGAGCGGACAACGCCAAACGGTAACGGTTACCTTGTTGCAGAACGTAAAAGTGTTGGGTGTCGGTTCCGACTTGGGTCAGGGATTAGATGCTAAATCCGCTAGCGCAATGAAGAGCAAAGAAGACGATGCCGCCGCATATTCCGACCAGACGGCCTTGTCTTTGTCTCTCTCCCCGCGTGATGCGCAGTATTTGGCCTTGGCGCTTGCCCAGTCTGACGGGGCGGTAACGGTTATCTTGCGTTCGCACGGCGACGTAACGAACTACTTGATGGAAGTAGCCACTTTTGAAAAATTATTTCAATAAATAGGACAAATCAATGATGAATAAAAAGTTTATCTCAAAAGTTTTTCTGACCGTCTTGCTTTTAGGTGTGCTGTTGCCGTCGGGCGCGTTTGCCAAACAAACGCGGCTGGTGGCGGTCAGCGCCGACGTGGTGGAAATCAGCGGTACGATGCAGAGCGTAAAAGGTTTCTCTTGGAACCAACTCTTTGACTTTGAAGAGGCCGCTATCCCCGGTGTGCTGTCGTTGGGTGAGTTTGAACGCAAAACGGCGGTTGCTACCCGCTTGCGCTTAATGGAAACCGAAGGCCGCGCCCAAGTGCTTTCCAACCCGAAGATTGTAACGTCTTCCGGCAATGCCGCCAAAATCAACGTAGGCGGCAAAATCCCGATACCGGTGGTAAACAACCAGGGTGTTGGCTCTCAGTTGGAAGAATACGGCATTTTGCTTAACGTCTTGCCTACGATTATGCCGGAACGCAACAACCTGATTGACTTGCAGGTCCAGTTGGAAGTTTCCACAGTGGACTATTCCAGAACTGTGGTAATCGGTACGGCTACGGCCCCTTCCTTTACGAACCGCAATGTGGAAACACACGTTGAAATCAACAGCGGTGAAACCTTGGTGATTGGCGGCTTGAAAAACAGTGCGCGCAACGTGTCCGAGGACCGTGTGCCGTTCTTGGGCAAAATTCCGCTTATCGGTTTATTGTTTAAGAACAAAGACGTAACCGAAGAACAACGCTCGCTCTTCCTGTTTATTACGGTTGAAATTGTGGAATAGTTTTTATGGCAGAAGAACAAGACACCCCCAAAAATGAAGCAAAGATTATCGCTTTTGCCGGCCCGAAAGAAGGCGCCGGCAAAACCACGCTTGTACTGAACCTGGCCTTGGGTTGGGCCGGTATCCAAAAGCGTCCGGTGCTGATTGTACCGCTGGATCCTTTGGCCCGTCAGGAGCATAGTTTCTATTTGGATATCAAAAAGCCCGTCAGCGTGTCTGATATTTTGCAAACGCTTGGCAATACCTCTATCGCTGTGGTGGGGGGGTTGCTCCGCGGTAAAATTTCTATGTCCCAATGGGGCGTAGGGGTGTTGCCTTTGGGCAATACGCGTGCGCAGGTGTCTGCCATCAGCCCGAAAATTTTAATCCCGATTTTATCCCGTTTATCACAAACCTTTGATATTTTCTTGGATGTGGAATCCAGTTTCCCGATGCAGGCGTTTTCGTTTGATATCGCGGACAAGATTTTTTGGGTGTCGCAAGCCACACGCACGCACTTAAATTCCACCGTCCAACTTTTTAACGATTATAAAGAACAGCACTATCCTATGGACCGCGTTAGTATTATCTGCAACGCATATGATATGCCCGGTTCTATCCCTTACGAAGAAGTGGAACGCTTCTATTCCTCCCTTGGCCGCGAAATGGACGTGTTTTTGCCGTGGGACGAAGACGTAATGGCAACTGCCAACCGTAAGGAAGTTGAAATTATTACCAATCCGCAATCCGAGTGGGTAAAGGGCTTGCGCCTGGTGTTGGCTAAAATCCGCGATTTGAAACCGGCCCCCAAAGATTGGGTCGCTTCCGTTTCTGACGAAGAATTTGCCCAAGCCTCCAAAGAAATTTGGAGCCCGGTGCTCTTTGACGACGGCAAAACCACGACGGCAGAGAGCCATATTGCCGAGCCGGAGGAGGAAGCCGGAAAAACGAAGTTGTCTTTCTGGGACGATTTAAAACAAAAAATCCACAAAGAAGTGGTTCATACGTTGGAAATTGAACACATTGTCGTCAGCGACGAAAGTTCCGCCAGTGCGCAGACCCGCAAGCGCGTGGCCGCGATTGTAGATGATATCTTGCAAAAGCAGCCCAACTTGCAGTTCTCGCGCGACCAGAGAACGCGTTTCTCGTCGGAATTGTTAGACGAAATTTTAGGTTTGGGTCCGTTGGAAGTCTTAATGCGCGACCCGGCCGTAACCGAAATTATGGTCAACGCCTTTGACAAGATTTTTATTGAACAAAAAGGTAAGTTGACCTTAACCAAATATAAATTCCGCAATAACGAACAAGTGGTGCAGGTGATTAAACGTATTGTGGCTCCGTTAGGCCGTCGCATTGACGAATCCGTACCGCTCGTGGACGCCCGTTTAAAGGACGGTTCCCGTGTGAACGCTATTATCGCGCCGTTGGCTGTTTCCGGCCCGACGCTGACCATCCGCCGCTTCTCCCAAAAGCCTTTCGGCCCCGAAGATTACTACCGCTTCGGTACGATTAGCCCGGAGTGTATGGCATTTATTGAAAAATGCGTCCGCATCCGCAAAAACATTATTGTCTGCGGTGGTACGGGTACCGGTAAAACTACCTTTTTGAACGCCATTTCCGGTTATATTTCCCATAACGAACGTATCATCACCGTAGAAGATACCGCGGAACTTCGTTTGCAGCAACCGCACTGGGTATCTTTGGAAAGCCGTCCGCCAAACGTGGAAGGCAAGGGTGCTATTACAATTCAGGATTTGGTAAAAAACTGCTTGCGTATGCGTCCTGACCGCATTGTGGTCGGGGAGTGCCGCGGCGGCGAAGCGTTAGATATGTTGCAGGCAATGAACACGGGGCACGAAGGTTCTCTGACCACGATTCACGCCAACACGCCGCGCGACGGGGTGTCCCGTTTGGAAGCAATGTGTATGCAGACGGGTGCCGATTTGCCGATTTATGTAATCCGCGAAATGATTGCCTCCGCCGTCAACTTGATTGTCCAATTATCGCGCTTTTCGGACGGTTCCAGAAAGGTAACTTATATTACCGAAATGCACGGTCAAAAGGATAACGAAATCCAATCTACCGACCTGTTCCGCTATGTGCAGACTGGCGTGGACGAAAACGGCAAAGTGCAGGGGGTTTTCGCGCCAACAGGCGAACTGCCGACCTTCTTTGGCGATTTTGCGGCCAAAGGTCAGCCTGTGGACAAAGAGGTATTTTTGAAGAACGCCGTGCCGGTCGGCCCGGACGGAGACCCGGACTTAAACGCTGTGCACCGTTTGCAGGCTCAAATGGCCGCCGGAAAACAAACTCCGCCGCCACCGCCAGCCCCGGTTAAAGCATAAAATTTTAATAAAAAGAAAAAGGATTATGACGAAGAAAATTCAAGTGTTGTGTTTGGCCC
>ERZ1026854.2144-NODE-2144-length-11564-cov-4.431749_pt1 | contig 11564 bp, 17 predicted proteins | sample MGYA00380157_ERZ1026854 | MGnify/ENA primary metagenome ERZ1026854 (study PRJEB33269, sample SAMEA4719793) | human gut metagenome | biome: human-associated habitat; feature: organic feature; material: feces | place: Cameroon | collected 2013-10 ...
ATCTGTACCCGATCTGAGCTGGAAATCGGACGAAAACCGGGTACAGGAGAGCGGAAGTGTTCATCTGTACCCGATCTGAGCTGGAAATCGGACGAAAATCGGGTACAGGAGAAGGAAAAGTACGATCTGTACCTGGTATGAGGATTTACCGCGACACTGACAGTCAACATGAAAGCGGAAAATGCAGGATACTATGCGAATCTGTACTACTATAATCCTGACAGCAATGAGCTTGAGTTTATATGTGCCGGACAGATCGGCAAAACACGTAATGTTAATCTCACATTCACCCATGTATTCGATTACACCATTGTGCTGACCGAAGCAGCTATGAGTGGAGTGATCGCACCCAAAACGGACGATCACGGTACTGCATGGACAAAGCTGTGGATTTTGTTGGTTGGCTGCGCTGTAGTGGTGATAGGATTGGGAATATTCTTTATTGTTAGTAAGAAGAAATTGGATAAGCGAGCGTAGTGAATAAACAGATCTGACTTATCAGGGGTACAGGAATTTTATGGTTCCTGTACCCTTTTTCGATTTGTTTATTTTATCCTTATTGAATTTAATTTATCAATAACAGATTATGTACTTTACTACTGTTACAAGGCGGTTTTATATTTTACACAGGAGGATAAGGATTTGAATACATATGTTGTTTTTGGGATCATTGGAATAATCAGTAATTTTGTAGCGGCTTTGGCGGATGTGCCGCTGGTGAAACCGGGCAAACCGAATCCGAATGAGCAGTTTTCCATAGGTGGGGTCAGTCCGTGGTGGGCAGATGTGACTTCCAAGAGATTCAAGGTTTCATTCTGGCTTTCCTTTTTGGGGCAGCCGGGAAGCTATGTTGTCATGTGGCTCCTTGCAGATCTGATTTCAGGCGCGAACGCCGGATTGGCACTTGCATTGCGGATCAACGCCTTTATCGGATGCTACACCGGTCTTTTGTGTCATGTCGGTTATTGTATGAAACCGCTCCTGTACCAGAAGCTTTGCAAAAAAATGTCGGACGATGAAAGCCTTGAGGTGATAAAAGCTATCAATCCGACCATAATGGCACCGATGGTTGTCGGTTTTCTGGCGCTTTGGCTTGGTGCAACGATCATCGTGTCAATCGCTATCGTGACAGGGGCGCTTGCGGTTCCCATATGGTGTCTGCTCTTGAACCCCATTGTTGCGGTGCTTGTTTTGTTGGTGTTGAAAAAATGCGGCATGAAGATCATCGGAGCGCTTGGCGTAGGGTATATGCTGTTCTCGGTTTTGCTGATTATTGCAGGGCTGTCTTAAGTATTCCGCATTCTGTGCCGATATACTGCATACATGGATGGCATTGTATTTCAAAGGATTGAAATTTGGAATACAGTGCCGTTTTTACGTCATGGATATCAGGTCTTCGAAGCGGGGCGGAAAATCCTGAAATCGGAATCCTTATGGGAGAGCGGTGCAATCGGGCTGACAGATTGGACGCGGAAAGGAACAGAGATGGCAATTACAGAAATTTCACATTTGCGGACGATGGATTCCACCGCACTGACGCAGTCTGAAAAGTCTGCAGGCGGTGTTGAGAGAGGCGGATTATTTTCAAAAATGCTTGAAAATAACAAGAAGAAGTGCCCTTATAACAATCTGGCAAAGGACGGTGTGATCAAGTACAACGGCGTGGCATTTGTCTGTGATTATAGGAGCAACTCCATATGCCTTGGTGATATGTCGAATCCGAAGGAGGTCTTGAATATCAGCCTGCCTAGCGGCGGAAACCTGAAAGTGAATATCCATAATTTTGATGATCTGTCGAAGGCTTCGGGAATGTTTACCCCAGAAGACCTGAATGCGATCATGAGGGCGATTGCGCAGTACAATCACTGCACAAGCAAGCTGAATGAAATAGAAGAAGAAAAGAATAAGATCCCGGAAACAACGTGATGAAACATATCCGGTATCAGACAAAACAGCAATATTGTACGGAGGAAAGACATCTGTGCAGTAGTGCTGTTTTTGTGTTATGATAGATAACAACTATAAAAGAAATAAAGTGAGGGCGCCCAGATGGAATATGTAAAAATCAGTGAAAACGGAATCAATATTGTTTTTGGAATTACCGACAAGAATCAGATCAAGCTGCTTCATTTTTCTAAGGCGGCATTCTGCGAGGAGGATATATGCAAATTCGGAGCGGAATGCAAGGCGGAAGATCTGGTGAGAAAGAATCAATTTATCGATGAGGCATTTCAACTGGTGCAGATCAATCTGGCAGGATACAACCGTCCGTATGAAAAGCACGGAAACAAGCATATCTGCACAGCGCCGGGATATCTGCTGACCTATGCCGGCATGGAAGATTACGAGAATGAGATTGGACGGAAGCTCGTGATTTATCAGGAGGATAAGGAAGAAACTCATGTCCGCGTAGAGACATGCATGCAATTTTACAAGGGAACCTCCGTGATTCGTATTGTGAACAAGGTAATCAATGAAGGGGACAGCACGCAGTGTCTGGAGTATTTGTCCTCCTTCTGCTACACCGGAATTGAAAAAGAAGGAAAAAGCAATTCCGACGCCAAAATGCGGGTACGGATTCCCTACAACGGCTGGCAGAAGGAAATGAGCATAAAAGAATACAGATTTGGCGAAGAGGGATTGGCGCAGACACAACCGGGCGTTTATCAGCGGACTTCCCAGGTGCTGGAGGTGACCAACACCGGAAACTGGTCGACGAAGAAGTATCTGCCGTTAGGCTATGTGGAAAACAAGGAGGCGCACACAAGCCTGTTCTGGCAGATCGAGCATAACGGTTCGTGGCACTACGAGATCAGTGATCAGGATACGCATTTCTATGTGTGCGTCAGCGGGCCCACCGAGGTGCAGTCCCATTGGTTCAAAAACCTTGCGCCTGGCGAGTCGTTTGAATCCGTTCCGGTTGCCGTAGGTGTGACGGAGGACAGTTTTGAAAAAACAATCGGAGAGCTGACAAGATACAGCCGCATGATCCGCAGACCCAACAAGGACGACGAAAATTTACCGGTGATTTTCAACGATTATATGAATTGTCTCTTTGGAGATCCCACGACTGCAAAGGAGCTTCCGCTCATCGATGCGGCTGCGGAGTGCGGCTGTGAATATTACGTTATTGACGCGGGATGGTACGCGCCCGGCGAGTGGTGGGACAGCGTCGGCGAATGGCAGGAATCTAGGGAGCGTTTTCCGAACGGAATCAAAGAGGTGACGGATTATATCCGCCAGAAGGGAATGATTCCCGGCGTCTGGCTTGAGCTTGAGGTTATGGGAATCCACTGTGAGAAGGCGAAGAAGGTGCCGGATGACTGGTTCTTTGTGCGTCATGGAAAGCGCGTGTACGACCGTAGCAGGTATCAGCTAGACTTCCGGAATCCGGCGGTTTTGGAACATGTCAACGAAGTAATTGACCGGGTGGTGAACGATTACGGCGTCGGATATATCAAGATGGATTACAATATTGAACCGGGGATCGGCACGGAGATTGGAGCCGAGAGTGTCGGGCAGGGACTTCTGGAGCATGAGAAGGCATATCTGGCTTGGCTCGATGATGTATTCGCGCGGTATCCGGATCTGGTGATTGAGAATTGCTCCAGCGGCGGACTCCGTATCGATTATGCCCTGCTTTCCAGATACAGTATTCAGTCCACATCCGATCAGGAGGACTACCGCAATTATGCGACCATAGCGGCAAACGCCGCGTCGGGCGTTACCCCGGAGCAGGCGGCGGTGTGGTCATATCCGATGCGTCAGGGCAATAAGGAAGAAGTGATTTATAACATGATCAACGCCATGCTGCTTCGTATTCACCAGAGCGGTCACCTGGCGGAGCTTCCGCCGGAGCGTCTTGCGTTGGTAAAGGAAGGCATCGCATGTTATAAGGCAATCCGCGGGGACATCAGATGCGCTGTACCGTTCTGGCCGCTGGATATTGCAGATAATGAAGATATGTGGGTATGCGGCGGACTGCAGTTGGAGAATAAGGCATATCTGGCGGTCTGGAAGCGCCGGATGGAAGGAAAAAATAATGACAGATATGTCAAGTCCGGCATAAATTGCTCGGACGATACATTATCCATACCGTTGGGCAGCCTTCCTTTTGCCAAGGACGGCGTACAGGTGTCCTGCATTTACCCGCAGAATGAGCCGGTTGCCTTTGAAGTTGCCGAAAATATCCTAATTGTTCATTATGACACACCTGTCATGGCGCGGCTTTTCGAGGTGACCGCGAAGAGGTAGGCGGGCGGCCTCTGGCGGCACTGCAAACATACATAGTGTGTCGGTGCGCTGCCGCGCTGTTGCGCCATGCGCATGCAGCGCAGCGAAATGCGAATGACGACGCGGAGGCAGGGACTGCGCCGGGTACAGGAGGCGGTTTTTGCAGATGAAAAACTTCGCGGAGTTTATGTCAAAACAACGGAATGCGTGGCTGCTTATTGAAAAAAAGAGCCGTGATGCAGTTGGGTATGTGACTGTGGATATTCCCTATGAGATATTAAAGATAGGGGAAGTAGGGTATGTGATAGGAGAAAAATATCAGGGAAACGCCTACGCGGCGGAAGCCTTGAGGTTTCTTTTGCATATGTATTTTACGGAGCGGGATTTGTATCTTGTGGAAGCCAGATATAATGCGAGCAATATTGCTTCAAGTAAGGTATTGGACAGACTGGGTTTTAGGAAAGAAGCCGTACTGCGAGGGCGAAGAATGGACGGTATCACCATGGAGAGAAATGACATGGTGGTATGCAGCCTGACAAAAGAGGAGTTTATGCAGGAAAATACCGGAGCCGAAAGGGCGTAGGACGCCGAGGAACAGGACAAGGAAAGAACCGGACAAGGGCAGGAGGAGAACCGGAGAAAAGTCTGAAAAAAATTGGAAGAAACCGGAAAGAGCGCAAAGAGGACGAAGGAAGAGCCGAATAATAACGAGAAATGCGCCGGGAGAAAAGCGGGGCAAGGGCAGGAGGAGAACCGGAGAAAAGTAGGGCAAGGAAGGACCCGAAAAAGCCAGGGAGCACCCCCGGGGCTTTTTTGCCCCCGATGGGAGTGCTCCCTGTAAATGAAATGGAAAGCAGGAATCAGACGAAGGACATGAACCATTCCACCGTCTTGGGATCATAGTGGGAAAAGAACAGGCTTTCCCCGCCGTCCAACGCTTCGACGGCAGCCATATCCTCTGCGCTCAACGTGAAATCAAAAAGATCAAAGTTCTGCTGCATGCGATCCTTGTGAACTGACTTCGGAATCACGACCACATCACTTTGCAGCAGGAAACGAAGGGCTACCTGCGCGGTGGTCTTATTGTATTTTGCACCGATTGCGGTCAGGACAGGGTTGGTGAACATGTCCTTTCTTCCCTCTGCAAAGGGCCCCCATGACTCAATCTGGCAGCCGTATTTCTGCAAGTATTCCTTTGCGGATTGGACTGTGGAGAAGTTCATGACGGAACAGCTGTATGCCTGCGTGCCGAGGGAGCATGAGCTTGCCGGATATCCCGAGATTCATTGGAGCGACCTCAACGGTTTTAATTTCCTCCTGCGATCGGAGCTGGGCTTTTGGGATACCCTGTGCCGGGAGAAAATGCCGACATCCAAATTTCTGGTACAGACGGAGGAAGCCGCATTTGAGGAATTGGTGAGAGCATCCACACTGCCTTGCTTTACAACGGATTATATTGTAAATCGTGACAGCGTCTATCCCGGCAGAGTAAACATACCCATCATGGATGAGGAAGCAAAAATAACTTTTTATGTTATAAAGCAGAAAGGGTAATAACATGCGCAAAGGATGTGCGCAGAAGTGGAGGAAAAAATGGAATTGCAGAAAGGAAGACCTGCCGATACAACAGGCAGACTGGAAAAGGAAATCCGCACTTATGACTTGCTGGATCGTCTGGGGATCGACTATGAACGCGTGGATCACGCGCCGGCGATGACCATGGAGGTGTGTCAGGCGATCGATGAAGTCCTGAATGCGGTTATTTGCAAGAATCTGTTTCTTTGTAACCGTCAGGAAACTGCGTTTTACCTGTTGATGATCCCGGACACGAAAATTTTTCACACAAAGGATTTGTCTGCGCAGATCGGTTCTGCGAGACTTTCCTTTGCAAAGCCGGAATATATGGAAGATTTTCTGGACATTACACCGGGCTCCGTCAGTGTGATGGGGTTGATGAACGATACGGAGCACCGTGTAAAGCTTTTGATTGATGAGGATGTGCTGAACAGCGAATATGTGGGATGCCATCCCTGCATCAACACCTCAAGTATCCGGTTCCGCACCGTGGATCTGGTAGAGAAGATCCTTCCCGCCATGGAGCACGACTATATAAAGGTAAAATTGTAAATAGGCATAGGAGCAGAGAATTCACCAATACACCGAAGGAAGAGAAAACGATGACGCAGGAAAAACAGAGGGAGTATTTGATAAACCGGTTATTGAAAGAACAGCCGGAATACAGGATGTTGCGGATTCCGTCGGATACGGACGGACAAAGAAAACTGCTGCGTTCTCTGATGAATGTCCGGATGCCGGGTGACTTGGATAGAGAATTTTTTGCGCATTCAGGATGAATACCTGCAGCAGGTCAACAGGGACAAGGGCGTCGTCGCGCTTGCAGATTTGAAGGAAACAGAGCCGGATCTTTATGTGTGGAAGGGCGACATTACAAGGCTTCAGGTGGGGGCGATCGTGAATGCCGCCAACAGCGGAATGACCGGGTGCTACCGCCCATGCCATAATTGTATTGATAACTGTATTCACACTTACGCGGGGATTCAGCTTCGGAATTATTGCAATGACATGATGAGGAAGCAGGGTTATGAAGAACCCACGGGACAGGCGAAGATTACCCCCGCCTTTAATCTGCCTTGCGATTATGTAATCCATACGGTGGGGCCGATCGTGCAGGGAGGGCTTACGGAGAAGCATGAGGAGCTGTTGAAGTCCTGTTACCTGTCTTGTCTGGAACTGGCAGAGGAAAACGGGATAGAGAGCATCGCGTTCTGCTGCATCTCCACCGGGGTATTTCTGTTCCCGAACAGAAGGGCGGCGGAGCTTCCGGTACAGACCGTGAAACGATATAAAGAGAGAACAAATACGAAGATAAAGGTGATTTTCAATATTTTCAAGGATAAGGATGAACAAATCTATGAGCAATTACTCGGATAAGCTGTCATTGATAAAGGAAAAAACAGAACAGGCGGATGCTGTTGTGATAGGGGCGGGAGACGGAGATACACCTGACAGATATAGGAATCAACCGCTCAAAAAATTCCATTTTGGACATTTACAGCAATATGTATGTTGCAGAATATTTACATACTCCCCCAAATGGACTATGATAGGGTCAAATGAAAGTATGGAGAGACCGGACTTGGAAGCCGGTCGGAACGGAGGATAAAGCGATGTTTGAAATGAAGCCGGAATACTATATCGGAATTGACATGATTGATCAGGAGCATGCACAGTTGTTTGCGTATGCGGACGAGGCGTATGAACTGCTGCATGATGAGTTTACGCCTGATAAATACGACAAAATCAACCTGATTCTGGAGAAGCTCCGCGATTATACGAAAAAGCATTTTGCGGATGAAGAAGCATACATGGAATCCATCCATTACAAGAAAATCTTTACGCAGAAGGTGCAGCATCAGCAGTTTATTGAAAAGCTGGATGAATTTATAAAAAAACATAACGAAGAAACTGACGATCAGGACGAACAGATCACGGGAATTTTAACCTTCCTGACAGATTGGCTGATCAACCATATTTTATATGTGGACGGCCAGATTCCGAAGGAAGAATAAAATCCCTCTTACCGGCGGGTCTGTCCGGCGATAAGAGGGACAGATCCGTCAGATAAGCCCGATCAGCGCCTCCGCATAGGCATCCTTGGAATCAAAGAAATGGCAGAACGTTCCGATGGCAATGTCTGCGCGCTTCGCAATCAAGGACACCTTCATCTTTTTCTAGCCCACGGCAATCAGCTTTTCCCGAATGTTTTGTCTTTGCTCCTCCGTAAAATTAGCGGGCATGCGGTTTCTCCTTTTGACCTTGCATAATCGTGTCGCGTTGCAATGAATATAATTATAAAATATTCATTGAGAGAATCACATCACACCTTACAGCAGAATGCAAGTGTCCACCCAATCCACATAGCCGGAGTGGTATTCCAGCTCTTGCAGGGACAGAGCCACCGCACTGTGATCGCTGCCTGCTGCCGGGTACACCCGCTCAAACCGTTTCAGGGAAACATCAAGGTAAACCGTAACATCGGGATTGACCGCAAAAGGGCAGACACCGCCGGGAGTATGCCCGATATAGTTCTCCACCTGCTCCCATGGAATCATTTTTGCTTTCTGATGAAAGGTTGCCTTGTATTTCTTGTTGTCCACCTTCGCATCGCCCGCGGTAACGATCAGAATGGGCTTGTCGTTCAAAAGGAAGGACATGGTTTTTGCAATCTGCTTCGGCTCACAGCCGATGGTCTCGGCAGCCTCCGCAACGGTTGCGCTGGATTTTTCAAATGTGAGCACCTTCTGCCCCAATCCTGCATTGTCAAAGTATTGTTTTACATTCTCAAAAGACATGTTGATCATCCTCTCCTGTTTTTTCTAAGTATACACCTTTAGCAGGATTTGTAAATCGTCGTATTTCCGTTATATAAACAAAAAAATAATGGCATTATCGGTTGTATTATGGAGCGTCTGATGCTATATTTGAGTTAGCGTAAACTAACGAGAGCATGGAAAGGGAGATGATCTGAGAGAAATTGCAAATGATGTGTTGTCGACGTTGTTATTAAAGGTGACGGGACTGATGATCAACGCAAATAAGCCCTCCGGGATCAAACGGATCCGCAGGATGATGGAAAAGGACGCGGAGGTGCTGCCGGTCATGTGTGACATTGATCACAAGACAGCCGCCCTCATGCACGCAAAGCTGAATACGCTGGCAGGCGGCGGAGCAGTGTGCGATTATTGGTTTGTCGGCGATAAAACCCGCTATGCGCAAAAGACGTGCGCGGAAATGGAGAAAAAGTTGAGTGACGAAAAAATAAAACCGAAACTGAACGGTACGGCGGAGACCATGCTTCAATGTTTTTATGCCCGTGCCATGCACAGTAAGAATCCCAAAAACAAATTCCACGATGCAAAGGCGGAGGAGCTGATCGATAGGCTGGACTATGATTTCAGCAAGGCGAAAAACGACGCAGCCATGAGCGGAGGCATTGTGGCGAGAAGTGTTGTGTTTGATGAAATTGTCAGTGATTTTATTTCCAAATACCCGGACTGCACGGTGGTGAACATTGCCTGCGGTCTGGATACCCGTGCTTACCGCATGGATAACGGAAAGCTTACCTGGTACAATCTGGATCTGCCGGAAACGATTGAGGTGCGGGATTCCATTTACAAGGAATCGGGCAGGATTTCAACCATCGCCTGCTCCGTACTGGATCCGGCGTGGGCGGATCAGGTCAAGGTGCGCGGCAAAATGCTTTTCATCATTGAGGGGCTTACCATGTATATGACCGCGGAGGACGTAAAAACCATGCTCGGGATTATCCGGGATCATTTTGACAATGCCTATGTCTGCATGGAAACGCTGTGTCCCTTCTTTGTGAAAAAGGAAAGCATCGAGAAATCCATAAAAGCGACGGGCGCAACCTTCACCTGGGGCGCGAACAAGTTTGACGATCTGGGCGACATTGCCTCAGGGTTCAAAAAAGTAAAAGACGACAACATTGCCCGCGGAATGTCGACGCTGACGCCGCTGTATAAACTGATAGCGTGGATGCCGATTGTGAAACGCTTTGCGGAAAAGATTCTGATATTTGAAAAAGAAAATTAAAAGATAATCGGGGAGAAGGAGCCGAATATGAAGAAAGCGATAGGGAAGCTGAAACGTGCTTTCCCGAATGCGGAGGAGCATCCCTTTATCTGCTACGGCCACGGTGAAATTATGAGCCACCCGGATATCATGGCAGAAAATATTGTGAAATTCATGGAGAGAGTATGATTGTAAAAACGTTGGACGAAAACAAAATTTATAAGATCGGGCATGCCTTCGGCTACTACGATTACGGAACGGAAAAGGGAATGGTGTCCTTGTATTCCGGCAGGGAAGCGGTTACGGACTATATCTGTGGTTATGTGAGAATGGCGCTTGCGGGGAATTTCCTCTATGCCACAAGTGAACAGGGAGAAGGCTATATTGCCTACAAGCTGCCCGGACAGAAGGTGAGCTTCAAGGCGGCAAAGCCGTTGATCAAGGCACTGTTCAGATCCATGTCGTTGAAGGAGCTGATACGCTTTTTCAGGGTCATGTCCAAGGGCGGCCCGGGGCTGCAAAAGAAGATGGACAAAGAAAAAAAGCCCTATATCTTTGTAGGTCTGGTCTGTGTGTGTGAAAAATATCAGGGACAGGGATATATGCGAAAGGCCGTGGAGCTGGCGTTTGCGGAGGGAAACCGCTTACAGGTTCCCGTGATTCTGGAGACAGATGCAAAATCCAAATGTGACAAATACATGCACCTCGGAATGGAGCTGGCGGGAACGCGCAGCCTCGGCGAGTACGGCATGCTCTATGATCTGATCAAGTACCCGGATCCCGCTGTTTCTGAAGCAGAATCCCACGCTGCGGGCGTCATGTTGTAGGTTTTTTTGAATAACTGGATAAAATGGCTTTCATTGCAGAAGCAGAGTGTATAGCTTACCTCATTTACAGGCATTCCGAGGGAGAGCATGCGCCCTGCTTCGTTCATTTTCCGGTTCAGGATATATTGGTGAAGGGAAACGCCGGTTTCCTTTTTGAACGCCCGGGAGAGATAGTCCCGGGAAACATGAAGGCTCTCGGCAATGGTCTCGATCTTCAGGCGGCTGTGAAGATTGATGTGAACAAAGTGCATGCATCTGTTGATGAGCGGACTGTAACACTGGGGTATGGTATTTTCCTTTACCGCCGTGACAAGCTCAATTGCCTTTTTACACAGATAATCAATGCATTCCTCCATTGTCCGGAAGGTGTCGATCTCCTGTATGTACCGGTCGCTCAGCCGGTAGGCCTCACTTTCATCCAGACCGCCCAGAATGGCATAATGGATCGCCACGGCAATGGTGGAAACCGCCCAGTAATGGATTTCCCTTGACGGATCATCCGACATATGACCGATCACAAGCCCCAGACTCCGGTATTGCTCCAGCGCATTCTTTACGTCGTCGACATCACCGCCCTTAATGGAATTGAACAGTAAAAGCTCATAGTAAAAAGGCGTATGGGTTTTTCCGGTCTCCCTCGCCTCGTATAAAAAATCCTTTGACACATGCAAAAACTCATATTCGATCTGAGAATTTTTCTTAGCCATCCTGCTTCCACCTTTCCTCTTCATTATATAATAAATTTAATACAAAACAACATAAAAATGATATAGGCGGAAAGCGGGAGATGTTACATTTATCTTAAGAAGTGTATTGGAAAAGTTTATGAGAAGGAGGCATTATGGGGAAAAGTTTGGAGGAAATGTGCAGGCTTGTGACCGGGTACGGCAC
>ERZ1026854.2147-NODE-2147-length-11555-cov-4.741130_pt1 | contig 11555 bp, 7 predicted proteins | sample MGYA00380157_ERZ1026854 | MGnify/ENA primary metagenome ERZ1026854 (study PRJEB33269, sample SAMEA4719793) | human gut metagenome | biome: human-associated habitat; feature: organic feature; material: feces | place: Cameroon | collected 2013-10 ...
CTTCGATCATCCGCACGATGATCGGCGAGAACCCTCTTGAGAAGGGCTCCGGAGAGGTCTGCGGTTTCAAGCTCAACGTCTTGAGAGACAAGGATATTCCTTATCTCCGCCGCAGGATCGGAGTCGTGTTCCAGGATTTCCAGCTGCTGATGGACAGGACGGTCGAGAGCAATCTGGAGTTTGTATTGAAGGCCACCGGATGGAAGGACCGGAACGAGATCGACAAACGGATCGTCGAGGTCCTGGCCGATGTCGGGATGGAGAACAAGGCGCACAAGATGCCACACCAGCTCTCCGGAGGCGAGCAGCAGCGCATCGCCATAGCCCGTTCCCTGCTGAACAGGCCAAGGCTCATCATCGCCGACGAGCCGACCGGCAACCTTGACAACGAGACCGCCGACGGAATCCTGCGCCTGCTGACCGGAATCAACAAGGAGGACGGCACGGCCATCGTGATGGTGACCCACAACAGGACCATCTTCGAGAAATATCCCGGCAGGGTCTTCGTCTGCAAGGACGAGAGGTGCAAGGAGAACCTTAACGACGAGGTTATTGATCTGGCTCTGACCATTTAGACCTATGCTGAAAAAAGACAGATACCATCACATACTTTCCTGGTTCCAGGCCAACCAACCGGAAGTCAGGACCGAACTGCACTACGAATCCCCTTTCCAGCTGCTTGTGGCGGTGATTTTAAGCGCGCAATGCACGGACAAAAGGGTGAATATGGTCGCACCGGAACTGTTCAGAAGGTTTCCGAAGCCCGAGGATCTGGCCTCCGCGTCGTTCGAGGACGTGCTGGCGGTTATAAAAAGCATCTCCTACCCCAACAGCAAGGCCGCGCACCTCATCGGAATGGCTCAAAAATTGTTGCGGGAATATGCCGGCGAAGTCCCGTCGGACATAGACCAGCTTATGACACTCCCGGGAGTCGGACGCAAGACGGCCAACGTGCTTGCCTCCGTGATCTATGACAAACCGGTCATCGCTGTTGACACGCACGTTTTCCGTGTATCCCACAGGATGGGACTGTCGGACGGAAAGACAGTCGAGGCTGTCGAGAAGGAACTGGAGTCGTACATCCCGGCGGAACTGAGGGCAAGGGCACATCATTGGCTGATCCTCCATGGACGGTACACGTGCACGGCCCGAAACCCGAAATGCGACGATTGCCCGCTGCGGGACTGGTGCCGCGACTATGAACAGAAACACAGAATAATATGATACAGTTTTCCCCTGAGAATATACTCCTCATCGGATCCATCCTGATTTTCACGGCGATACTCATCAGCCGGGCCGGTTTCAAGTTCGGAATCCCGGTCCTGCTCCTGTTCATCGTCGTCGGAATGGCGTTCGGTGTCGATGGGTTAGGACTCGCGTTCGACAATTTCCACATCGCACAGTTCATCGGTACCATAGCGCTATGTGTAATCCTATACTGCGGCGGTCTTGAGACGAAGTTCGACACAATAAAACCCGTACTAAAAGAAGGAATCGTGCTGTCCACCGTCGGGGTGTTCCTGACGGCCTTGTTCACGGGCGGATTCATTTATCTGTTGACAAGGGTGGGACACCTCTCCGAGGGAATGTCCACCGTGATGTGCTTTCTGCTTGCGGCCGTGATGTCGTCAACCGACTCAGCGTCAGTGTTCAACATCCTGAGGAACGCAAAGATGAAGCTGAAGGAGAACCTCCAGCCGGTCCTTGAGCTGGAGTCCGGTTCTAACGACCCGATGGCCTACGTCATCACCATCGTGCTGATCCAATGCGCCCAGCAGCTTTTCGAGCCGGCCTCCGGAATCGACATCGACTACCCACGGATGATCGGCAACGCCTTGCTGACATTCACGATGCAGCTTGGAATCGGAGCTATTATGGGTGTGGGTCTCGGCAGGGCTTTCTCTTGGGCTCTCGGGAAACTGAAACTGAACGGAGCCTCACTCTATGCCATCCTCGTGCTGAGCATCGGGTTCTTCATCTACTCGATCACCGGACTCGTCAACGGCAACGGATTCCTCGCCATCTACCTCGCCGGTGTGATCATAGGCAACAAGCCGATGGCCCACAAGAGAGAGGTCTTCAGGTTCAGCGACACGGTCACCTGGCTGATGCAGATGGGAATGTTCCTCACGCTTGGGCTTCTCGTGAACCCTAAGGAGATGCTGTCCGTGGCTCCCGTGGCACTTCTCATCGGAATATTCCTTACTTTTATAGGCCGTCCGTTGGCGGTGTTCATCTCGCTCCTGCCTTTCAGGAAGCTCTCGTTCAGGGCAAGGGTGCTCATCTCCTGGGTAGGTCTGAAAGGAGCCACTCCGATCATCTTCGCCATATTCACTGTCGTGGCTGACATTCCGGGCTCCGAACAGATCTTCAACATCGTATTCTTCATCACGATGGTTTCCATGCTGATCCAAGGCATGAGCATTCCTGCGGTGGCGCGCAAGCTGAACCTTGCCCTGCCTCAGGAGAAGGCTCCGGAGACATTCGGAATCGAGATCCCGGAGGAGGCCGGCAAGCTGATGGACCACAGGCTGACGGAGACGGATCTCGCGGCCGGTGACACACTTAAGGAAGTCGCATTACCGGAGGGGACCCGTGTTGTGATGATAAAGAGGGACGGTGAGTTGATTGTTCCTGACGGATCAGTCAAGCTCAAGGTCGGCGACAAGCTGCTTATGATTATGGGCAACCAATTTGACGAATCGGAATAATGATGTAAATTTGCAGCCCGGTCACTTCGACATGCTCAGTGACCGGGCAATTGGAATAAACCAAAATTTTTAGGAATATGAAAAGAATAGTACTTATCCGTCACGGCGAAAGCCAGTGGAACAAGGAGAACAGGTTCACAGGCTGGACCAACGTTGACCTCAGCGAGAAGGGCGTTCAGGAAGCCCTCGACGCCGGAAAGGCCCTCAAAGAGGCCGGAATCACCTTCGAAGTGGCCTACACCTCTTATCTTAAGAGAGCCATCAAGACCCTCAACAACGTCCTCGACGCTATGGATCTCGACTGGATCCCTGTAAAGAAGACCTGGAGACTCAACGAGAAGCATTACGGAATGCTTCAGGGTCTGAACAAGGCCGAGACCGCCCAGAAGTACGGTGACGAGCAGGTGCTCATCTGGCGCCGCAGCTTCGACGTGGCTCCTCACAACCTTCCTGAGGACGATCCTAACAGCGCTACCAAGGATCCTCGCTACGCTCTCGTTCCAGACCAGTACATTCCTCGCACAGAAGCTCTTAAGAACTGCATCGAGCGTGTTATGCCTTACTGGGAGTGCGAGATCTTCCCTGCCCTCAAGCAGCACGACAACATCGTGGTTGTGGCTCACGGCAACAGCCTCCGTGGTGTCGTAAAGCACCTCAAGGGAATCTCAGACGCTGACATCGTCGGCCTGAACATCCCGACAGCGACTCCTTACGTGTTCGAGTTCGATGACGACCTCAATCTCGTGAAGGATTACTATCTCGCTGATCCTGAGGAGCTCAAGCGCAAGCAGGAGGCTGTGGCCAAGCAGGGTAAGGCTAAATAATTTTCCGACACATCCATTTGCTATCCCTCTGGAAATCTTTCAGAGGGATTTTTATGTTGTGTAGTCACTTCGGTTCAAGGGTTGGAACATTATACCCAGACAGGGGCACACACAATCATAAGCCAGCTTCTACCGTGCTTGATGACAGCGGAAAAAGGCAAATGGCGGATTTTGCACGTTACCAAAATCCGCCATTTGATTTTTCCGCTGTCAAGTGGCTATGCTTTGGGCTTGCCGAAGCTCCACCAATACAAACAATAGATTGTAACCGAAATGTAACACGGTTGCAATCGTCCGGTAACATTTTATGGTGAATTTTGCGTTCGTAATAGTAGAGAAAAATTATGAGTGAGATTTACCTTGTGTTTGTGGTATTCCTGTTCGTGCTGGCGGTGTTCGACCTGATGGTCGGAGTCAGCAACGACGCCGTCAACTTCCTGAACTCAGCGATAGGCGCCAAAGTGGCCAAGTTCAGGACAATCATCATCGTGGCCGCTGTCGGAGTGTTCATGGGAGCGACGATGAGCAACGGAATGATGGAGGTCGCCCGACACGGAATATTCCATCCGGCGATGTTCTCCTTCAAGGAGCTGATGTTCATCTTCCTCGCCGTGATGATCTCCGACGTGATCCTGCTTGACATATTCAACAACCTCGGACTGCCGACATCCACGACGGTCTCCCTTGTGTTCGAGCTGCTCGGCGGCACCACGGCATTCGTCCTCCTGAAGCTGGCGAACGACACCACCGGACTAACGGTAGGCGACCTGATGAACACGGAGAAGGCGCTCGGCATGATCATGGCCATATTCGTTTCCGTCGCCATAGCGTTCTTCTTCGGAATCGTCCTGCAGTACATCTCCCGTCTTGTCTTCACATTCACCTACAAGAAGAACCTCAAGTGGAAGATAGGAATATTCGGGGGCGTCGCCACGACAGCCATCTTCTACTTCATGCTGTTCAAAGGCATCAAAAGCATGTCTTTCGTCACGCCTGAGATCTACGAATATATCCAAAATCACACCCTTGCCATTCTGGGAATATGCTTCCTCGCGTCAACAGCCCTGATGCAGGTCCTATATTTCCTGAAAGTCAACGTGTTCAAGGTCCTGGTGCTGATGGGCACTTTCGCCCTCGCTATGGCGTTCGCCGGCAACGACCTCGTCAACTTCATCGGCGTGCCGCTGGCGGGATATTCATCATACATTGATTTCGCCTCAAGCGGGGCCACGGATCCCGGCAGTTTTATGATGTCATCACTGGACGGACCGGCCAAGAGTCCGCTCATATTCCTGATTGCGGCAGGTGCGGTAATGGTCCTTTCGCTCGCGACCTCGAAGAAGGCACGCAACGTGATCAAGACCTCGGTCGATCTTTCCCGTCAGAGCGAGGGTGACGAGATGTTCGGTTCGTCCAAGATCGCGAGGGTTCTGGTCAGATTCTCCAACAACACCGCGAATTTCTTCAAGGATGTCGTGCCGGACAACGTCAGGAACTGGTGCGAGAAGCGTTTCAACACAGACGAGGCCAGACTTCCGGAAGGAGCGGCTTTCGATGAGGTCAGAGCCACGGTAAATCTGGTGGTAGCCGGTCTACTTATCGCCCTCGGGACATCTCTTAAGCTTCCTCTCTCAACAACTTACGTCACATTTATGGTGGCGATGGGTTCCTCACTGGCTGACCGGGCTTGGGGTCGCGAAAGCGCAGTCTATAGGGTTACAGGCGTTGTATCCGTCATCGGTGGCTGGTTCATCACAGCCGGAGCCGCCTTCATCCTCTGCTTCCTCGTGGCGATGCTGATGCATCTGGGTGGATTCGTGGCCGCCTGCATAATGATGGCGTTCGCAATCTTCCTGCTCATCCGCAGCAACATCCGCTACCGGAAAAAGGCGGAGGAAGAAAACGGAGATGTGACATTCAACAAGATGATGCTCAGCACCGACAAGGGTGAGATCCTGACGCTCCTGAGCAAGCACATCGCAGACAGCCAGTCCGATTTCCTTGAATATGTCAACACAACTTTCCGCCAGATCACCGACGGCTTCATAAAGGAGGATCTCGGGATGCTGCACAAGGCCGAGGAGACGATGAGGCGCAAGAGGGACGAGCTGAAGAACTGCCGCCGCAAGGAAATGATCGGCTTCCGCAGGATCGATCCTGAGGTCGCGATGGAGAAGAACACCTGGTTCCATCTCGGAAGAAACTCCTGCGAGGAGATCCTGTACTGCCTGAGGCGTATAGCCGACCCTTGCGAAGAGCACGTGGACAACAACTTCATTCCGCTGAGCAAAGAACAGATCAAGGAATATATTCCTTTGAGGGACACGGTTCTATTCATCCTCAGGCGTACCGAGAAGATTCTCCAGACAGACTCATACGATGAAGTCGATGAGGTCCGCCGTGAGGCCGAGGAGCTGAAGGATTGCCTTGAGGAAGCCCGTGAGGCCCAGATGCAGAGGATGCAGTCCTCCAAGGAGAATATCACAGTCGCTTACCTCTATCTGAACCTCCTTCAGGAGACACGTGAGCTCACCAGCTCACTCCGTCACCTCCTCCGCGCCTCGAAAGGCTTCCGGGAGTAGGGAACAGTGGTATGGTGGCACTACACCAGCATACCACTGTTTCGCCGTGGAAGACAATCATCTGAATATCATAATATTAAACTAATGTCCTCCTACCCATAACGGGTAGGAGGACATCCATTTAGTGCGTTTAGTATCTGTTATTTACTCTCCACGATGAGGATTATTACTTTTACTTGTCGGCAAAGACAAGTATGTAGTTTTTGGTCGGCAGACCTCGGAAACCGAAAACACCATCTTTCTTTTCCGCCTTGAGCCTGACAGAATAACGTATCTCGCTACTGTTCTGCCTTCCGAATGAGTCGTCCTTGCTGGCCGGAACAATACACTTCAGCTCCTTATCTTTGGCCATTCCCCCTTTTGCTACCCCAAAGTCATACCACGCATCCTTATACACCTTTTGAAGGCAATAACAATCATGCCCGTTGAGTGGCGAAACGTTAGGTTTCCCATCTTCACGCAACGACACCGCCAGAATCAATTCATCCAGCGGATCTATACTCGGATGAGAATTTTTATTATATAACCTTCCGAAAGAACTTCCCTCCTTGTTCCCGGAAAGAGGATAGTCAACGCCATCCTTTCGATAGACAAATTCAAAGGAGCCCGGGAAACAGAGCGGGAGCATTTTTTTAAGCACTTTATTTATTTCGTAATCATCCTGTGCATGATTCTTCCAGAAATAAGCGTCCACATACAGATGGTCATTCCCGACCTCAATCAGTTCGTCTTCTGTGAAATTATGAGAGGATTCACTGTTAAGCGCGGCCAGAATCAAATCCTGCTTCTCGGTCACACTTGCCAAGCCCTTTGCCACGGCCTCCTTTATCGCATCCAACTTCACGTTAAGCCCTGACATAGGAGAATCTATCGCATCTTTTATAGCGTCCAGTTTGTCGTTGGCCGTGCCGGCCGTCGCGTTCAAGGCGTCTATCGCCTTCTTCACAAGGCCGAGCGTGCTGTCCTCTCCGACAAGGCCGCCTTGGATAGCGCCCTCGATCGCCGCCAGTTTTTCAGACAACGCGCCAGTCTGGTCGCCCACCGCCTTGTTGATCGCGTCAAGTTTCTCATCCATTGCCCCTTCGAGAGACTCGACAGCCTGTTTCACGAGATCAATCGCCTCGGCGTTCTTGACTAAGCCGTTCCTTACCGCCGCCCTGATCAGGTTCATCTTCTGCCCCAATTCCTTTGTCTGCCTGTTGACAGCCCTCTTGACCGCATCCAGTTTCGTCTCTACCGTGCCCTCAAGGGATCCGATGGCATCCTCCACAAGGCCGATAGCCTTCGCGTTGTCGGCGAATCCTGCCTTGAGCGTCGCGTCGATCAGTTCCAGTTTGCCCGACAGGGTAACCGTCTGATTCCGGATAGCCTTACGGATAGCCGTCAGTTTCTCCTCGATAGTCCCTTCCAGAGAGTTGACCGCGGCCTTCACAAGCCCTATGGCCTTCGCATTGTCAGCAAAGCCTGCACTGACGGCAGCTTCGATGAGAGACATCTTCGAGCCCAGTTCCGTCGTCTGGCTCTTGATGGCGGACTCTATCGCCGCAAGCTTCTCCTCCATCGAACCGGTCAACGACTCGACCGCGGCCTTCACAAGACCTATGGCCTCGGCGTTCCTGTCGAATCCGTCCTCCGCCTTCTCGGCTATGAGGGAGAGAGCCTTCTCTATGAGGTCCAGTTTGGTCACAAGATCCGATGTCTGCGCCTCAACCGCCCCCTTGAGCGCCTCAAGTTTTTCCGTTGTAGTCGCATTCATCAACCTTATCTCATCGACGAGCTTCCCTGTCATCTCTTCGTACTTGAGGACACCGTTCTCATACGCCTTTGTAAGAAGCTCCATCTTTTGGGAAAGAGTCATAGTCAGGTTTTTCAAGGCCGCGTCAAGAAGATTCATCTTCTCAGAGACGGTCATTGTCTGGCTCTTCATAGCATCCTCCAAAAGCTCCAACCTCTTTGAAATGCTCATTGTCTGATCCTGCAAAGCCTTGACAATCTCAGTGTAGTCATTCGTAATCGTTTGTTCAAATCTGATGTCCGGGGAGTAATACTCACACGAAACAACCGCCGCCACCAGCGAGCAGAGGGATAGGGTTAGAAGAAATCTTTTCATAAAATCGGGTTTCAGTGGCTTTCGCCTATTAATAAAAATGAATATTATCAATAATATCGAATGAATATACTCCTATCTGTGACAGATGGGAGCATACTCATTCAACAGGTTAATTATCCGTCATTTACTCTCCACGGGAGACAACAAGGATCGTCGCGCGGCGGGCTGCGTCGGAAGCGTCCTTGCCGGAATCTCCAAGAGGCTGGCGGAAAGCGCGGCTGCAATCAACTCCCTGCTTCCGCAGATAGTCAAGCACTGTCTCGATACGCAGTTCGCTGAGCCGCTGGTTATGTCCGCTGGCACCTGTAGCGGAAGCCTCTCCGACAACGACAAGTTCGGTTTCATTCAAAGCCTTCATACGTTCAGCGAAAGCGTCAAGATCAGCCTTCGCGGCAGCGCTGAGCTTGAAACTGTCATTGGAGAACTGAACGGTAAGATCCTGAAGAACCTCATTGGTGCGGCGCGCCTTAAGCTCAGCGTTTTCTTTCTCAAGGGCTTCTACCCGGGACTTCAGCGCGGCGTTCTCGGTCTTGGCGGATGCGAGAGCCTCATCCTTGGCTTTGCCGGAAGCCTCACAGTCCGCCTTGGCTGCCGCCCTGGCCACGGTCATCGCGGCCAAGGCAAGCTCGGACTCACGCAACTTTCGTCCCGTGCCCTTATAACCTGACTTTGAGCCAAGAATATTCAGTCTCAAGACCACTGAGCCTGTGGCGATCCCTTTGGGAGCGTTATCACATTTCAGAAGCCGTTTGTAATTGCCTTGCAGGCCAACCGTCACCACGGGACTCACGTCAAACTCGGCGGACAGCAGCATCGGAACATAACCGACATCGTACTTATGCCTGGAGTTCACCGCATCCAGCCAAGTGTTTATCGTCTCCTTGTACGACCCGCTCCAACGCTCATGTCCCATCGAGATGTCGTAGGTGTTGCCACTGGCGAAAAGCCAGCCGAAACCGGCTCCCGCATAAAGGTTGAAGCGTCTGTCCTGACGATTCCTCCACAGCTCCATGATGTTGAACTCCAGAGTCATGTCAGCGGCGTGATAATGTGTCCACATCTTTGAATATACTAGGCCGCCGTACCGCTCGGAAAGAGTTCCGGTCCCGGCAGGAATCTCAATAGGCTGGAACTCAGAGAACCGCTGCTCACGGGCATATTTCGAGAAATCGTAGTTCAGCCCCAGACGAATCCACGGACGGATGTTGAACGAGACTCCGGCACCTATCTCCGGGAATATATTCATACCCGGCGCCGCGTCCACGCTTGACATTCCCAGTCCGTGCACCATCGTTGCGCCGCCCTCCGCATAAAGGCCCCAGGTGGAGGTGCGGTAGGCACTGTTCCCCCGCTCCTGCGCCACAACATCTGCGAAGAGGCCCGAGGACAAGGCCAACATTATGATTGTCAAATATCTTTTCATAAGTAGCGAATGGTATTAATTATCTTCGACTATTATAAACTCTACGGAATTATCCGGGTATTGATACGGGTAATACTGCAACTCTTGAAATCCCCATACTCCTGTTCTGGTCTTTACCGCATCAGACCGATGCCAATATTCAATGCATTCCCCAACTTGAGCATAAGTGACTTGAATGAAACGATCTTTGGAATTCATACCCTCCACCTTGAGTTTCTTGCCGGCAGCCCTTTCGCCCACTTTCACTACAAAATTGTATCTGCAACCTTTATGGACTTTCTTAAGATAGTAACATTTGTGTCCATTTACAGTGTGCCACTTCGGATCGAGATAAGAGTCACAATCAACCGCAAGAATCACTTCTCCCGAGTTCATGATTTCTTTCATAATTCCTCCTTCGGTGTAAAGGGGGCCATAAAAACTTGTGTCCTCGGAGCCTGATATCGGGTACTTGCCGGAAGGTAGTTTGATCCAGAACTTATATTTATGTGGCACAGATAACTTAATCAACTCCTTAAGTTTCCTTACCACCTCATAGTTCTCGTGATTGGCCTCCCAGAAGGCGGCGTCAACCAATAAATAATCCTGCCCCTTCTCAAGAAGTTCATCATCAGTGAAATGGTATGTCGACGCACTGTTGAGTGCGGCCAGAATCAAATCCTGCTTCTTAGTCACATCAATCAGCCCCTGAGACAAAGCCTCTTCTATAGCCTCAAGCTTCACGTTAAGCCCAGAAGTAGGCGAGTCGATCGCATTCTTGATGGCGTCCAGTTTATCATTGGCCGTTCCCGCAGTAGCGTTCAAGGCATCTATAGCCTTCTTCACAAGGCCGAGCGTGCTGTCTTCTCCCACAAGACCGGCATCCAACGAACCCTGAATCGCGGCAAGTTTCCCGGACAGGGTATTGGTCTGGCTTTCTATTGTCTCATTGATAGCCTTAAGTTTTTCTTCGACAGTTCCTTCAAGAGACTCTACCGCCTGTTTCACAAGTTTAATCGCCTCAGCATTGTCCGCAAGACCAGTCTTGACCGCACCCTCGATAAGAACCAGCTTCGCGCTCAAATCCATCGTCTGATCCTTCACAGCCTTCTCCACAGCGGTAAGCTTCTCCTCCAGAGAGCCCTGAAGCGTGCCAATGGCATCCTTGACAAGATCAATCGCCTTCGCGTTGTCGGCAAATCCGGCCTTGACCGTCCCCTCTATAAGAACCAGCTTCGCGCTAAGATCCATCGTCTGATCCTTCACAGCCTTCTCGACAGCCGCAAGTTTCTCCTCCAGAGAACCCTGAAGCGAGCCGATGGCTGTCCTGACGAGATCGATAGCCTTCGCGTTGTCGGCAAGTCCCAGCTTGACAGAAGACTCGATGAGAGCGAGTTTCGCGCTCAAGTCCGAGGTTTGGATCTTAAGAGCATTTTCTATGGCGGCGAGTTTCTCGGCGACGGAAGTACTCATGGAATTGATCGCCGCGATTGTCTTCCCTATCAACTCCTCATACTTGATGACACCGCTCTCGTAGGCCTTTGTCAAAAGTTCTATCTTCTGTTCAAGAGTGAAAGTCTGATTATTGATGGCCTTTTCAAGAAGATTAAGCTTTTCCGAAACAGTTTTGGTCTGATCCAGAAGCGCATTCACCAGAGCGCTGTAATCATTCGTTAAGTTCGTGGTTTGCTGAAACCTGATGTCCGGCGAGTCATACTCGCACGAAACAACCGCTGCCATCATCGCAAGGGCGGCAAGGGCGGCAAATACTTTTTTCATAAAAAAATAGATTTTGTGGCTTACGCCAGTTAATAAAAACAAATATATTATTCCAAAAGTAATAATTTTTTTCCAAATTACAAGTGGTGACAAAAAAAACGGAGAAGAGCCCCCACACACTTACAGCAAGCCTAAGCCGCCTTAGGC
>ERZ1026854.2154-NODE-2154-length-11524-cov-3.780103_pt1 | contig 11524 bp, 9 predicted proteins | sample MGYA00380157_ERZ1026854 | MGnify/ENA primary metagenome ERZ1026854 (study PRJEB33269, sample SAMEA4719793) | human gut metagenome | biome: human-associated habitat; feature: organic feature; material: feces | place: Cameroon | collected 2013-10 ...
TGCCAGAACCTGCTGTCTGAATCCGGCGACCTCCACACACAGACAGATGACGGAGGAGCAGCTGATCGAGGCAGGCGTACCGGCAGGGCTGATCCGGATTTCCTGTGGACTTGAAGATAAAGAGGATCTGATCGAAGATCTGAGACAGGCACTACAGGCTATCTGAGAGAGGAAAACGCAGCAGAATTTCTGTTGCGTTTTTCTTTATTTTATGGCATAATAGCTACAGTTTAAAGCGTTACGCTTTAAAGCACTAAAATGCCGGCAAGATAAAAGAAGAATTGTAAAGAAAATAAGAGAATATGAAAAGGCCGGACGGACAACACAGGAGGAATCAAAAATGAGTCGACAGAGACAGGGATCACTGGTATCCTACAGACCGGATATCAAGGTGCTCGACTGCACCATGAGAGATGGAGGATTAGTCAATAACTTTGCTTTTACGGATGAGTTCGTAAAGGATCTTTATCTTGCCAATATCAAGGCAGGCGTAGATTATATGGAGTTTGGCTATAAGGCATCCAGTGAGATTTTTGATCCGCAGAAGTTTGGAAAATGGAAATTCTGTAAGGAAAAGGACATCAGGGATATTGTTGGGGACAATAAGACTGATATGAAGCTGTCGGTCATGGCAGATGTGGGAAGAACCGATTACAAGAAGGACATTCTGAATAAAAAGGACAGCGTGATCGATCTGATCCGCGTGGCTACTTATATTAATACCATTCCGGCGGCTATTGAAATGCTGGAGGATGCGAAGAAAAAGGGCTATGAAACAACCGTAAATATTATGGCTGTTTCCAAAGTAAATGATGAAGAGCTGGATGCAGGACTTGAGCTGCTGGCACAGAGCAGTGCTGATGTGATCTACCTGGTAGACAGCTTTGGGGCATTTTATCCCGAGCAGATCGAGCGTCTCAGTGATAAATACCTGAACGTGGCAGCCAAGTATAATAAGAAGATCGGTATCCATGCGCATAACAACCAGCAGCTTGCCTTTGCCAATACAATAGAAGCACTGTCAAGAGGTGTCAGCTATCTGGATGCTACCGTGAGCGGCATGGGACGTGGAGCCGGTAACTGTTACATGGAATTGCTGTTGAGTTTTCTGCGTAATCCGAAGTATAATAAAATTGCTATTATGAGCTTTGTGGAAAAGCATATACTGAAGCTGAAAGAGGAGGGGGCTGTCTGGGGTTTTGATCTGCCATACCTTCTGACGGGGATTTTGAACAGTCATCCTTCTTCTGCCATTCAGTTCGAAAAAGAAAAAAGAACGGATTACGCCATGTTTTATCAGGAGCTGATCGATAACACCCTGTAATCCGGAGGAGGATTATGGAACGGGAGATCAATTTACAGGAAGTATCTGACGGGAAACTGTATACCTCTGCCGATATGGTCAAAATTGGCTGTAATGACTGCAGCGGATGCTCTGAGTGCTGCCGGGTGGTGGAGGATACCATCATTCTGGATCCTTATGATATCAGTCAGCTCTGCCAGGCACTTAAAACCGACTTTCAGGGATTGCTTGCAGGAGGCAGGATAGAACTATCTGTGGTGGAAGGTGTGATCCTGCCTCATTTAAAGCTGAAGGAAGGCAGGGGCGGCTGTACCTTCCTTGACGATGCCGGACGCTGTCAGATCCATGGCTTCCGTCCCGGCTTCTGCCGGATGTTCCCCATGGGAAGAATCTATGAAAACGGAGATTTCCGTTATTTCCTGCAGGTGCATGAATGCCCCTACCCGAACAAGACTAAGGTCAAGCTGAAAAAGTGGCTGGGGATCCCGGAGCTTGCAAGGTACGAGCAGTTTGTAAAGGACTGGCATTTTTTCCTGAAGGATGCAGAAAGAAAGCTTTCGGAGGCAGAGAATGAGGAGATCCCAAAGAGGATCAATCTTTTCCTGCTGCAGCAGTTTTTCCAGAAGCCTTACGGGGATATGTTTTATGAAGCATTTTATAAGAGACTTTCAGAGGCGGGGGAGGTATTCTGATTCCTCCCTTTTTTTGCTGTACGATTAGACAAAAATGCAATTATCCATTATAATAGGGAACATATGAGCAGAGAATGCAAAAGAGAAAAGAAAGCATTCCGGAATGGAGAACATAATGGATAACTTTTTATCAATCAAGGAAGCTGTACAGAGATACAGTGCTTCCTGTGACGGCAAAATAAAGACACCCTTTGACAAGCTGTTTATCAAGGCCATGCTGGCAGGCATGATGATCGCCATGGGCGCAGCAGGCAGCAGTGTGGCGTGTCACGCGATCGGCAATGTAGGACTTGCCAGGCTGGTAGCAGGTGTGGTATTCCCGGTTGGCCTGATGATGGTCATTCTGACCGGTGCAGAGCTGTTTACCGGTGACTGTCTGATGATCGTGGCGACCGTGGAGAAGAAGAACACCATGGCACAGATGATCAAGGAGCTGGTCTTTATTTATATTGGAAATTTTGTGGGCGCAGCCCTTCTGGCACTTGGTGTTTATTTCAGCGGACAGCTTGGTTATTCTTCCAATCTGCTTGGTGCTTATACGATCAAGGTGGCTGTCGGCAAGACAGGCCTTTCCTTTGGTACAGCTCTGGTATCCGGTATTCTGTGTAATATCCTGGTATGTGTAGCCGTACTGATGGCAATCTGTTCCAAAGATATCGTAGGAAAACTGTTTGTTTCCTTTTTCGTTATCATGCTGTTTGTTGTCTGCGGTTTTGAGCACTGCGTTGCTAATATGTATTACATCACAGCAGGACTTCTCTGCAAGCTGAATCCGGCTTACGTGCAGGTGGCCATGGAGCAGTATGGTTATACGGCAGAGCAGCTGACCTCCCTGAATGTCGGCTCTTTCCTGATCGGAAATCTTCTGCCGGTAACCATTGGAAATATGATCGGAGGAATGGTAACACTTGGTCTTCCTCTCTGGTATGTTAATAAAGAGGGTAAGTAGGGGATCCGGTTGGAGGATAATGCGATGAAGAAGACGGATTTGCAGATGAGGGGACAAAAAATAGGAATGGCATTTGCCATGGTTCTGGCAGTGCTGCTTCTGCTCTTCCCGGTTACAGTCCATGCGGAGGGAGAGCTTCAGGTCACAGAGCTTTCTGCGCAGGGTGAGATCACCAGTGATGTCAATGTACGAAAGGGACCAAGTACCGACTATGACAAGATCGGTACGGTAAGAGTCGGAGAAACGATTCCTGTTACCGGAGAGACAGCAGATGGGTGGTACAGAGTAACCTATCAGGGACAGGAAGGCTATATTTACGGGAAATATATGACGATACAGCAGACAGAAGCTCCTGCCGATAACAATCCGCAGGATGGAGATGGCACAGCACCCGGGGAACTACCAGAGAAAGAGGGAGGCTTCAGTGCACTTAAGCTGGTTGCCATTGTCTTTATTATCATTGTTATCATTATTATGATCTTCCTTACGATCCGCAGTATGCGTCAGACAGTTGACGAGGATGACAGCTATGAGGATGACGAGGATGAGTATGAAGATGAGGAAGATTACGAAGACGAAGACGATGAGGACGGAGAAGACTACGAAGATGACAGCGACGAAGAGGAAATAGAGGATGACGGTGAAGATGCCGGGGAAGAGGATACAGAAGAGGAAACAGCCCCGGAATCATCCACGCAGAAGCAGTCAAAGAGTGAGCCTTATGTCCTTCGGGAAGAGGATTATCAGCTTCACATCGATCCCAAGTATTTTGAAGATGAACCGGTACCTCAGCCGGAGTGTGTGACCGGTTACCTGAAGAAAAAGCAGGAAGAGGAAGAACTGGAAAAGAAGAAAGAGGAAGAAAAGGCTTCCTCCGGTGATCTGCAGAAGGCTATGGATAAGCTGCAGGAGTTACAGGAAGAGCTTGAAAGGCTGAAGAAAAACAGCAAAGAATAAAAAGTAATGTGGCAAACGGGAGGGTAAACTATGAGAATTGGAGCACTGGAAGCTGGCGGAACCAAAATGGTATGCGCCATTGGCAATGAAAAGGGAGAGATCTTCGAGAAGATTTCGATCCCTACCAAGACACCGGAGACAACCATGCCAGAAATGATTCAGTGGTTTAAGGCAAAAAAAATAGAAGCACTGGGAATTGGCTGCTTTGGACCGATCGATCCGGATAAGGATTCTCCGACTTACGGGTATATCACCAGCACACCCAAGCTGGCGTGGAAGGATTACAATATTGTAGGAGCTTTTGAAGAATGTCTTTGCTGTCCGGTCGGCTTTGATACGGACGTAAATGGCTCTGCACTTGGTGAAGTAACCTTTGGTCAGGCGAAGGGCAAGAAGAACATTGTTTATCTGACAGTTGGGACTGGTATAGGTGCCGGCGTCTATGCAGAAGGAAAACTCCTTCATGGTATGCTGCATCCGGAAGCCGGGCATATTCTGATGCGCAGGAGAGAGGATGATCACTACGAAGGCAAGTGCCCTTATCACAAGACCTGTCTGGAAGGACTGGCAGCAGGTCCTGCCATTGAGGAGAGATGGGGAAAGAAGGGAATAGAGCTGCAGGATCGAGATGAGGTCTGGGATCTGGAAGCCTATTATCTGGCACAGGCACTGACCGATTATATTCTGATACTGGCGCCCCAGCTTATCATCCTTGGCGGCGGCGTAATGCATCAGGAGCAGCTTTTCACGAGGATCAGGGCATATGTAAAGGAAATGCTGAACGGTTATATCAAGACCAAAGAGCTTGAGGATATTGACCATTATATCGTACCGGCAAGTCTCCATGATGATCAGGGGATCATGGGAGCTCTTGAGCTTGGAAGAAGAGCCTTTGAAGAAAAGAACAGTTGATAAAGGACGGACATGAAACAATTAACACTGGGAATACTGGCGCATGTAGATGCAGGAAAAACAACGCTTTCCGAAGCGCTGCTTTTCACTGCAGGCGCCATCAGGAAGGCAGGAAGAGTAGACAAGAAGGATGCCTTTCTTGACAATTACGAGCTGGAAAGGGAAAGAGGGATCACGATCTTTTCCAAACAGGCGGTTTTTTCGTATGAGGATCTTCGGATCACGTTACTGGATACACCGGGACATGTAGATTTTTCCACAGAAATGGAGCGTACCCTTCAGGTACTGGATGCAGCAGTACTGCTGATCAGTGCAGCAGACGGGGTGCAGAGCCATACCAGAACCTTATGGAAGCTGTTGGAAAGCTATCAGGTGCCGGTTTTTTTGTTTGTCAACAAAATGGATCAGCCGGGAGCGGATCAGGAAAAGATCCTTGCAGGGATACAGAACCAGCTATCCGGAAACTGCGTAGATTTCACGCCCCTTGTGGGAGCGGCCGCCACAGAAAGCAAAGGAGCAGCACTGGAAGCGGATATGCAGGAAGCCATGGAAGCAGTGGCCATATGTGATGAGGAGCTGTTAAACAGTTTTCTTACAGATGGCAGGATCAGTCAGGAGCAGCTCAGGGAAAAGATCGCAGAACGTAAGGTATTTCCCTGCCTGTTTGGTTCAGCATTGCGCCTGCAGGGAATAGAAGCACTTCTTTCCGCTATCACAGCCTATGCGCCGGAAAAGACGTATCCGGAAGCATTTGGAGCAAGGGTGTTTAAGGTAACAAGGGACAGCCAGGGCAGCCGTCTGACCCATATGAAGATCACAGGTGGTACGTTGAAAGCCAAAATGGAGCTTACCTGTGCAGAGGATAAAACAGAAAAAGTGAACCAGATCCGGGTCTATTCAGGAGAACGGTTTGAAGCAGTGAATGAGGCTGTGGCAGGCAGTGTCTGTGCGGTAACAGGACTGCTTGGAACCATGCCTGGACAGGGACTTGGCATGGAGAAAAATCTGGAAAGCCCGTTTCTGACACCGGTATTGAGTTATTGCCTGCTGCTTCCGGAAGGAACAGATCCAATGGCGGTGATGCCAAAGCTGAAGGAGCTGGAGGAAGAGGATCCGGCGCTGTCCTTTACCTGGGAAGAAGAGCTTAAGGAGATCCATGTGCATGTCATGGGCGAGGTTCAGATGGAGATCCTGAAGGTACTGATCAGGGAACGCTTTGGACTGGAGATTGCTTTTGGAAAAGGAAGAATTGTGTATAAGGAAACCATTGCCGATACGGTAGAGGGAGTAGGACATTTTGAACCTCTGCGGCATTATGCGGAGGTACACCTTCTGCTTGAGCCTGGAGAGCCGGGGAGCGGTCTGCAGTTTGAGGCTGACTGCAGTGAGGATATCCTTGCCAGAAACTGGCAGAGACTGATCCTGACCCATCTGGAGGAAAAGCAGCACAGAGGTGTCCTGACAGGTTCGGCAATTACGGATATGAAGATCACACTGGTATCCGGCAGGGCACATCAGAAGCATACAGAGGGCGGTGATTTCCGGAAGGCAACCTACCGTGCGGTCAGACAGGGACTGATGGAGGCCATGAGCGTGCTTCTGGAGCCTTACTATGAATTCCGGCTGGAAATTCCGGAGGAAATGACGGGACGGGCCATGACGGATATGGAAAAGCTTTTTGCTGACTTTACGTTGACAGAAAGGGCAGAGGGGCGCTGCGTGCTGACGGGCTGTGCCCCGGTAGAGACCATGCGTGACTATCAGAAGGAGGTATATGCCTACACCAGAGGACAGGGCAGTCTGACCGTCAGACTGAAAGGCTATATGCCCTGCCATAATGCAGATGAGGTGATTGAGGAGCGGCATTATGATCCGGAGGCAGACCTAAGGAATCCTACCGGTTCTGTATTCTGCTCTCATGGAGCAGGCTTTGTAGTGCCATGGAATCAGGTAAAGGAATATATGCACGTGGAGAGCTGCTTTGCCGGTGACAGGAAGGCAATAGAGGAGAGTGCGTTTCAGGAGGAACTGGAGAAGCGCAAGGAAGCTGCCAGAAAGCGGGAAGAAAACCGAAGCGCATCCGGCGGGGAATATTTCCTTGGAACGGATGAGATTGATGGGAGCCGGCAGAGGCCTAGAGAAAAAGAAGGAAGGCTGGCAGAGACAGAGCCGCAGTACAGAAACCAGGCAGGCTACGACGAGAGTCTATCAGGGACAGCCAAAGAAGGAAGAATATCTGCTGGTGGATGGCTACAATGTGATCTTTGCCTGGGAAGAGCTGAGTGCACTTTCCAAAGTGACACTGGATGGGGCGAGAGGCCGGCTTCTTGATATTCTCTGCGATTATCAGGCTATGAAGGGCTGCCGGCTGATCGTGGTCTTTGATGCCTACCGGCTAAAGGGTCACCCGGAGGAAGCCTATGCTTACCACAATATTTATGTGGTATATACGAAGGAGGCAGAAACAGCAGACCGCTATATAGAGCGTTTTGCCCATGATAACAGTAAGAAATATCAGATCACAGTGGCAACCTCTGACGGCCTTGAACAGATCATCATCCGGGGAGAGGGCTGCCGGCTTTTATCATCCAGGGATCTGCAGGCAGATGTGGAAAGACAGAAGGAACAGACCAGAGGGATCCTGGAAGAAAAAAAGGAACGCCAGCTTACCAGCGTTCCCAGAATAGATATATGATCTGAATCAGAAGTAATATGGCGAGGATACCGCCGTTGATCAGATGCATCAGGAAAGGAGCAGCTTTTTTAGTGGCTCCTTTTTGACTGCCATGGTCTTTGGAAGACCCGCTGCCCTGCAGATAGTACTTGTTACCAAGGCCAAGGGCAATGGAGATGTACATAAGGCATATTGTTACATAGCGGAAATCACTGCTGCAGGTATAAGGGTAGATCACAACAAAGGCTGCAAAGGAGATCAGCATGATCACATAGCCGGTCAGCAGAAATACCCGGTCTTCCAGACAGGTCTGCTTATTTAACAGCACAGCAATAAGAAGCACTGCCGTCAGGACAGCCATGATCAGCGCCAGCACAAATACCACCTGGCAGAGGATCAGAAGAATATCGGACAGATCCGTAGGATATTCCTCGGCAAACAGGGAGGTATGCATCATGATCGCCCAGGTATTGCAGCAGGCTTTTGCACTGATCGGATGGAACGGAAAGTCCAGATGAAGCTGTGACAGGGAAGGGATCCCAAGCCGTTCCCAGAGGGAAAAGGGCTCCGTATACATGGGAGAGGTTTCTCCAGGTACCGGTACACCGGGCTTTTCTGAGAAGCGGACAAGATTCCGGATGATCCATGATAAGCCGATGGGCATTACGATCACGGCAAAGATTGCATAATTTCTGATCCATGTCAGCAGTTCCCTTTTGTCCTTTTTTCGTATCACAGAGATAAAGTGCATCAGGAAGATGATCGCAAGCGGGATGGCAAGTACGGCACTGTTCAGCTTCGTGATCATGCCAAAGCCGATGATCAGAGCCAGAAATACCAGATTTTTCAGGCTTTTGTCCCGGATGAAGCGTAAGGAAAAAAGCAGAGTCAGGCTCATAAACAGGATCGTCAGCATATCGTTGTTGACACTGCCTGCCATGATGATCGTAGCAGGATGAAACACAAGAAAGGCAAGTGCGATATACATGCCTTTGCCGCTTATCTTCAGAAGCTTCAGGGTTCTCCACGTCACGACCATACACAGGCAGGAGTACAGCAGCGTCAGGATCTGCAGATTTTCAAAGGCAAGAGCCTCGGATACCCCCAGGAAAATATTCAGCTGCAGCCAGAGACAGGACAGAATATGATGCAGGGGTGGATGGTAATAACCAAACAGAGTATACGGATTGATATCGGGAAGCTTATGGAACTTGTAAATATATTCCACATAGCCGATGTGCCCCGGGTTGATAAAGTCAGTACCCATACCGGTGAAGGCACCGGCATCATGCTGCCTGTCATACAGACCGGACAGAAGAACATAGGAAAGCCGAAGGAGCACACCAAGCAGGATCATCATGGTTACAGCTGTGTCTTCATGGGAAAGCAGCCCTTTCAGCCGGAAGCTATAAAGCATGGCAAAGTAGATAAGAAACAATATCGTCAGGAAGAAAACCTGATGGTAATGGGTCATGGAAAGAAAACCATTTCCCTGCAGTACAGCACCAGACAGGCACAAAACTACGATCAGAAGAAGCTGCACCGTAAGGGCTGACATAGGTTTGAAAGAAAAGCTTTTGATTTTATTCATGGCAGAGAAGCATCCTTTAATAAATAGTAGTCACATTTGTGATCTCGTTCTTGTCATTTACCTGAAAGCTCCAGATGGAGTGGCCGGGAAGCCGGTGTTCTGTCAGGTAATAGGTATCATCAATTTTGGAAATATAATAGGGAGTACCGCCACCCACAAAGGAAGCATAAACATCCTCATAGCTTCCCTTTGCAAGGTCTGAGAGCTTCCTGGCACGGATCATGGTCGCGTATTCCTGATTGCCGGTGACATCTGTTGAGATTGTCAGGTAGCAGTAATCACGGATAAAGGTAAGCTGTACCATGCCGGACATGCTGTCTGGAACGGGATATTCCTTTCTGACCTTGAAGGTATCAAGCTCTGCTTCGATAATGGAGGAATTGCCGGATACAAAATAAATGGTATCATCCTCTATGGTGAAGGATCTTACATAAACACCGTTCAGCGAAGGAATGGAACGTACTTCTGTCAGATAAAGACCGGTATCATCGGCCGGTCTGCGAAGCAGGTACATTTCACCACTTTCTGAGCTCCAGACGTAAAAGGTTTTTGTTTTTTCATCATAAACGATATAATGAGGTCTGTCCCCGATTTCTGTAAATTCCTGTGTGGGGAGAAAAACAGACTGTCCGTTTTCATTAACACCCTCTTCCATTACAAGTACACGGTTATTCTCTGTATCATCGATCAGATAGACAAAGCCGTCACTGGCAAGGGTGTGTGGCATGCCAAGACCGGAGGCCATGATACGCCATTCATAGAGCGGATCGGTCAGATTTTCATTGTAGATGACCTGATTGTGATAGCAGTCCACGATAAAGTAGGTATCTTTAACCTTAGTGATATAGGTTGGGACGCTTAACGTGGGATTCGGATTATCCGGAATTGCATTTAAGGTGGAGATATCAAAATCAATCCTGTCAGATTCCCGGATATAGGGATCGGTATCCGGATTGAAATAGGTGGCCTCCTTTTTTCCGCACCCGGTGCATAAAAAAATGACCGGAAGAAGCAGTATCATCAGACGACAAAATCCGGCAGTAAAATTGTAAGTGTAGTTCATATTCTTTTCCATAAGGCTATTATAAAGATTTTACTTCCTTATGACAATAAAATTTTATATACTGATGATAAAAGGCATGTATCAAAGGAGAAACGTATGACAGGACATTATGAAAATAAAGAATTCCGGATTTTATCGGCGATCGGTATGATCCTGGTCGTGGCAGGACATCTTGGCTTCAATGTGTTTGATGTTGGAGGCCTGTTTCCTTATTATTCCTTCCATGTATTTATTTTTTTGTTTGTATCCGGTTATTTTTATAAAAAGGAGGCAGAGAAAGGGATCGGAAGCTACCTGACCGGAAAAGTGGTATCACTGCTTCTTCCTTATTATATATTCAATGTGGTCTATGGTGTGCTGGCGGCAGTGCTGCATCATGCAGGCTTCAGTATTGGTCAGGAACTGTCCTTTTATTCACTGGTTCTGGCTCCCTTTGATGGGGGACATCAGTTTATGTACCAGTTCCCGGCATGGTTTGTGCCGGTACTGTTCCTGATCGAGGTGATCAATGTCTGTATGAGAAAGGTGTTGTCATTCATCCGTCTTAACAATGAGTGGCTGATCTTCAGTCTGTGCCTTCTTGCCGGTATCCTTACGGTCTGGCTTGCGGATGGCGGTCATGTATATGGCTGGTACAGGATACCCGGGAGACTGCTGTTCATGCTGCCGGGCTATGAGCTTGGCTGTCTCTACAGGCAGAAGCTTGAAAGACTGGACACCCTGCCACATGCGGTTTACTTTGCTGCTGTTATGGGAATTCAGCTGTTGATCTCTGTTTTTTCAGGAGGACTGGCATTCAGTGCAGTCTGGGTGACCAGCTTTGCCAATGGTCCCTTCATTCCCTATCTGACAGTGATCACAGGGATTGCTTTCTGGCTGCGGGTAGCAAGGATCCTGCAGGATATTCCTGTTCTGGCAGGAAAGCTTGTGACGATCGGACGGTATACCTATTCTATTATGATGCACCATATATTTGCGTTTTTTCTGGTGAAAACAGTATTCTACTGGATATCCAGGCTGACGCCGCTATGTCAGGAGTTTGATGCTGCCATGTATTTTTCGGAAATTAATTTTGTATATCTGCCCGGTGGCGCAGAGGCAGCCAAATGGCTCTATCTTTTTGCAGGGATCGGTCTGCCTCTGCTGTTCTCCTTTGCTGTGGAGAAACTCAGGAGAGACTGACGCTGAAATCTCCACTTGACAGAGCCGGTACCTGGTGATATGCTGACTATACTTACCGATTAGAGAAAACAGAAGAAGGAAACAGTGACCTGTCTATGGAAAGCATAGGCGGGTCTTTTTGTTGTCTGCAGCCGGAAAGCTGTTTATAGGACAGACCGGAAAATACTTTCTGGGATAGAAAAGGAGACACGCTGGAAATTT
>ERZ1026854.2159-NODE-2159-length-11511-cov-3.989089_pt1 | contig 11511 bp, 5 predicted proteins | sample MGYA00380157_ERZ1026854 | MGnify/ENA primary metagenome ERZ1026854 (study PRJEB33269, sample SAMEA4719793) | human gut metagenome | biome: human-associated habitat; feature: organic feature; material: feces | place: Cameroon | collected 2013-10 ...
TTCCAAATGACTTAAATAATATATGGCATTGTCGTAACAGTTTACGGATGTCTGTGGCCAATTTTTGCGTTCAGTTTCGCACGGTTGATAGGGTGTAAAATTTTCCTTTTGATAATAAGGGAAATGCATACTATTGGCGTGAAATACACCGACAAATTGAGGGTGTTGAGCAAGTAATTGCAAAATATGCTCAATGGCTATTTTATCGTCTGTATAGTCCAAAGAGTCTTTAACCCCCGCATCATCGGCCGTACTCCATAGATGTTTCATATTAAAAGAAAGTAGAAAGTCTTTTATATTTGCCCAATTTTTACTGGAAGTCAAAACATAAAAGGAAAAAAAGTGTTTTGGAAAATAATCCCATAATGTTAGAGAATCCTTGATGAAGGAGGGGTGGCGTTGTGGGCCTTGTCCAGTAAACATAGAGGGAATGGACGTATCTGTATAATTTGCCGGGGATAATGCTTGAAAAACAAAAGATTTTTTATAAAAATCGGCAAGCGCGCCGTCAGTATTGCGCTTATATCCATATATCCCTAAATTGCTAGCACGCAAAGCATCGTTTACCACTATTAGGAGATTGAAAGGGATATCGGGGGCTTGATAATTTTCATATTTCTGTTGGGCCTTGTCGGTTTGTTTAAGGCTTTTGTTTCGCATAGGTGTAAAGAAACTATTAAAGGTCTGAATAATAAACTGGGTATCAAAACACGTTTTATGTAAATAATCTTTTGCCGGCCCAATTAAAGTAAATAATCCAATACAGATAATGAATCCATATCCTAAAAGGGCTCTTTTAAGATTTTTTGATTTTAATTTAATGGCAAAGCCTATTAAAGAAATGAGCGTTGCTGCCCCCCAAATGTAAAAAGTGCGCGTAAAAAGTTGTGTTGGATTATACTTTAAACACCATTTGATTTGTATTGCCCATAAAACAAGGATTGGAATAATGAAAAAATATTTTTTAAATAAAAAAAATGGTTTAAGGGTTGTTGAATAATTGCCAAAAGTTTGTTTTAGCATTTTGTAAGAATATAAGGTGAATACAATGGTTGGGGCTACGATATATAACCAATATGGTAAAAGTTGCATTTTAAGAATAGCAAATAAAAAGAGTGGTTCGTGTGTTAATGCTGTTATAAGTTGCGCAGAAATAAAAGAAGCATAGTTTTGATAGTAGAAAAAATTGAGTATCGGAAAAAGAACTAATATTGACAGAAAGGAGAGGGTTAATCGGCTGTAACGATATAAAAAACAGCCGGATAAAAAAAAGGAAAATATAGTATAACTAGAAAATGAAAAAATTACAGAAAAGAGAGTCCAAAACGTAATTGAGCGGGTATTTAAGTAAAGGTCTAATAATAGAAAGAGTAATGTTATACTTCCTGCCCAAATCAAATTTTTCTTCATTAATTTTTCTCCTTGTGTTTGTGTATCTCTTTTTGGCAGGGAAATACAGCACCGTGTCGGCACAAGGAGTAGGAGCAAAGTGGGCAAAAGCGGGGCAAACAAAAACGGCTGCTATATTTGAGCTAATCCTAGTAACCCAAAATAACAGCCGTGGCCTTCTGCCATATATCAAAATATGGCAGAAAGCACTCAGCACGAAACAAACGGGTAATTAGGCCGTTTATTCCGTGCTTAAAACGACTGTTTTTGGACTAGGATTATGCCGCCGGTATCCCGGCAGCGCACCGTATTCCGCATACGGTTCCAAAAACAGATGCAAATTTTATCCTAAACATAACTGGTTTAGGGCAGTTTTACAACTAAAACTATTATAAAAACTTTTGTGCGTTTTGGCTAGTGGTTAGAGTTTCATCCACTTAAATTCAAAAAATACCACCGTGCTAAAAAATACCACCGGCCCCCAGCCCGCAATAAAGGGGTTGATGTAGCCGTTTTCGCCAATAGACGTAAACATAGACATCAGCCACCAAAACGTAAATGCAATCACCATAGAGGCAATAATGTTTACAATTTTGCTTTTGCGGCGTACACTAATGGCAAAGGGCATCCCGAGCAAACACATAATCACCGTTACAAACGGCGTAGCCAGGCGCGACTGGCGCATAGTTTCTGCGGCATAGTGCGCAAGGCCGCTTTGTTTATAAAAATTAATACGCTTGGTTAAATCGCGTATGCTTAACAGTTTGTCCTCTACTTTATTGACGGACATTTCGTCCGGGCGGGTGCTGACGGGGGAATTTTCCTGTTCAAAGTGTTGTTCGGTGGTATCCATTTCGTCCACAAAGGTACGCTTAATACCGTTGGAAAACAGCCAATTTTTACTGTCTGCGTCCCAGACCATTTGGTCTGCTACGATTTGGGCCGCAATGTCCCAGGCGTCGTCGTAAGTATCCAATGAAACCTTTGTCATAGTCCCCTTTTTTAAGTCCACCTCTTTGGCAAAGAGCATTTGCGTAGGGGAAACTTTTATCACTACGTCGTGTTCGGTGTCCGGGTTGAAGGAATCGGAGGGGCTTATGCGGGTATAGTAAATTTTATCGGCTTTTAAATTGAGCGGAGGCACGACGAATTCCTGCATCAGCATAGTGCCAGCCACCACGATTAAAATACACATAATGACGGGTTTAAACAGTTGGCGCGGGGCAAATCCGCCCGCCACGCAAGCCGTCCACTCGCCGTTGGAAACCATTTCGGAAATGACGGAAATAGCACCCAGCAGGCACGCTACCGGCATAATGGTTGTCAGCCAATTGGGGAAAGTTGCTAGGGAGTAGGAAAGTAAATCTAAAATCGTGGTTGTGCCGTTGCTTAAATTCTTCATTTTTTCAAAGGTGTCGCCCAGTACAACCAACGTGGTAAACACACCCAAGGCAAAAAAGAACGGTCCCCAAAATTTTTTGGCGATATAATAATAAATGCGCATTAAATATTTAACCTCTTTTTCCACAGGTAATATGCCGCGCCGAGTCCAACAAAAATAGGCAGCCACGGGCCGGGATAGGCCACAAGAGCATATTTTTTACCTAAGGACAGGCCTAACGTCATCAACAGGTAAAAGGAGAAAATGATAATTACACTAAACAGCATACCCCAACCTTTATTAGTGCGTTTGCCCAAGGAAAACCCAATCGGGCAACTGACAAATAACAAAATAATGGGGGAGAGGGCCAACACATTACGCATACTGATAGAGGTTTTATATTCGTTGGCGGTTTCTTCGTCCAGCGGCATCGCGCGCAGACGGCGCAATAGTTTGGTAGTGCTCATTTCGCCCACACGCAAACGGCGCGTGTGCGCCTTTAAAAGCGAGATGCTCATAGTATAATCGTCAAAATTGGCGGCGATAATAGAAGATTGGTCTTTTTCATCCAGGCGCTGCATTTGGCCGTCTTTTAGTTGCAGGCCGATGGCGGTGTCGGTCAAAATCACCTTTCCTGTGGCGGCATTGACTTTGGTGGAAAGGGCCCCGCTGTCTGCTTTTTTAATTAAGTGAATCATATGCGCTACATTGGTTTTGGTGTCTAAATCTTCCAGATACAAATCCCACTCGCCCAGGTTTAAAAAGGTCTTAGGTTCTAAATTTACCTTTGTAATTTTACTGCGGGCTTCGTTGCGGCGGTTTAAAAACTGTTTATAACTGCGCGGGGTGAGCCAGTTGCCCATAATTACTAAAATAACGGATAAGATAATGGCGCAGCACAGAAGCGGGCGGACGATTTCTTTAAACGAAAATCCCGCCGCGCGCAGAGCGATGAGTTCGCCTTGTTCACTCATATTGGTAAGCGTAAGCAAAATCGCGATTTGAAAAGCCATCGGCGCGCTTAAACAAAACACATCAGGCATAATGTTTAAAAGCGAAGACACTATCCACGCAAAACTGGTACCGTACGTCATAGCCATATCCAGCACGCGGATAAAGTGGTTCATAAAGATAACAAACGTCAAAATCCCCAGCACGCCGATAAAAAAGGTCAGCAGGCTTTTGGCAATGTATTTGGTAAAAATACTGATGTGCATATATCTTATTCTAACAAAATATCACGAACCCCGGGGGAGAAATCGGGCCAAAGTGCCCAAGCGGGATTAGGCCCTTTGACCCTGGCCGTAAGGAAAAACAGAATTATATAATACAAATATGAGAATTTTTACTTTATTTATTTGTCTGTTATTTGTGGCGCCGGGGGCGTTTGCACAAAAGTCCTCGTTTCTAAAACGAATATTTTCTTTGCGTCGGCCTGTTGAAGTGCCCGTTAAGGTTCCGCCGTCTGCGTTGCCCAAGGCCTTATCCTCGGCGTTGACGGCCCGTCCGGTGGCGGTTACGCCTCTTTTGCGTGCTCCGGTGGTGTCTGCGCTGACACCCGAAATTAAGGCTGTTGTAGCGCAGCACAAATCGGCCCGCACCGCACTTATCAGAGAGGTAGCCAAACTAAAACCTGCCGAAGCGCATATTGGGGCCTCTTTGTTGGAAGCACACAATATTTTTACAGGTGCTTTAATTGGAAGCGGCTTTGTGGTCCGTTCGGGCAGCGGGCGGCTGTATGCGGTTTTATCCTATCACGTGGTAGGTGGGCCGGGCAATATGGTGCATTTGCGTGTATTTAACGAAAAAGGCGAATCCCGGGATTACGAGCGTTTGTTTGTGTCCGCTTCCGGCGCGTATGGCATTAATTCGCCGGATTCGTCTATTGTAGAACTTCCGTTGGATGCGGCCGATTTTGTTAAACCGCTTCACCTGGCCAAACAGGCTCCCAAAGAGGGGGATAAACTGGCCGCTTGGGGCAGCCCATATGCGGTGCAGGGATTGGCGCGGCTTAGTAATTTAACGCTTCTTAACGCCAAAGGCGTTAAACTAACCATACAGAGCGAGCAGACGCCCTTTAAAATGGACGGTCTTTGCGGAAGCCCCGTACTTAACGAAGCGGGCGAGGTGGCAGGTATTATTGACGGATTTCATAAGGATTCCTTGCACTATTTTGCCGCCGATGCGCGCTTTACCCTTTCGTGGTTGATTGGCAATTACGAGCAAAATATGGTTCCAATGTTTGAGTATAAGTTAAACGGCCGTGCGGCATTTTGGGTGGCGTCCGGCGAAAGCGTAGGCGAAGTGCGGTGGTTAAACTCCCGCGGAAAGGTAAAGGAAAAAGTCTATCTGCCGCAGTATCCCGCTCCGTTTGACCCCGCCAAACTGGAAGAGTTGTTCCCTCAGGCCAAAGCCGGGGATGTGTTGGAATTGGATATTTTAAAGCACCGGGAACTGCACCGCACCGTTACGGTGGAAATAGACTAGCCGTAGGTATTTTATATCTTCACTTAAAAGGAAGCCGACGGGGCTTCCTTTTTCGTCCCCCGCCGTCAAAACAAATATTATAAAATGAAACAATGAGGCTTTATCCCCTAATTAAACTGTTGCGCCAAGCCTTGGCTGTATTGCTTATCCTGCAATTTACGTTCGCTCTTCCGGCGGGCGCGCAGTCGCTTCCGTACCGATTGGTGGATACGGACCAGTACGATATTTTTAGGGAAGACCAGCAAGCCAAAGAGGAACAGAAGCTGGCCTTGGAGGACCCGCCGGATGATGCTAACCTGTTAAAATACTCCAATGAATTTTGGCGGCAGGCGGTTACGTCGGTGGAGGGGGCTTATAAACTAGACAAAGAGCCGGAGCCTATTCCCGATTTAACGCTTTTGAACCCCACTTTGTCCTTGCCATTGTACGGCACGAGTATCGCGCTGACGGGCCGCTATGTGCTGGGCTTTAAAATGGCGGCTAAAAAGTACAAGAAAGACGACAATAACAGCGTGGACGAGCGCAGCGACAGCAGTTTTGAAATGGACCAACAGTTGCAGTTAAAAATGCAAGGTAAAATTTTGGAACGCGTGTTTGTGGATATTGACTACGACGACCAACGGGAAGAAGAAAAAAGTATTTCCGTGGCTTACCGCGGCAAGCCGGGGGAACTGGTGCAACTGGCTGAATTTGGCGATATCAATTTATCCCTGCCGCAGACTGAGTTTATTGCGTACGAGAAGCAACTTTTCGGTGCTAAAATGCACTTGCAGCATAAGAACGCCAACCTCTATTTAATCGGCTCCCAAACCAAGGGTTCCAGCAAGCAAAAGCAATTCGTGGGCAGCAGCGTGGCGGAAATCGTTTCGTTGGCTGATAAAGATTATATCCGCCGTACTTATTACGATTTGACCTTTGGCGGAAACGTGCCCGACAACGCGCGTGATACCGCGCTGGATAATGCCTATTCCCAATGGAAAACATATATCGGTTCCATTTCCCCCGGTTCGGAAGAAATTTATTTTTATAACAACAGCACTTCTTCTGATTTTGTGCCCATAACGCTAGATGCCACCGATTTTATGGGAAGTGCGGTTTATAATGCAAAATGGGAACTTTTAACCCGCGGTACGGACTATACCATAGACTACGCCAGCGGTATTATTACTTTTAAACGCACCATTAAGGCAGAAAGCGTATTGGCGGTGGACTACCGCGGAACGACGGGCAACCGATTAAGCAGTTGGGGAACGCCCAATACTATTAAATTAATCAAAACCGAAAACGACCAATCCACCCTTACTGGCACCGAACAAACCGCTACCAAAATGGAGTTAAAGACCTATTACAATATCGGCGCGCAAAAAATTACGCCGGATAACGGAAAAGGCAACTTTATTTTGCAGTTGCAGGATGCTAACGGGCAGGCTGTTACGGACCCGAAATACCTCTATCCCGCCGCTATTATTATGGATTTTGATACGGGTATCTTTTATTTGCAGAGCCGTCTTGAAGATAAAGGCCTTTACGGCACTACGCCGACGTCTTCCAAAAATATGACGTTCAAAATACAGTACGAGTCCACGGTAAAAACCTATTTTATTGAGGCGGACATTGTCGTCCAGTCCGAAACCGTTAAACTAAACGGACGCACCTTAACACGCAACAACGATTATTACATTGACTATACCTCCGGCTTTATTACTTTCTACAAGGGAGATGAAATTACCGAAAACTCCACTATTGATATCACTTATGATACGACCAACGGCTCTAACTCCAACAACTCCGTAATGGGGGGACGGTTAGATTACAAACTGTTTGATAAAATCGTAATGGGGGCTACCGTGCTGAAAGAAGGCGGCGACAAACCCACCACAGTCCCGCAAGTAGGCGATTATGCCAAGGACCTTTTAGTTTATGGGGCGGACATTAACGGGAAGGATATCAAACTGGCGGAACCTTTGTCGGTAGATTTCAGCGCGGAAGTTGCCAAAAGTGTCAAAAAGCAAAACCTGTTCGGCTACGCGATGATTGACAGTATGAACGAAACCAACGAGCAGGTGGCGGGGTCGCGCGTATTCCGGGATTGGATTATTGCGGCCAACCCAAGCGGAAAAAGTGCGTTCTGGAATTCTATCCGTTGGGATACCCAAGACTTGCCGTCGTTGGAAATCAACCCGCACTCTATTGCCGATTACAACGATAAACAGCAGGTGCTTGTCATTGATTATGATTTTACCAAAGGCGTCAATTTTGACGGACGGGATGAAGTGTCTATCGTCTATCCGCTCAGCACCAGCGGTTTGGACTTGTCCAACAAGACTTCCTTTGAATTAACTATGTTGGGTGAGACCGGCGGCCCTAAGGTGAACTTTACTTTTGGTAATATTTCGGAATATTCGGATAATTCTATGGGTATGGAAACCCAATGCAGCGGCGGCGGGCTGGCTCCCAAGACGGAAGATGTTTACTGCCGCAACAGTTTGGCGCCGAACGAGGATATCGGGTGGCCGTTTGTGGATCCGGACTACGATCCAGACCACCCAGACGACAGTAAAGTGCACCGCTATAATCCGTTTGTAAATAACGTCTATAATCCCGAATCCCAGCCTAACGGACGTATTGATACGCAGGATTTAAACGGCAACGGAAAATATGATGAGGAAAAAATCCCCTCACAGGGAAATTTCGGTTTTGCGGGGGCCTCTATACCCGGGTTGGCAGATAATGTGGCGGAAAACACCTCCTGGCAGACCTTTACCGTTCCCTTAACCATTAACGATAAAAGCGAATGGACCGCGATTCGCCACTTGCGTATTACACTTAAAAAAGGGGATAAATTAAAAGGGCAAATTAAAATTGCCAATGTGTCTTTGTCCGGCACGGCTTGGAACCCGCAGGAAAATGTATCTCCGTCCGTGTTTTCCGTTGCGGGTATTAATAACGTAGATAATGCCAATTATGAGCCTATTTTTGCAGACCGCACGGGCGACGGCCGGCAGGTGTTTAATTACTTGTACGGTTCTGTGGATAATTACAAAAAGTCCACCGGTTCCGCCAACGCATTGGACCAATCCTTAAACCTCAAATTTAATACTGCCACCTTGGGCGACAACGAAGAAGTGTATGCCAACCGGAACTTTTCTACTATGGATTTCAGCCAACACCGCGAAGTGCGCTTTTTGCTTCACGGAGCAATGCAGCAGGGTACAGATACTCCCCTAAATCAAGACGGTACGGAATTTTTCTTAAAGGTCGGTACGGAAAGCAATTACGATAAAGTTGTGGTGCCGACCAACTTCCGCGGTTGGCGGTTGATTTCGCTTAAAATGGTGGACTCCAACGGGGACGGCATTGCCGACACCTTTGAAAACCAGTCCGACCCGTCCTATAATGTGCGGGTGGAACCCGTGCGGACCTCAAACGGAATTTTAAACTTCCAGGAAGTCAGTTTGATTTTAGCGGGGGTGCAAAAGGAAAACGGCACTTCTGGCAGCCAGGGCGAAGTGTGGCTCAACGTCATCCACTTGGCGGGTGCGATTACCAAAGAAGGCACGGCATACAAAGGCGATGTGGTGGTAAAGTGGGACGAGTGGGGCAGTGCCGGGGCTAAGTACAAATATCAGGACAGTAATTTTGAAACTCCTCTTTCCGTTGCCAAAAACCAAGAGGTTACCCAACAGGAATATTTCGTTAAAGTGAACAAAATTAAAGAATTCCCGATGGAAGCCAATTTGACTAAATCCAGCACGGTTACTCCCCTAATTACGGACTCCAAGGATTATAACACCGTCAGTTTATTGGATAAAGGCCAGGTGGACCGCCAAAGTACAATGGTGCGCGGCGATTTTATCAAGGAAAACCTGCCCAAAATCGGCGTGGAGTACACCACCGACCAGGTAAAATACGACGTAATGAAGCGCCAGGATGATGCCCGTACCTACGGGGCAACTCTTTCTCATACGGCGGGTTCCTTCAAAAATATTTCCGCCGGATATCACATTACCGATTCGTCCATTGATTACGACCGCAGCAAACACTTGGAATCGGCCAATTACTATAATACGGACGAAAACACGCAAAAAATGAATATGAAGGTAACGTACCAACCCAATAATTCTTTTACTTTTACGCCCAGTTACAGTTTAAGCAAAAGCAAAGAGGACCGCACGCAGTATGGTTCATCTTCCCAGCAGGATATCAGTTACCCCAAAGCCCTCACGCAAAACACGGGCTTTAACAGCACTTGGAAGATTAATAAATGGCTGGCTCCGTCCGTCAGTTATAATATCAGCACGCAGGAAAACAACAACTTAAACGCCAAAACGCTGACCGCTTCCGGCACTCGCGTAGAGGTGGGTGTAGGCGAGGTGAAAACCGTCAACCGCAATGCGGACGGCGGGATATCCTTAACGCTTAACGGAAATGAACTGTTGCCGAACAGTAAATTATTAAACACGTTGGTTATTTCTTCCAGTTACCGCATACAAGACGCCGATGCGTGGGCTGATGTGGACAGCGGGTTTGACTCCCGCAAAGCGTTGTGGATTCGCGGCGGTTCTTTAAAAGATGTGGGCGATTACGGCTACCGCAAGAGTTTGATTTTGCGCGATACCTTTACTTCTACCCAGCGTTGGAGTCCGCTCGCCCGCTACGAAATGGGCGGCGCGGCCGCTCCGCTTAAAACCATTTCGCTGATTAACAACTTTACCAAAACCTTGCAGTCCAACGAACAGACGGGAACGTCGTACGATTCCACCAGTTTAACCCTGCCGGATATGACCTTTTCCATTTCCGACTTGGAGAAATTCTTTTACGGCGGACGCTGGTTCAGTTCATCTAACCTAAAATTGCGTTACAGTTGGGTGGAGCAGACGAATACGGGAACAGACGAGCAATACACCAAGCAGTACGGCGGCGATTTGCGCTTTATGCTGTTTAACTATTTTGATACGGTGCTTAATTTTACGCGCAAAGATTCGGACAAAACCGACCTGCGTGCCGGAACCAGTTTGGAAACCGTGCACGATAGCGATATGTCCGCGCAGACGTCTTTTTATGTGGGGTCTTTGCGCGTAACGCCGAAAGTGTTGTATTCAGCACACGATAAGTGGCTGGTGGCTGGAAAAATCAGCGAAAGCACAACCACCACTACTCCCAGTTTAAACTTGCGTTGGGATTTTAATATTCCGCGCGGCATTAAATTGCCGTTTGTAAATAAAATGTATAACGCCACCAACCGCGTGATTTGGAATACCACCCTCACTTATACGGATAAAAAATCTCCGGTAGAGGTAAAGGATAACTACCAAATGTATGATGTTACCACATCACTGGATTATGAGATGTCGCAAAATTTGCGCTTTACGCTTTCCGGCGGGCTGACGGTGCTTGACCACGCCTATGTGGAAACCGAGGATTACACCGCCTACAATGTGGCGGCCAACGTAACAATTCAATTTTAATATGAAATACGGTGCGGCATTTTTAAAACTTGTGTTGCATTTCTTCCTGCCGCGCACCTGTTTTGCTTGCGGGTGCGATTTATCTTGGAACGCAAAAGAACCCTTATGTGCGGAGTGCCTTTCCCGTTTGGACGCACCCGGGCCGCACATTTGCAAACGGTGCGGGGCGGTGTTGAAGTACGGCGGGGCGCATTGTTTTGCCTGCCGGGGGAGTAAGGAGCGGAAATACAAATGCTGCGTAATTCGCTCTGCTTTTAAATTTAATACATCTTCCCGCTCGCTTGTACACGCTTTAAAGTATTCCCGGGCAGATTATTTGGCGAAATATATGGGTGCGCAAATGGCGGTGCATTATAAAAACTACCCGGAACTGGCGGAGGCGGAAGTAGTAATGCCGGTGCCGCTTTTCCCTAAAAGAAACCGTACGCGCGGCTATAACCAAAGCGAACTGCTTGCAGAAAATTTCGCGCCCTTGGTGGGACTGCCGCTAGATAGCAAAAGTTTGGTGCGTATTAAAAATACGATTAGCCAAACCACCTTGGGCCGTGTTGGCAGATTAGCCAATATGAAAGGGGCTTTTGCATATAAAAAACAGGAACCCATAAAGGGAAAAACCGTTTTGCTGATAGATGATGTGGCAACCACCGGGGCCACCTTGGAGGGCTGTGCCGAGGCCTTAAAAGCGGCGGGAGCCAAAAAGGTAATGGCCTATACTTTTGCCCGGGAATAAGTCCGTGCGCTTTTAATTCCGCCCGCAAAACTTTTTCATTTATTGCATTTCTTCTG
>ERZ1026854.2162-NODE-2162-length-11501-cov-3.952997_pt1 | contig 11501 bp, 10 predicted proteins | sample MGYA00380157_ERZ1026854 | MGnify/ENA primary metagenome ERZ1026854 (study PRJEB33269, sample SAMEA4719793) | human gut metagenome | biome: human-associated habitat; feature: organic feature; material: feces | place: Cameroon | collected 2013-10 ...
CACCATGGAGTCCCCGGCTCCCACGGCATTGACCAGCTTTCCTTCCGGCGCGGCACAGTGATGGACGGAGCCGTCCGCCGCGCAGAGCACCGCGCCCTCGCCCGCCATGGAGACCAGCACGTTTGCCGCGCCCTGCTCCCTGAGCTTCTGCGCATAGGGAATCACTTCCTCCGCCGTCTTCACCCGGACGCCGAAAAGCTCACCCAGCTCGTGATGGTTGGGCTTTATCAGAAACGGCTTCATGGGAAGCACATTCCGCAGAAGCTCCCCGGTGGCATCCACCACAATGGTCACGCCCCGCCCCGCAAGCATGCCGCAGATGTCACTGTAAACAGAATCCGGTATGGATGCGGGAATACTCCCGGCAAGCACCAGCACATCTCCTTCCTTCAGCTCCCCGATCCGGTCGAGCAGCCTCTGAAGGCTTTCCGGGTCGATATCCGGCCCCTTGCCGTTTATTTCCGTGCCGTCCTCATTTTTGATTTTCACGTTGATGCGCGAAAATCCTTGAGGTATCTCTATAAATTCCGTCCGACAGCCCGCCTCCGCAAGCAGTCTCTCAATTTCTTTCCCCGTAAAGCCCGCCGTAAAGCCCAGCGCCGTACTGTCCAGACCCAGATTTTTCAGCACAATGGAAACGTTGATTCCCTTTCCCCCGGGTACAAGCGCCTCCTGTTCGGTGCGGTTGGTCAGTCCCATCTGAAGATCCTTCACGGAAATCATGTAGTCCAATGCAGGATTGAATGTGATTGTGTAGATCAAATCATGCGCCTCCTCTCATACACACTTATTATAGTGTGTATTTTCCCCGACGGCAACCTTCTGTATCCTTAGGTTTCTACATCATTTCCCGCTTTATGCGCTTTTTTCAAAATTTACGATTCGCTGAGCCTCCCGTCCACGATCCTGACAATTCTGCCCGCAGCCTTCGCCACGTTCATGTCGTGGGTGATCATCACAATGGTATTTCCCATCTCATTCAGCTCCCGGAACAGCTTCAGCACATCCTTTCCGCTGGAGGAGTCCAGCGCGCCCGTGGGTTCGTCCGCCAGCAGGATCGCCGGTTTCCCCACCAGCGCCCGGGCTATGGAAACCCTCTGCTTCTGCCCGCCGGAAAGCTCATTGGGCTTGTGCAGAATACGATGGGAGAGCCCCAGCAGCTCCACCGTCTCCCTGCATTCCTCCTCCGCCTGTCTATGTGTTTCCCCTCTCATCAGCAACGGCATGATGATATTCTGCATCACATTGTAGGTGGGGATCAGCTGATAATTCTGGAAAATAAAACCGATCTTGCGGTTGCGGATCGCCGTCAGCGCATCCTCCGAGGTATCGTGGATTGCCTCCCCGTCCAGAAAGTATTCCCCGCTGTCCATCTGATCCATGCATCCGATGATGTTCATAAGCGTTGTCTTTCCCGAGCCGGACGGCCCCAGTATGGCGACAAACTCTCCCTTTTCCACCCGGAAACAAATATCCTTTAAAATGGGAAGGCGCTCCTCCCCCAGCATATAGCCCTTGTTGATGTTGCGCATTTCGATCATTGCCATAAAAAATTTCTCCTATTCCTGATTCAGCGCCGCAACCGGAACCAGCCGGGACGCCTTGTACGCCGGATAAAAGCCAAACAGAGAGCCGGTGAGCACACCGAATACCATGGACAGCACAGCCCCCTGCACGGAGAGCGATACCCTGACCTTCGCAAGCTCCACAAGCGGCGTGATCCCCAGCGAGAGCAGCACACCGATGCAGGCGCCCACCAGACTGATGCAGGCCGCCTCCAGCAGAAACTCAAGCAGAATATCCTTCCGGGAACAGCCCAGCGCCTTCAAAATGCCGATCTCGTTTGTTCTCTCCTTGACCGACACAAAAAGCACATTCATAATGCCGATGCCGCCCACGATGAAAACGATCACCGCCATGGCAATGAGGAGCAGTGTCAGCGTCTGGTTGGAAGCCGACGCCGCCTCCATCTTGCTTCCGGCGTCGGAAATGGTGAACTCCGCGTTTGGGTACGCCTCCGACAGCACCGTCCTGAGGTTGGATATCACATTGTCCACATTGGATACCTCCTCCGCGATGACAGTGATGGTGGGACTGACATCCGTCCCTGTGATATATTTGATTCCAGTTGAATAAGGAATGAAGATTGCCGTGTCCGGGCTGATGCCGGAGGTAACCGTCCCCATGGCGCCCAGCACACCCACCACCACATAGGGGCGATCCTCGATATAGACCACCTCCCCAAAGGCGTCATAGGCACTGCCGAAGATGGTCTTTGCCACCGTCGCACCCAGCACGCAGACCTTTTCCCTGCTCTCCTCGTTCTCATCCGTCAAAAACTCACCGATAGCAAGCTCCAGATTGCTGATTTCAGCATAATTTTCCAGAACACCCGCCACCGTACAGCTCTCGGCGCTCTCCAGCTCGCCGCCCTCCACGGAAGCCTGAGTGGAGTAGGAGATGGTCGCATCGGTGATATCCGGCACGAACACCTCTATATCCTCCAGATCCTCCGTGCCGAGCGTCACCTTCTGTCTGTTTGAGGAACTGCTCTCTCCCGGCATTTCCCCGGGAGCTCCGCCGCCCGGCGCTGACCCGCCTCCAAAACCTCCGGGCATGCCTCCGCCGGAAAATCCACCCGGCATTCCGCCTCCTCCCGGGAAGCCCTCCGACGCGCTGTCCGTGGTCTCATAGGAAATATCAATGGCGGCGGCATTCAGATTCTTGAACTGCTCCGCCACCTCCTCCCTGCCGCCGGTGCCGATGGCAATGACCAGCATGATTGTCGCCGAGCCCGCCACAATACCGATGGAGGTCAGGATCACTTTAAACTTATTTTGTGACAGATTCAGCCACACCAACCGAAACAATTCCGCTGCCTTCATCAATCCTTCACCACACTTTCTATCAAGACAATCTCTCCTTCTTCCAAGCCCTCAGAGATCTCAATGTAAACTCCGTCCGTAAATCCCGTGGTCACTTCCACTCTGCGCACACTGCCGTCCGCATCCTTGATCTTTACATAGGACTTATCATTTTCCTCCGTGACCGCACGGACGGGAACGTAGAGCACCTCCCTCACCTCCTCGGTGATAAAGGTCACATCGCCCGTCATTCCCTGATAGAGCTTGCGAACCTCATCGCCCTGCAGGGTCACCGTCACCTCATAGGTCACATTTCCGCTGCTGTCGGCGGAAGCGTCCGAAATGTCCGACACCACTGCGGTAAACACCTCGTCCGGGTAGGCGGTCAGGACAACATTGGCGGCGCTTCCCTTGGCAATATCCGTCATATCCTCCTCCGCTACCGTCACCGTCATGGTCACATCCTCCAGATCATACAGGGTAACCAGCATGTCTCCGGTCTGAATGGTGTCCCCCGCTTCAAAATATACATTTGTGACAATTCCGTCATATTCTGCCACGACGGCACAATCCTGTATCACGCCGTCAAAAAGAGACCATCTCTCCTCCGCGTCCGCGTAGATTTCCTCCTGCTCCGCGATCTCCTTCTCCACATACGCCATGGCAATGTCATAGGTTTCCTGTGCCGTATCCCTCGCCAGAATGCGGAGGTCGAGGGTCTGCTGTGCCGTCAGTTTGCCCTGCGCCAGCTCCCTCTCCGCTGCCTTAAGAGCGCTCTGCAGGGTCTCCAGATTCTCCTCCGTCTTTTCAATCGACTGCTCCAGCTCCTCCACTTCTTTTTCCAACGTGTCGTAGTTAGACTGTGCCTGCTCCAGATTCTGCACTCTGGTGACATACAGATAAGTCTCCTTCTGCTTATCCGTGTAATCCAGCTCAAACTGCGCCTCACTCAGAAGCTTCGCCGCTGCCGCGTATTCCGTCTGCGTGTCCGCAAGCAGTGACCGGTATAGGGAAAGCTCCTCCTGCGCAACCGCAATCGACTCCTCCTTCTCAGTAACAGCCTTTTCCAGCCTGGATATGGTTTCCTGATACTCCGTTCCGGCATAAGCGCCATATGCGACACTTATGTCATAAGTCTGCTGCGCACTCAGCCCGGAGACTTTTTCCTCCGCGTAAGCCGCTTCCAGATCCGTTTCCGCCTTCTCCACATCGCTCTCCAGCTTTTCCGCGATCTCACTTACGCTGTCCCCCTCCAGCACATAGAGCACATCCCCCGCCGAGATCTCCTGTCCCACGGACACCTCCACCGAAGCCACCGTCAGGGTGTTGTCGGAGGTTACCGCCGTCTGGCTCTGCTCCGACGCAAAGGAAAAGATCTGGTTGAACATGTTCATTCCGCCCATATCCATACCGCCTCCGCCGCCTGCGCCTGCGGCAGTCTGGCTGCCCTGGCTGCCCTGGCTGCTCTGGCTGTCCGAGTCGGAGGAATCCCGCACCAGCGCGCTGATATCCAGATCAAAGGTATCTTCCTTGGTTCCGATTTCCACACTGCCGCTTTCCGTCACGCCGACTGTCAGATTTCCCACAACGGCAGCTGCTTCCCTGTAAACCGTTTCCTCCCCGTCATCGCGGAGCACCCAGAACAGGATGCCTGCTGCCGCCGTTACCGCCAGCAGTCCGCCCATGCCTATCAAGATCATTTTCTTTTTCATTGCTGCACCTCCTCGGAAACCCGGCTTGCGATATAGTAGGTCTGCCCCTCGGAAAGTCCGCTCACAATTTCCACCGACAATCCGTTGCGCAGTCCCGTCTGTACCTCCGTAAGCACTTTTTCTCCGTTCTCACCGTCTGTATAGACATAGGTTTTTCCGTTCTGCTCCACAATGGCACTGCGGGTCACAAACAGAGTGTCCTCCCTCTCCGCGGTGACAAAGGTCACATCAGCGGTCATGCCGTCATACAGCGCGTCGGTATCTCCCAGTACACGGATCGTAACCGGATAACTGACAGTGCTGTCACCTGATGTCGTCATGGTGTCCATGGCGGTGATGATCCCTTCGTAGTCCGTATCCTCATAGGCGGTGAACTGAATTTTGACCGTATCGCCGACGCCGAGATCCACGATATCCTCCTGCGTCACCTCCACGGTGATCGTCATGTCCTGCGCCTGTGCAAAGGAAATCACCGTGCCCGCCGCGGTCAGGCTGTCGCCCGCCGCATATCCTACCAGCGTCACCATGCCGCTTCCCGCCGCATAGACAATGCCTTCCTCACCCACGAAGGCTTCAAACGCTTCCAGCTTTTCCCTTGCATCCGCAAGCTCCTCCTCCGCATCCTGCAATGTCTCGGCAAGGCTCAGCTGCTCTGCCCGGTAATTGACCTCCGCCACCTCACTGTCCAGCCTGCTTTCCTCGTATGCCTGCTTTGCTTCCAGCCTCTCTATTTTCTGCTTCGCTTCCGCAGAGGCGATCTGCTCCTCCAAAGAGGTAATTTTATCCTGATTTTCCTCTATTGCCCGCTGCGCCTGTTCCACCTTGTTTTTTGCGGACTCATATGTGGCTTTTGCCTGCAGGTAAAGCTCCTGCGCGTCGATCTTTTTCTGGTAATAGCCGTCCTGCTCTTCCCAGTCGGACTTTGCTGTTTCGCATGCCTCCTCCAGATCGTCCAGATCCTCCGCCGCTTCCTCGTAAGCTTCCTGCAAATCCTCTGTCTGCGCATATGCCTCAGAAAGCTCCGCCCTCAGTCCTGCAATGGCGTCCTCCACGGACTGCGCCGTGTAGGTATAGATGCTTCCCGCGTAGGCTGCCCCGGTGGTTTCCGCCTTGTATGTAAGCTCCGCAGAAAGGATGGACAGGTTATACTCCGACTGCGCCTCCGAGTAGGCAACCTCCGCGTCGGTCAGCGCTGCGGACAAAAGCCTGCGCACCGCGCTCACGCTGGCATCCGTAAACTTCAGAAGGGGATCGCCCTCCTCTATCCGTTGTCCGGCTGCCACATAGACCTCCTCCACCTTCAGATATTTCTGTGTTGTCTCCTCTTCCTCGTCGTCCTCATCGCTGTCCTCCACGGAAAGATCCAGATTGTAGACCTGACTGGTGATGCCGTATTCCAGTGTACCGCTCTCCGTAACGCCCTCGGTCAGCGCTCCCCTCTCCACGGTCTTATCCTTGTAAACCCACTTTTCCTTTGTCAAAAGGGGCTGCAAAAATACGGTGTAGGCGGCTGCGGACACCAGAAGGGCAAGCAGCACCGCCGCACAGATAATTTTTTTCTTTTTCTTACTCATGGGCTACTCCTCCGAACTCTGCGGAAATCCGCTGTTTCCCGCTCCCTGTGGCATCTGCGGCATTTCTCCGTCCTCAAAGCCCTCCGGCATCTGCGGCATCTCTCCATCTCCGAAATTCTGCCCGCCCGGGCCGTTGCCCGACACATCACCGGCGGGAAGCTCCGCCCCGAAAATCACAGTGGCGGATAAATTTGCGGAAAGGGTCTGCGCGTCCTCGCCCAGCTTTACCGTCACCTCATAGGTGACCGTCGTCCTGCTGTCGGAGGAAGAAACCGGATTGATTTCCGAGATGGATCCCTCATAGTTTCCATAGCCCGAGATCATCACATACGCCGTCTCTCCAACCGTCAGCTTTGCGATATCATCCTGATCCACGGAAACCGTGACCGTAATATCCTCCCGGTTGCTGTAAGCGATCACCATGCTGTCGCTCTGGAGCGTATCCCCCGCGCGGTACACCGTCATCATCACCGTTCCGCTGCTGCCCGCGTAAAAATATCCGTCCCCCACACTGTCCTCAAACAGGGTAAGGTTTTCCTCCGCTTCGTCCCTTGCATCGGAGAGCTCTTCCAGGGTCGCCTCCGCCTTCTGCAACGCCGTTTCATAGTCTCTCTCCGCCTGTTCGGCAGCCGCCAGCGTGGTCTCATAGGTCAGCTTCGCGCTGATCGCGCCCTCCGCCGCATCCGCCTGCGCCTGTGCATAGTCCGCCTCCAGCCCGCTGAGCTGAAGCTGCAAAAGTGTCAGTTGCAGCGTTGCCTCCTTGACTGCCGCCTCGTACTGCTCCTCCGCCTCCTCGTAATCCTTCTCATTCTGCTCCACAATGTCGGATAAGCCGTTCAGCACCAGATAAAATCCGTAGGGATCATTTTTTCCCAGCACGGATGAGCCGGCTCCAGCCCCGGAAGTCCCCTGCGGGCCCGCCGACTGGCTTGACGCCGTGAGATCCGTGATCTCCCACGCTTCCATCAGGGAATGCAGCAGCTCGTAGTTTTCCTCATACAGTGCCTTCAGCTCCTCATACGGATAGTCCTCCGCGTAGGTATCGTTTTCCAGTGCCTCCTGATATTCCGCTATCTTTTCCTGCGTCTGTGTCAGCGTCTCCAGCGCTTCCTCCTCTTTTTGGGAGAGATTGGCAAGCGCCTCCTCATACTCCTCTTTTGCCTGACTGCCGGAGAGAACTGCGGCATCATAGGTGTATTTTGCGGTGATCCTGCTCTGTTCATATTCGATCAGCCCCGCCCTGTATTTCAGGTCTGCGTCTGAAAGCACCTCCTCCAGCTCCGTCCGGGCAGCCTCCACGGATTCCTCCGACAGCTTCAGAACCGGATCGCCCGCCTCCATGCTGCTGCCGCCGGAGACATACACTTCTTCTATGTAGAGCGCCGTCTCAAGGTTCTCCACCTCAAAGCGATCCTCCGTCATGCCGAGTGCGGTTACACCGGAGGCTGTCACAGCGTCCTCCGACATCACCCACATACCGTTTTTCTCCTCCTGCCCGTCCTCCGTCGTGTTTTGCTTTCGCAGATACAGGACAACCGCCACCGCGCCCGCGATCAGCAAAACCGCCAGCACGCATACCGCACAAATCTTCTTTTTTCTGCTTCCTTTTTGTTTTTCCATGGAAATCTCCGTTTCTCAGACCATTTGCACATTATTTGGTTTTTTCCAGTCTAAAAAAAAATTGTTTCCAAAGATTGTTTAAAGTGTGAAAAAAGTGTGATCAAAAAAGCCCGCATCCGGCTTTAATGCCGAATACGGGCTTCTCTCTGTATGTCTCTTATGCCAGTTTTTCTTCCAGCTTGCTCACAATGTCCTTGATACATCCCTCGTGGAACGGATTCTCCAGACCGACCTGCTCTACCAGATTGGTAAAGAAGTCGCTGGCGGAAAGCTTGCAGAGCTTCAGGTAGCTCTCCCACGCTGCCTTGTAATCCTGATCCATCATCACCTTGTACTCCATAGCGCAGGTCTGGGCGATGCAGTAGTCAATGTAGTAAAGCGGGTAGGTGTAGATGTGCTGCTGCTTCTGCCAGAAACCGCCCTGTGCATAAAACTCGCAGTCTGCGTAGTCCATGTGCGGTCTGTATTCCTTCTCCAGCTTCATCCATGCCGCCTTTCTCTCAGCAGGCGTCATCTGCGGATTTTCATAAACGATATGCTGGAACTCGTCCACCATACAGCCGTAAGGAATGAACGCCGCCGCATCCTCCAGATGCATTGCGCGGTACTCGTCCGCTCTGTCGCCGAAGAACAGCTCCATCCACTTTCCGGTGAAAAATTCCATGGACATGGAGTGGATCTCGGCTGTCTCCATGGTAATATCCCTGTGCTCCTGAATGGGATCCTTGCCGGAAATATAACCCTGGAATGCATGTCCGCACTCATGGGTGATCACGTTCACATCCCCGTCCGTGCCGTTGAAGTTCGCGAAAATGAAGGGCGCATTATACAGGGGCAGGTAGGTCATATAGCCACCGGCTCTCTTGGTCTTTCTTCCCAGAACATCAAACAGCTCGTTCTCCATCATAAAATCGAAGAACTCCTTCGTCTCAGGGGAGAGCTCCGCGTACATCTTCTGTCCGCTCTGCATGATCTCGTCCGGCGTTCCGATGGGCTTGGGATTGCCGTTTACAAAATAAACGCTCTCGTCGTAAAAATACAGCTTGTCCAGACCCAGTCTCTGTCTCCTGCGCTCATGCAGCTTCTCTGCAAAGGGAACAAAATCCTTCTTGATCTGGTTGCGGAAGCGCTCCACATCCTCCTTGGTGTAGCAGTTGCGCTGCATGCGGTAGTAGCCCAGCTCCAGATAATTGTCGTAGCCCAGCGCCTTCGCCTGCGCATCTCTGTTCTTCACCAGCTTGTCGTAGATCTCGTCCAGCTTCTCCGCATTCTCCTCAAAGAATGCAACCAGCTTCTTGCTTGCCTTTTTACGTATCTCCCTGTCAACATGGGTGGTGTAGGGGCGCATCAGGGAAAGGTTCAGGGTCTCGCCCTCCCATTCGATCTTGGCGCTTGCAATGAGCTTGCTGTACTCGGTGGTCAGCGCATTCTCCTCCTGCATAAGGGGCATGATCTTTTCATCAAAGGACTTCATTGCCAGCTCCAGGTTCTTGAAGGCAACAGAGCCGATCTTCTCCTCCAGATATGCGCGGTAGGGGGAATGATACATTTTCTTCTGATACTCGTTTGCCAGCTTACTCCACAGCGGACCGTTCTCATCATAGTAATCCTGCTCTGCATTGTAGAAAGCGTCTGCTGTGTCCACATCATGCCGGATGCTTGCAATGGTCATCATGGTGCCCACGCGGTCGCACAGCTTGTAAAACTTTTTGTGTACCTCAAACTGCTCCTCGCCGCTCTTTGCCGCATCAAACTCTGCGATCAGCGCATTCATCTCCTTCTCAACCTGCGCAAAGTCCACTCTTTCGTAAGGCATGTCTTTGAATTTCATATCGATATCCTCTTTCTTTCCTCCCCCGGTCTTCGTTCCCGCCGCGGAATACTCTGTATTTATCTTATAACGGGGTGTCTCATATTTCAACTGAAATCTTTCTATTGAAAATTCTCATCAGGGGGAGCGGGAAAAAGGCAGAAAAAAAGGCTGCCGCCTCAAAATGAAGCGGCAGCCCACACGACCGGCATCAGCCTTCAATCGCAATATACTTCTTTCCTTCCGGTATCTTGTCTTCCTTCTTGGGAATGGCAAGCTTCAGGATACCGTCCTCGTACTTCGCGTGAACGTCCTCCTCGGTAACGCCCTCGCCCACATAGAAGCTTCTGGAGCAGCTTCCGGCGTAACGCTCCTTGCGGATGTAGGTGCCATCCTTTGCCTGCTCGTCCTTGTCAAGACCCTTGGCTGCGGAAACGGTCAGATAACCGTTGTCCAGCTGCAGATTGATCTCGTCCTTCTTGAAGCCGGGCAGATCAATGTCCACCTCGTAGCCGCTCTCATGCTCCCTGATGTCGGTCTTCATCAGGTTCTTTGCATGTTTCCCGTACAGAGGGCTCTGATCCCCGAAGAAATCATTCATATTCATCATCTCATCAAATAAGTTTTCTCCAAATACGCTGGGCAGTAACATAAGTCATTCCTCCATTCTTTTTCATGCTTGCTGCACAATCAATTTGTCAATTATTCAATCGCAATGTACTTCTTTGCTTCCACTGCGGGTTTTGCGTCCTTCTTGGGAATGGACAGCTTCAGGATACCATGCTTGAACTCACCCTTGATATCCTCGGTCTTTACATCATCACCCACATAGAAGGTTCTCTCGCAGGACCCGGTAAAACGTTCTCTGTGAATGTATTTGCCGTGCTTCTTTTCATTGTCGGTCTCCTCCAGACCTTTCTCGGCTGCGATGTTCAGGTAGCCGTTCTCCAGAGAAACCTTGACCTCATCGGTCTTGAAGCCGGGCAGATCAACTTCCATTTCGTAGGAATGATCCGTCTCACGGATATCCGTCTTCATCAGGTTCTTACCTCTGCGGCCGTAAAGCTTTTTCTCAAGCTTCCTCTCGTCCTTGTCATTGTAGAAAGGAAAATCTGAAAACATATCATCAAACAAATCGTTACCAAAGATGCTGGGCAGTAACATAAGTCATTCCTCCATTTCAACTGTCTGTTTATTTTCCGGATCGGGATTCTTTTTATTCCCTTTCCTTTGTTCTAGGTGTAATATAACACGTATTGTTAGCACTGTCAATAGGTGAGTGCTAATAAAATTATAAAAAAAATATAAAGCCGGTATAAACTACCGACTTTATCTCTTAGCTGTACTATTCTACGCCTTATCCGCATATTCCCGTTTCATTTCCTCCGCCAGGTATGCATCGCTCATGCAGTGCATGTCGGAGACGCCGTCGCGGATCAGTTGATAGACCTCGGAATGATAAAAGAAATCCAGTGCAGCATCCAGTGAAAGTCCCTGCTGTTTTGCAAAGCACTCTATGACACGGCTGTATTTCTTCTGAAGCAAAATGGGGTTCGCCGTCATAGTGTTTCACTCCCTTCAAAATGCAGCAGAGACAGTGCTTTCTCCGTGCGGAAACAAATTTGCAGATTCGGCTTTTCGTAACGCAGGCGGTTGATTGCTTCCGTCTTGTCGATCAGCCCGTCAAAAAACAGCTCCACCGTGTTGAATACCTTATCGTTGGCAACGCCGCCCACAACAAGGTCATACTCTGTCGAATCCTTTCCGCTGCGGCAATTCAGGATGAAATCCAGCCACGCCTCGGAATAGGAATCGAATTTCAGCGTTTTCAGTTCAGCCTCCCGGCTTTCATCATATTCATAGCGGGAGATAACGCCGTCTTTCCCCCGGCGTTATCTCCCGCTATGAATATGATGAAAGC
>ERZ1026854.2166-NODE-2166-length-11470-cov-6.211564_pt1 | contig 11470 bp, 7 predicted proteins | sample MGYA00380157_ERZ1026854 | MGnify/ENA primary metagenome ERZ1026854 (study PRJEB33269, sample SAMEA4719793) | human gut metagenome | biome: human-associated habitat; feature: organic feature; material: feces | place: Cameroon | collected 2013-10 ...
GGTTGGATGTTTTTCTGCTCTTTACTTTTTAGAATATTATCTCGAACTCGCGTTACTTAACTTATCGACGTCGTCTTTACTCCTCCAAGGTTATAAAACCCCGTGCTATACTTGAACCTCCAAACAACAATATCCTTTGATAAATTCTTCTCTTTTGCTTTCTCCTTAAGATATTGAATAATCTTGCTTAACTAAGCTTGGCCGTTTATAATGTCGTTCCAAACTGCAGGAGGAATGAGCATGTCTTCTGAAAATTTGTTAGCTTCCAATTCTTCCTTGCTTGTCGAATTATAACTGTTCTCGCTTGAAGAGTAAGGAGTAATTTCTTATGACCTAGGTCAAAATTGCTCAACTTATTCTTTCACTATTACTTATAGCCGTAATTTTGTTTGTAACTTTTGTTCAGATCAAGACATCTTTGCGGAATAGGGAATACGGTCGTAAAGCCTGTTTCCTCACCGTCAATAGGGGTGCGTTGGTCGTATGCCTTCGTGAATTTGTCAAACCGGATAAGGTCTTGCCTTCTCCAGCCTTCCCAAACCAATTCCAAGAGACGCTCTTTGAGGATATTGTCTAAGTTGGCCTCCACCAATGGCATTCCTGCTCTCTGCCTGATGGCATTCAGCTCTGCTGAACCATCTTCGCCATTTCGCACTTTTGCCTCAGATTCCATCAACAAAGCATCGCCATATCTGAAGAGCACGATGTCATTGTCAACCTGTTTGCCATCGGAATAGGCGGTACGGTCCACCTCGTATTTTGCAACACGGGCACCAGCGGTCTGTTTATACGGACTGGCGCTGAGATTCAATTTCAATTCCAACGGCCTATACACCAGGGGCTCTCCGTTGTCAAGGTAAACCTTCTTGCCGTCGACAAAGACGGTGTCGGCATAGAAATTTGTGTAGAATCTGTTGTCTACATGATCTGTGGCATAACCATAGGCCTTGACTGTTGAGATAGTGGCACAGGTTCCATTTTCCGAAGCCCCTCCATAGGCTCCGCCATGCTGGTAGTGGCGCGAACGGAAGAGGTAGTGGTATTCGTTCGGATAAAGATTCTTGTCCAAAGGAATGGTGAAGATGTTTTCTTTGGAACTTTCGTTATGAACGGCAAAATTGGAGGCATAGTCGTTCTCCAGTTCATATCCCTCTTGCCTTAATTGCTCGCAATACCAAATGCAGGTTTCCCAAGCGTTCTTCTTCTCTCCATTAACATGGAAGAAAATGTTCTTGCCGTTCTGACGACTGCCGCTGGTCCAATTGTCAACGGTGTAAACCTCGGCATTCAGGGCCAACTTGGCAAGCAGGAAGTTAGCAACAGGGCGTGTCACACGTCCGTAATAGTCCCCCCTTATGTTGGAATGCTCGTCAGCCAGCAGCGGAGCGACCTCTTGCAATTCATTGAATATGAAACGGAAAACCTCGCTTCTCTCGTTTTGCACAACCTGCTTCAAATTGACGTTGTAGGAGGTCACAATGGGAATGCGCCCGAACATGTCCATTGCGTAATAGTAGAACAACGCACGTATGGCCCTCACCTCAGCTGAGAATGCGCTCGCTTGCTGGTCGGAGAGCAGATTCCTGTGGCTGTCTATGACGGAAAGCGATTGGTTTGAGAGGACGATGACCTTGAACAGGTATTTCCACACATTGTAGAAATAGATGTCATTGGCATTCCATTGGTGTTGATACATGTTCTCCCACAGCCCACCGTCATACCAGTCGCCGCCACGAATGGGAATCATGGCTTCGTCGGTCGTGAGGGTGTTGTAGTCGTATATGCCGCGGCAGGTGCCTTGAAGTCCTTCCGACTCTTGATTGCTTCCTATGTAGTTGTAGAGCGAAGCCACTGCATTTTTGTAGATGTTGTCAGCATTGTTGTAGATGGCTTCCTGGTCTATCTGATCCTTTGGATGCTCGTCCAAGCAGCCGCAGAAGCACAACGCCACTGATGCCAAGAATAGGCAGCTCAAAAACTTTTTCATGCTTTTCCTCTTTTAAAATTGCACACTCAGTCCCAATGAATAAGTACGATATAATGGATAGTTGCGTTTGTCGTCAATACCCATTGTGCTGTTCACAACGTAACTGTTGATCATCGGGGTCAATCCCTTGTAGGCGGTGATGGTTCCCAAATTGCTAACACTGCACGACACGCGTAACGAGCGAATCATCGAGTTTTTCAAAGGAACATTATAGCCTATGGTCAAATGCTCGAAGTTCAGATAATCGCCCTTTTCCAGCCAGAAGTCAGACACCCTTTGGTCGGTGATGTTCTTCTGCGGTGCACCCTTCAGGACATTGTAGTCAGGGAAACTGGCCATGCAGGTGTAAGCCAGTCCTGTTCCGTTAAAAATCTTATGGCCGAAAGCCCCGTTCATCTGCAAGGCGACATAAAATTCCTTGTATCTGAAACTGATGTTTGAGCCGAGCGTCACCTTTGGCGTGGCCTGTCCGGCAATGTATCTGTCGCCTCCGTCGCTCAGGTCAACCTTGCCATTGTGGTCAAGGTCCTCTATGTCATAGAAATAGCTGCCGTTTTCGTTCTTGACGAGTCCTTTGCAATGAGGAAGATAGAACACGCCCAGCGGCTGGCCGACAATCTGATAAACCACATTGTTGTCGCCACCATTCTGCCCTGCCCCGTCAAGCGAGCCGATGGCGGTGATGGGGGCCGCCGACATGTTCATGCCCTTGTAGTTTCCGCCAAGAGAAATCAGTTTGTTGCTTTGGAACGAGAGGTTCATGTTGATGTTCAGTTCCATGTCCTTCTTGCTTATTGGCTGCACAGACAGCCCCAACTCAAATCCTCGGTTTGACATGGAACCGATGTTTGCCAGCAAGGTGTTGTAGGCAAACGGCGGAACAGGCACCTCATAGGCGTAGAGCATGTCGGAGGTCTTGGAGTAATAATACTCAGCTGTGAGCATCAGGCGGTTGGCAAAGAAACCAAGGTCGGCCCCAATATTGAAAGTGGTCTTGGTTTCCCATTTCAAGTCAGGATTATTGTTTCTCACCATTCCGAGGGTCACCGTTGGCGAACTCTTGATGGGCACGATTCCTGTTTGTCTCACCGTGTTCATGGTGGTATAGGCAGAGATGCCGCCAAGGTTTCCGGCCTGTCCCAGCCCCGTGCGGAGCTTCAACATGGAAAGCGGCTTCACGTTAGCCAGGAAACTCTCCTTCTTCAAGTCCCAATTGAATGAAACGGAAGGGAAGAAGCCCCACGTGTTGTTGTCGCCAACCATCGAAGAACCATCACCACGCGCATTTACCGACAACGTGTAACGGTCAAGCAGGCTATAGCTGAAACTTCCCATTACGGAAGCCAAGGATTGGTCTTCGTATGTGCTTTCCGTTCCGCCATACGGCCGGACGGCTGCCGCTCCCAAGTTGTCATAATGAAAGTCATTTGTGGGGATGCCTTTGGCATATACCCCAAAGGAGGTCTTTTTCAATTTGCGATATTCGCTGCTCGCGTCTGCTGAAAAACTGTGTATGCCCACCTTTTTGTTGAAACTGACGGCGACATTGCCGAGCCATTCCTCTTTCTTGAACTCGCCACGATAGACGTTGCCTTGCGCCCACACCCACGTCGGACAGAATTTCGCGTTTTCCGTGGAGCCATATAGATAAGAGCCGAAGGTGGAGATGCGCCAATGAGGATTGAAGTCATAGCTCAGCTTGATGTGAGCGTCGAAATTCAAATCCTTGGAGTCATTTTTCTCATCAAGCAAAATGCCAGGAGGGTTGATGTGCGTGGCCGCTCCGTTCTTCACCCAATTCCCGTTTTCGTCGGGTCCTGCTGGGAACGTCGGGTTCTGGCATGCAGCGGAGTAGAACAGCATTTGCGTGTCGAAGATGTCATGGTTCTTGAATGATGAGCCAAACACGCCGAAGTCGCCAGTGAGTTTGTCGTTAAAGGCTTTCTGGGTTACGTCAATCTTGGCCACAAAAACATTATAGTTCATGTTCTTTATAATGGTGTTGTGGTCCATGAGGCCGAATGAGGCACGATAGTTTGATTGTGGCGTTCCGCCGCTGAATGCGAGGTAGTGGTTGTTGACAAGACCAGTTCGCGTTATGACATCGTAAAAATCCGTGTTGAATCCTCGATTATTGCAATAAACGCCTAAAGCTCTTGCCGTGGCAACGTATTCCGAGGCGTCGAGCATATTGAGGTGCTTGTACATCTGCTCGAAACCGACATTGCCCTCATAAGAAATCTGGAAACCACGCCCAGTGCCTTTCTTCGTTTTCACCTCTATGACACCCGAAGCACCGCGCGAACCATACATGGCTGTCTCTGCCGCATTCTTCAGAATCCGGAAGCTTTCGATGTCGGCAGGATAGATTGTCGAGAGGGTAAACACATCGGACGTGACTCCGTCAATCAGCACCAAAGGGTCGTTTCCGCCAATGATGGAGGTCGTACCGCGCACGCGTACGCTATTGAGCATGGCCATACGATCGAGACCATTGGAGGACACGTTGACACCGGCCGCCTGACCGCTCAACACGTCAAGGACATTGTTTATTCCTCCTTTTGCGGAGTGGTTGTCCGCCATTTTTATAATGTCGTTCCTGTTGTCAATGGAATCCTTCTGTTCTGTCGGCACTTGCTTTTGGGCATGAGCCAGAGAACTGCAAAAGAGCGCAATGACAAGGAATGTGAAATGCTTCCCTTTATTTGCCATCTTGTGTTTCTGTTTGCTTTGATTATTGGATGAATTTATCGGACAAAGTTAAGGAAGTATTGCGAAAATCACACCTTTTGGCGGGGGATTTTTTATTGCTGCTGTCGTGCAAAATGCCAAAGGTCTCAATATTCTGCCGCATTTTCCATTGATTTTGGGCGCCCTACCCCTCGGGGGGGGCGCTGCCGCCGCTCTACTCGCCTACCGCAGGCAAGCCAACCTCACGGCGAAAGTTTGTACGAGGCAACACAAGCGTCCAATGCGGCGAAGCATTGTCGCCTCAAAAATATCCCTTTTTCTCCGGGTATATACTCAAGTTTCGGATTTAGAATTGGCGATTAAGTTTATTGCATAAAAAAGGCTTTGAGCATTTCCGTGTGGTGATTCTAAGGATTTGATCATGCAGATTATCGATAACAATAAAAGACTTGCGGCACTTAGAGCCTACGCTATGACTGCCTAAAATCTAAATCCGAAACTTGAGTAGGCATCTCCATCGCTCCGCATGAGCCTGAAAAGTGCTAGTTGCTCCTCCTTATGATGCCCCCACTGTCGCTCCATTTCCTGGGCGATGGTGGGGGCTTTCGGGGGATAGGGGAGACCCTTGGGTGGCCTTGGCTATGCTCGTCAGGTTTATCAGAGCGAAGTCAAAATGGATGGATAAATTATACGGGGGACCATAGGTTGATCTTAGGTAAAAAATGTTGCCTAAGCGTGTACGTCACCACGTTTTTGTGGTTGAAAAATGAGGAGGTATTTCATGTTTTATCGTATATTTGCTGAGTATTTCGTGCATATGGAATGAGGTATATGAGTCATCAATAAATCACGATAACCAATGGAGAACATGAATATTCAAGAAAAGCTGAGAGCATGGGCTGAAGAGACCTATAGATTCTATTCAGAAAAGGCCAGAAACCTTGATATTGATTTCTACACTCAGTCGGACCTTACCTTACTCACAGACGACAAGCCCGTTGAGCTCATGGTCGTTGGTATCAACCCTGGGTGTGGAGGACATTATCAGAAAGACCGCTTTGCAAAACCCGAAGATTTGTTGCGCGGAAATTGTGATTTCAAGAAAGAGGGTAATCCTCATTTCCCTATCTGTGAATGGCTCATCGTAAGACGGTTGGTTTCCATCCTTGATTATGGTCATACAGGTCATATAAATGATTTGCTGAAAGATGAAAGTCGTTTTGTGTTTACCAATGCCACTTTCTTTTCGACGCATAAGGAAGCAGGCCTTAAGGGAACAGAAGTCGAAGAGGCACAGAAGACATCCATTGAATATACGAAAGGATTGATAGACCTTATTCGCCCGAAGCATATCATTTGCTTGGGTGGAAAGAATTGTATGAATCTGTTGTTGAATCGCACAGCGCCGTTGCTTGCAGATGTGGTCAAACTGGATTACGGGATGATCAACGGCATTCCCGTTTATGGCATTGATCATACTTCTTTGGCTTGGCCGATTGAGAAAAAGGAATTGGTGGGTAAAGCTTTAGGAAGGGCTTTTGAGGTGGATGACAGACGAATCGATTGCAGAGAATTCTATGATCAATCAAAAGACATCATTGAAATTTTCACGAAGAAAAGGAATGATCGTGATGAGATAAAGCATGAAATGACCCTTCGTTGGACGTATATTTATGTCTGTCTTTGCAATCACTGCAAATTCAGTCTAGGCTTGGAGGTCTATGAAAAGACAGAGAATCGAGTAAGATTTTCCGTAGATGACCAACAAGGCCATCCCGCATTGCTTGTTACGATTTCCAACCAGTCAAAGAAGGAGATAGGTGTCCGTTATCAAAAGAATGACCAGCCTAAAGACGAGCGTTTTGATGTGATTTCTTCAGCTCTAATGGACATCGACAAGTCTTTCAAGCCCATGATCAATAGGCAAGGAAATGTTACGTGGATCGGTTGCCTTGACATCGCAAACCGACTCAAGGATACCGACACTTTTATCCATGAGACAAAGGGGATACTTGACAAGGTCGTAGAAAGTATGCGTGAGATTCTCTGAGGGAGAATCATCAAGAAAAAATGCCGAAAGGAGTCTTCTTTCATGCTCGCTAAATTCAGCGGGTTGACCTGAATTTCGAAGGAATGCGATGGAAAATACCATGTGGAAAAACCGTGCGAAGCGCAAACATTTACGTGCGAAGTTTCCAGGAACCCTCTAAAGTGCCAAGTTGTTTTTTGAAAATGACTAAGTAAGCAAGCCCCAAACTGCACAATTCATTTTTCTACGGTTACGATGCGTCTGATATTGTCCATACGATGATCGATGATCAGCGGCACACGTTCAACCATCACCATAGAGGTGTCGAGTCCCAATGCCTTCGGTTCGTCAATGCCTATTTTACTGATGAGAGCATAGAAGTTCATCAATAGGTTCTGTTGGCGATTGACGGAATTCTCAGGGTAGTACACGCGATGAATGATGATGAAACGAAAATCGCCCGAAATGCCGTTTTTGCGGAGTGAAGGGTAGTTGCTGGTCAGATCTACCTTCTTGTTGGCAACGAGGTCTTCCACAACTTGTCTCAAATAGAGGCTTACTCGAGGTTCTATGCGGAATCCTATGTGCATGGTTATGTTGTATAAGGTGTTGGGAATTAAGACCTTACAGTCGTACTCCAACGTGTCAGGAGTATCCACAAAGTCCATATTGATAAGCCAGTAATGGTCAGCACGTTTCGGCTGCTTGTTGATGATTGAATAGACCAACTTGTCATCAACGGTTCCTTCCTTGCTGGCATGGTTGATATAGACAAGATTGGATGCATATTTCGGAATGCTCATGTCGGCTTTGATGTCGGAGATAATCTGATAATAGTCATCCAGTGGTTTGGAGCTGATGTAGTGGTTGCGTATCTTTATGGCACGAATCCACACGTACATCATCAGGAACAAAATACCGCCAATAAGCATCGTACACCATCCTCCTGCAAGGAACTTTGACAGATTGGCTGCGAGAAAAATCCCCTCGATGGTGCAATATGCGCCGATAAACAATATCATGATGAGTCGCGATACCCCTTTTGTGTGTAGGTAGGAACCAAGCAACAATGTGGTCATCAGCATGGTGATGGTGATGGCAAGTCCGTAGGCAGCCTCCATATGCGAGGAGTCGCGAAACAGCAGGATGATGAGAACTACACCGATGTACATGGCAAGGTTGATCACAGGGATGTAGAGCTGTCCCTTTACGTGAGTGGGATGCTTAATTCGCATACGAGGCCAGAAGTGCAGGTTCATGGCTTCGCTCAAAATGGAGAAGGTTCCGCTGATAAGTGCCTGACTTGCAACGATAGCCGCACCTGTGGCCATGATGATGGCGAAGAAAAGCATGCTCTGCGGCATGATGGAGAAGAATGGATTGACGGTGGAGGCCGTTTGTACATGGGACAGCACCCATGCTCCTTGTCCCAGATAGTTGAGAATGAGCATGGTCTTTACAAATGCCCAGCTGATGGTGATGTTTTTCCTGCCGCAATGTCCCAAGTCAGAATACAGAGCCTCTGCACCGGTGGTGCAGAGAAATACAGTACCTAGGATTAAAAACCATTGTGGGGATTTTGCCAGTAGCAAGGCAGCATAATAGGGATTGAAGGCCTTCAGTATCAGAGGATAAGATGTGATGCTGATGATTCCCACTATGCCCAACAGCAGGAACCATAGCAGCATGAATACTCCAAACGACTTGCCTATGCTCTCTGTGCCAAAGCGTTGGACGAAGAAGATGATGGTTATGATGGCAAGCGTGATGGGAATGACAGGCAGATGGGGGCTGATGCTTTCGAGTCCTTCAATGGCTGTTGTAACCGTGATGGCGGGGGGGTGATGATTCCGTCAGCCAGTAATGTGCTGGCACCAATGATGGCCAATATGTAAATCCATTTACTTTTGAGGCGGCGCAAAAGAGCGTAGAGGGCGAGGATGCCTCCTTCGCCATTGTTGTCGGCACGTAGAGCTACACAGACATATTTGATGGTGGTCTGTAGGGTGAGTGTCCAGATGATGCAGGATAATGCGCCCAAAATGGTACGCTGGTCGATGGTTTCACCTGTATGTAGGACAGCCTTCATCACATAAAGGGGGGATGTGCCGATGTCTCCAAACACGATGCCTAAGGTGATGAGTAATCCCCAAAGGCTTACCTTGTTATGGTTGCAGGCTGCTGAAATTTCTGTGCTTTCTTTCATAAATGCTATGCTTTTGATTCTGGATTTGCGCACAAAAGTATTAACATATGACGTGATATATGATTTATTTAACAAGGATTATACGATTTAACACTACCCATAATCCTTTGCCCGAGATATGAGTTCATCGTATGATTCTTTGTGCTTGATGTGAAGGATCAAAGGCTTGCGGCACTTAGAGCCTACGCTATGACTGCCTGAAATCTAAATCTGAAACTTGAGGTATATACAAGTTCACTGATTCATCATCCCCCACTGCTACCATCCAATTCCATCCCCACAATACTTCGGCTGAGGCTAATTTCACCTTGCCACAAAAAGACAAGGCGGAGGCCACATCGCAATGGATGCTCCTCCGCCCTGATATCATGACATAAAACTTTTCTTGGAAAAGACTATTTCTTGGGGAAATCAAACTGCTCAAGCTTCAGCGTGCCGAGTTGCTCGAGTTGACCCACATAGAGCTTGAAATGCTCAGCCTCCATGTGTTTTTTCAAAACTTCCTCGTTCTCCCATGTCTCACAAATCATGAACACATCGGGATTCGTGGCACTTTCAAAAGTGTCGTAAGCCACATTGCCCTCGTCCTTGCGTGAGCAAGCCGTCAGAGCCAAAGCTGCGTCGAGAGCCTCTTCATATTTGCCCTCGTGTGCGCTGAAAAAGCAATTCAATCTTAACATGCCTTCTGTCTTTTGATATTGAAAAATCAGATGCGGCGCCATTTCTTTTGAGCGTGTAACGTACGCCGCTGTTCAATCTGGTACTCCTGTTGGGAATCGAACCCAAATCTACGCTTTAGGAGAGCATTGTTCTATCCATTGAACTACAAGAGCGCTTCTGCACAGACAAAATTACATCATTTTTTTCGAATACAACGGCTCCCGACACGGCTTTTATCATCTTGCGACGAGATTGACACTGAAAATCTTTGGCTTCCTCGATTTTTTTGCCGTTCTTTGCACCACAGAATAGGCGGAAAACACCCCGCTGGAGGTTCGTCACTGAAAAATTACGCGCCGACAGCCCCACGGCGATTCCTCGAGAGAAATAATCACCAAAACCAAAATACTAAACACTACATGATTACATTTATCGTTGCTCTGTTTGTCATCGGCTATCTCTGCATAGCCCTTGAGAGCGTTTTGAAGATCAACAAGGCGGCCCCCGCCCTGCTGATGTGTGTTGGATGCTGGGTGCTCTACATGCTTGATGCCGGCTCCTTCATCCAAAGTTTCCGCGGCGTGAACGTTGCCGCTGCCGACGTGTCCCAGTGGGTCAACGAGCACATCCTGCTCTCACACCTTGGCGACACCTGCGAAATCCTGTTCTTCCTCATGGGCGCCATGACCATCGTGGAAATTGTGGACGCCAACGGCGGTTTCAACTTTGTTCGCGACCGTTTGCAAACTAAACACAAGCACACGCTGCTATGGCGCGTGACGTTTATGACGTTTGTGCTCTCAGCCGTGCTCGACAACCTCACAACAAGCATCGTGATGATTATGGTGTTGCGCAAACTGGTGAAAGACCATAAAGACCGACTCATCTATGCCTCCTGCATCATTCTCTCGGCCAACGCAGGCGGCGCATTCTCGCCCATCGGCGACGTCACGACCATCATGCTCTGGATCAAGGGCAACATCACGACGGGTGGCGTCATCACGGAACTCCTCATTCCTTCCATCGTCTCAGTGGTGGTGCCGACATTCCTGCTGCAGTTCAAGCTCAAAGGACAGTTGGAAACGAACCACACGGCAGAAGCTGGCGATGCGCTCCATTTCTCACGTTTGGAACGCAACATGGTGTTCTTCATCGGTGTGGGCGGCCTCATCTTCGTGCCCATCTTCCGTTTCCTCACGGGTCTGCCTCCTTTCATGGGCATCCTGCTCGTGCTGGGTCTGCTCTGGAGCATCACGGAATTTTTCTACCGCTCTAAGGGCCATGTTGACGAGAGCATGCAGATGCGCGTGACGCAGCTGCTCAAACGCATCGACATGAGCACCATCCTTTTCTTCCTCGGCATCCTGATGGCTGTGGCCACCCTGCAGGAAACGGGCGTTCTGAGAACCTTCGGACAGGCGCTCAATGAAGCCTCTGGCGGCAACCACTACATCGTGACGGGCGTCATCGGTGTCGTTTCCAGCATTGTCGACAACGTGCCCCTCGTAGCTGGCTGCATGGGCATGTATGACATTCAGCCTGGCACCGACTTCGCCGTTGACGGCATCTTCTGGCAACTGCTCGCCTACTGTGCCGGCGTGGGAGGCTCTATGCTCATCATCGGTTCGGCCGCTGGCGTGGTGGTGATGGGACTGGAGAAAATCACCTTCGGATGGTATATGCGCCACATCACGTGGATTGCCTTCGTTGGCTATCTGGCCGGCATTGGCGCCTATGCCGTTGAGAAAATGCTTGGCATGTAATCCTAAGTAATGGTAAAAAAATAACTTGACCAATTTTGTGGAGTAAGGAGTTATTTCTTATGCCCTGTCTTTTTGCCGTTTTTGGTATTTGTCATCGGTCACATAGCCCGCTATGCTCCCTCTTCCAAATTCCA
>ERZ1026854.2168-NODE-2168-length-11461-cov-3.246888_pt1 | contig 11461 bp, 9 predicted proteins | sample MGYA00380157_ERZ1026854 | MGnify/ENA primary metagenome ERZ1026854 (study PRJEB33269, sample SAMEA4719793) | human gut metagenome | biome: human-associated habitat; feature: organic feature; material: feces | place: Cameroon | collected 2013-10 ...
GCGTTCTGGGAAACAACAGTTGAGATATCTTTTATAAATGTTTAGCAGGAATTCACCTGTTTTTGTAGAATACTATAACAGTTAATTTATATTAAATGCGTCAATAAAAAGCGCTATAGAATTTTATCAGGGATAATAAAGTATATTATTAAGGAGAGGTTGAAATGCGTAAGGTCTTTATGTCAAGTATGTTGTTGGGTAAAATTGAGCCTACAAAGTATATCAGCGAGGATTTTGTTATAAATGAAGAAAGCGCCTATGATTTCCCGCTGAGTTATCTTATCGAGAACGAGGTTGTCGATGGCGACACTGTAGAAATTATTACTGCTGTAGAGCATGGTGAAGGCGATGCAAAAAATTCGGTTACCAATTATGCTTTATATGTGAAGGAAGTAAATAAGATTTTGCAAAACCGCAATATAGAGCTGCATTTTACTGAGGTGGAAACCAACAAAAAGTTCGAGGATAAAACCTTTACCAAATTTTTTAAGCGCATTGCGGGCCTGCTGCAGGAGGACGACGAGGTTTATGCAGACTTCACCTTTGGCATGAAGGCTTATTCCCTGAGCATGTTTATTGCTTTAGCTTATGTTGTTAAGGCGGCAGAAAATATTAATCTGCGTTGTCTGCTGTATTCCCAAAAATTTACCGGTACCGATAATGCCGAGAATAAAAAGACTTCTGAGCTGTGTGATATCACCTCGCTTTTCTATCTGGATGCCATCGCCGGCAACGCTAAATCCGGTCAGAAGCAGGCCTTGGACGAGGTTATGGATATGATTATCAAGGAATAAGCGGAAAGCAGGTGATTGGTATGCGGGAAGCTGATAAGATAAGGACTGAGCAGCTGGCGGCAGAGATTGCAGCCGGCGGTCTGTCCAAAGAGCGTGAGGAACGAAAAAAGCTGGAGCTTGTAAATATATTGTGGAACAATCTGTACAAGCCTGCAGATGCTGAAATTGACGGAATTGCTGTGACGGAGGCTTATCAGTCGGCGTTGAATGAATATATGAAGCAAGCGCAGGCAGGTGCGGAGGATGTTTCCTTCTGCAAAATTTTCTTCGGGTATTATAAAATAAAAACAAGCGGCAATCTGGCAAATAAGCTGAATGAAGCTAATTATGAGCAGTTCAATGAGCGATTGGTAAAAATGAAGGAGCTTATCGAGCTGATTGGCAAAACAGAAGGTGTGGATTACCGATATTACAAAAATAATCTGCGCTATCTTAACAAGGGAAAAATTTTGGCGAAGTTGCGTGAATGGGGCGTAGAAGAAATATACCGTGAAGATGTCGAAGCGATTATGCAGTCAGGCGCTCCGGAATCCCTTGAGGTTATGCGGGAAAATAATCAGGATATAGCTTCGGCGTGTGATGATGAAAATTACGAGCAGCAAGAGCGTATAGCCAAAATTATCGGCAGAAGCTATGCTATAAGCAAGGAGCGCAAGCTATATCCGTTGAATTGTTGCGAATGGAGCGGTAATTTATATATATCATATGACAGCATCATCCCGAATATTTTCGCTATTTACTTGGAAAATGGTTATATAGTATTTTATGAAGAGCAGAGTCTTTTGGATATCTTGGATAACATTTTATTGGGACAATACCTGCATCTGGCTGCGGATACTGTGCGTAAAAAACGTAAGATTTTGGAGAAGATTAACCTTCAGGCCGCGAAAGAAGTGACAGAGCAGAATGGCTAAGCATATAGTGATATTTTTTGCCAGCCCCTACAGCAATAATGCTTCCGTCAGCAGATATACTGATACGACGGGGCAATTTGCTGCAGAGTGCGAGCAGACAAATGAAACAGCTTTAAAATATATCAAGTGGAAGCTGGCGCAGCAGCAGCAGGAGATAACTGCTGCTTATGCCTTTACCACCAAGGCTGTACAGCAACGTGATTTTCTGCGCCTGTGCAAGCGGTTTGGCGATGAATCGTATTTCATTAAACCGATATATTTTGATGAACAGTCAACAATAGAAGGCTCATTTAACAGCATCAACATCATGTTTGGTGTATTGCAGCAAGCATATGCTGCGGAGGAAAATGTAACCATACATATGGATCTGACCGGTGGCTTCAGGCATTCCACGGTGCTGATGCTGGCGCTGCTGCAGCTTTTGCAGTATGCAGGTTATCACCTGGGAGTGGTGACCTACACTAATTTTAATGAAAAACGCATCGAAACAGTCAACGAGCTGTTGGGAATGTTTAATCTGATCAGCGGTACGGCAGATTTTGCTCACAACGGCAGTGTACAGCAGCTGCAGCAGTTTTTTGCTACGGCTGCTCCATCGTTGCAATTACAAAGTCTGCTGGTAAAAATGGCCTATTTTTCCGAGTGCATCAAAAGCTGCAGCCATCGCAGCACATTGCTGGAGGCAGCGCAAAGCCTGCGGCAGTCGCTGGAGGTTTACAAAAACTCCCTGGCAGCCTTGGGCAGTGCGGTAGGCGAGCAGGAGGCCTTTTTTGCCGGACTGCTGCCGGTAATCGAAAGGGATTACGCCGATATTTTTGCCTGCGATACCTCGGTAAAGACAATACCGACGCTGCTGAACTGGTGCCTGCGCAAGGGACTGCTGCAACAGGCCGCAACCTATGCTACCGAGCTGCTGCCGGTGTATCTGGTGGACCGCGGTTTGGTGCGCATCAATAAGCAGAAAGTTATTGATGAGTGCCGCAGCGGTCAGCTGCTGTGGTCAAACTGGCAGGTACAATTTATCAAGAACTATCACTATAAGGAAGCTGCTGCTGTCGGCACAGCGTCGGGTGATAATGTTACTTTGGATTACAGCAGTCTGCGGGTGCTGCTTGATAGAGAGCCTACGGCAAATGAAATGCTGAAGCTTGTCGGCACACAGAATTTGCAGCTGACAAGGTTTGTGCAGGAGGTTATGCAGCTTACTATGTTTTGCCAAAATAGTGCGGAAGCACTGGAGCGCAAAATCAACAGGCTGCCGGCGGACAGCATGGTGCGCATCATTGTAGAGTCAGCCAAGCCTTCTAACTGCAGCCTGAGCAACTTCTTAGAAAAAAGACTTAAGGTGCTTCATAGTCTTGATAGAGTTATCATAGCTTGCATTAAGCAGGCAAGTAAAAAAATAATTACCGAGTTGTTTGCTTTTGAAGCTCCTTCGGCTGATAAGGCTAATGCGCAAAAGAACCTTAGCCGTGCCGATTATCTGCTGTATTTACGCAGCAAGGGCATCATCAGCAGTAGCTTTGATGATGCTGCCTTGCGAGAGGTTATAGTAAATTATCTGGACATTGTTGCGTATCGCAATACCATCAGTCATGCTGACGGAAAAACGCAGGACACTACAGGAAAAAAGGCTTCGCTGGCGGAGCTGATTACCAGAGAGCTGGAGCTTTTGCAGACAGCAAAATAAATATTGAAAAAATGCCGTTTGCGGATATTTTATGCAGATATATATAGTGAAATTGCTATATAAGGAGGTGCGTAGAATGTCTGAACAGACTGTTTTGGAGTTTTATCTCGAATGGTTAAATAAGTATATGTAAAAGAAAGCTAATATATGTAAAAGAAAGCTAATAATTGATGCAAAGGAGAGATTACAATGACCGCAAAGGTTGGAGCCATCCTGTTGGATACCCGCTCAATTCAAAAGTATGTATTTGGCTGTAACAAGCTGAAAACAAATACGGGTGCGTCCTATCTGGTAGATGGAATCTTTACTGAAGCTATGGTGAACGTACTGAAGCAGTCCGGGCTGAAAATGCCGGGTACAGACTGGGATAAGGTACATGTACCTGAGATGACCAAAGAGAATTCAGATATTGAATGTGAAATTGCTTACATAGGTAGCGGCAATATGCTTATATTAGTGCGTAAGGGTGAGGAATCCTTGCGCATTTGCCGCGAGCTGGTGCAGAAGTGGAGCCTGGAGGTATTACTCAAAGCTCCCGGTCTGAAAACCGGCGTTGCAGTCGGTGAAATTGACTTGGGAGATGATAACTTCCAGGCTTCATTGAATGCGCTTTATAAGCAGCTTAAGGAGAACCAGAATAATGTTCTGCCGCAGGTTGATTTGCCGTACACAGGTTTTACCGTAGAATGTGATTACAGCGGCAAGGCTGTAAATGTATTCAATAAGGAATATAAGCGTCTTGTATCTGCTGAGGTTGAGGCAAAAATAAAAGCCTATAAGATCGCTAATGCCAAAATCAGAGATAATTTCCCTGAGGAATTAGGTGATTTCGAATTCTGCAGTGAACTGGAAAGGCTTGGCTATAAGGATGGCGAAAGCTATATTTGTGTAATTCATATTGACGGCAACAACATGGGTGTAAAATTCAGCAACTGCCGAGATATGGCGGAACGCAAAAGTTTATCGCTGAAGGTCAGAAAAAATGTTGAAAGAGCCTTTGGCGAGCTGATAAAGATGATTGTCAAAGAATATGATTCCTATGCTGATGTCTTGGATATGCGTGCATTAAACCAGGGTAATAAACGTTTGCTGCCGTTGCGCCCTATTATTATCGGCGGTGATGATATTACCTTTATCTGCCCCGGACGTATGGGACTGCAATATGCTCAGGCTTTTATTGAAGCTGTTAACCGTGAAAATTTGTTGGACGAAAAGCTGTATAATCTGATTGTAGAAAAAACAGGCAAGCAGGTCAACAAGAAACTGAGCTGTTGTGCAGGCGTAGCCATCGTGCCGGCAAAATATCCCTTCTTCCGTGCCTACGAGCTGGCAGAGCAGCTTTGCGATGAAGCAAAAGCTTTGTCCCGCAAGGATGACGGCAACTATCTCGATTTTGCAATCCTGCATGGTGAAAAATACGGTGATATTCAAATGCTGCGCAAGGAGCAATACGAATCTGCCAACGGCAACCTGCATTACGGTCCGTATAATGTATTGGGCAAGGAAAATGACAAGCACAGCGTAAAAGGTCTGCTGGCTTTGAGCAGAGCGCTGAGTGATAAGGATATGCCGCGCAACAAGGTTAAGGATTTGCGCCGTGTGCTGCATGAGGACAAGCACAGCATGAGCATCTTCCTGGAGAACTGCCCAGAAATTTGCGAGCTGGTGAAGAAGGAAAACAAGCTTTCAGCTGTTACGGCAGATGACATGTGGGATAAGGATGCCGCTGCTACGAGATATATTGATGCAATCGAGGTTATTGATTTTAATTATCCTGATGAGAAAACGGGGGCGAAATAATGAAATCATTACAAGTTGAGGTGACCTTGCTTTCGCCGCTGCAGCTTGGTAGTGGCAAGGCAGATGTTATTTTAGATAGCGAGGCCGTTCACGACAGATACGGTTTACCGTATTTTCCCGGCAAACGCTTTAAGGGACTTTTGTACGAAAGTGCGCTGGAGCTTGCGGAAATGAGCAACGGTGCCTGGTTTACGGCGGAAGAGGTTGATGCTCTGTTCGGTCATGGCAGCAGTGATACAGTTGCTATGCGTATTGATAATCTTACGCTGAATGACTACGAGAAAAAGCAGGAGGAATGGAAGTATCTGCAGACGAGCTTCCCGGAGCTTTTTGATAAGGATGCGCTGTGGGAAAGCTACACCTCTGTCCGCTATCAGACGGCGATAGACGAAAACGGTATTGCGGATGAAGGCAGCCTGCATAATATGCGTGTTGTGGATGCCGGTCTTAAGTTTACAGGCAGCATCTGCCTGCTGCAGGATGTGCCCAGGGCGCAGGAAATCTTGAAGAAGGCGCTTATGAATCTGCGTTATGCCGGAGCAAAGCGTAACCGTGGCTGCGGTCATATTCGCTGCCGTCTGGTTGATGTAAGCAAAGGGAAGTGATGAGTTTGAAAAAGCTGGAATTTGTTTTAGAAAATATAGATCCGTTGCTGTTTGCGGAGCGCGGTGCCGATAACATTCTGGTGACAACCAAGCGTTATATTCCGGGCAGCGCCATCCGCGGAGCCTTGGCTCATTTATATATCAATGCGCACAAGCTGCAGAATGCTTATGAGGATGCAACCTTTTTTGATTTGTTCCTGTCCGGTAAGGTCCGTTTTTTGCCGGCTTATCCGATTGGCTGCCGTGAGCTGGAGCAGGGTGACGCCTTTGTGATGCCATTAGCTTTAATGCGCAGCAAGGACAAAACACAGACTGTTGATTTGACTGCCGCTGCAGAAAATAAGGCAGGCTTCAAAAAGCTGCAGGGCTTTGCAGTTAAGAAAGATAACAAGCTGTATCAGATTGATACTGATGTCAAAATTGAGCTGCATATGTCGCGCAGCGGTGCCGGTGAACGTATTACCGGCAGCAGCAGAGAGGGCAACGTGTTCAACTATGAATATCTGGAGCCCGGACAGCTGTTTAAGGGTGCTTATCTTGCCGACGATGATGCAGCAGAGCTTTTGGAAAAGGTTTTGCGTGAGCTTAACGTAGAAGCGCTGCATTTGGGACGCTCCAAGAGCGCACAGTACGGCAAATGCCTGTATGCAGAAATGCCTGCCAAGGAAGCACAGCAGGCAGCTTTGGGCGATAAGCTCTATTTGCTGGCGCAGACGCCGTATATCGCTTTTGGCAGCTGGCAGCGTGTGGAGCAGGCAGCCGACGAGCTGTTGGGCGAGCTGGAAGCGCGCCTGGACTGCGAGGTTGCCAAGGATGGACTGCAGATTTTTGCCGCAGCGGAAAGCATTGACGGCTATGTCGGCGTATGGCAGGCGAAAAAGCAGGCAGAGCGTGCTTTGAGTGCCGGTACCTTGATTGAGCTGCGCCCGAACGGTGCTGTTGACAGTGCCAAATTGCAGGCTGCTTTGCAGCAGGGCCTGGGCAAGGGCACAGAGGATGGCTTTGGCCAGTTCGTCATCTGGCAGCCGCTGGCTAAGCCTGAGCTTGCTGAAAAGCTGCCGCAAAAGCAGCAGAAGAACATTGTTTTGAGCAACGAAGTCAAAAAGACTGCGAAAAAGGTTATCCGCGAGCGCTTGCTGCAGGAGGTTCGCCAGCAGGCTGCACAGGATGCGCAAAGCAAGGATCTGAAAATCAATGCTGCTAACGCGCATAATATCCTGAAGCGTGTTGAAGGCCTGATGTATAGCGGCAAGACGAAGAGCGATATCCAGATGATTATCAGCATGGATTTTAAGGATGCCGCCAAAAAGAATCTTACTGCTATTAAATATAAGGGCGATGCTCTGTACGATATTTTAATCGAAGGCCCCGGCCACAAGCTTCCTTATAGCGATATGGACTGGACGCGCAAGGTTAAAATGCCTAAGGGCAGCCTGAAGGAATTACAGAAACTTATCGGCAGCAATGCATTTGAGCTTGATGCTGATGAGGTTTACCGTGAATACTGGCTGTGGTTTATGCGCCATGCCGTTAAGCTGAGCAAGAAGGAGGGCGAACAGTAATGAGTGGAGCAAAGCTTGTAAGAAAAATTGTTATCCAGAGCAGACTGAAAACGCAATCTCCTCTGCGTATCGGTTCCGGTGCGAACGAAGGTCTGACTGATATCCTGATTCTGAAGGATAAGCAGGGACAGCCGTTTATTCCCGGTACATCCCTGGCAGGCGTGCTGCGCAGCGAAATTGCCGCAATTTACGGCGAAGCAGCTGCAGACAAGCTCTTCGGTTCGATTGACGGACGCAATGCCAACCAAAGTATGCTTATTATCAGCGACGTTGTACTGACCTCTAAGGGAATCGTGGTGCGTGACGGTGTAGCAATCGATGAGCTGACAGGCGTAGCCAAGACCGGTGCCAAGTTTGATTTTGAAGCGCTGGAGCGCGGAGCTGCGGGCGAAATTCTGCTGGAGCTTACCGTGCGTGAGTGCGATGAGGCTAAGCCATTGGCAATCAGCTATCAGCATAATGCTTACAGCGTGAAGGGTGACTGCTACGGCGAAATGGCAGCAACTATTGCCGATTTGCTGACCGGCGGTATCAGCGTAGGTTCGCTTACTACCAAGGGTTACGGCAAAATTGCCGGCGCGGAAGCAGTTGCCGTATATGATTTTGATTTTGCCCAGGCTAAGAGTGCCGAGCAATGGTTGGCCTACATCAGCGATGAAAAGCTGCCGAAGGCTGCCTATATCGGTAAGGCCGAAGCAGCCAAGGCAGCGGAAAACTTCTATCTGGAGGTTGGCTGTGCGCTGCAGGGTGCGCTGCTGGTCCGCAACTTTGATGTTGATGAGAGCAAGCAGGATAAGGAGGAAGCAACTCTTTCTGCCGTACAGCTTAAGAGCGGTGAGGATTATGTCATCCCCGGCACCAGCTGGAAGGGCGTTCTGCGCAGCAGAGCATTCAAAATTCTGCTGGCGCTTACAGGCAACGATTTGCAGGCAGCACAGCACAAACTGCAGGAGATTTTCGGCTTTGCCAATGACGGTGAAAAGCAAAGCGGCAAGCGCAGCAAGCTGTTGGTGGATGAAACCTATATTTCTACCAAGAAATTGTCCGCTATGCGCCAGACACGCAACCGTATTGACCGCTTTACCGGCAGCACGATTGACAGTGCGCTTTTCTGCGAAGAGCCTGTATGGCAGCAAAAGCTGGATGAAAAGACAGTTACTCTCAAGGCCTGCCTGAAAAACTGCAGCAAGGCCGAGGCCGGCCTGATGCTGCTTCTGCTGAAGGAATTGTGGCTTGGCAATATGAACATCGGCAGCGGCAGAGGCGTTGGCCGCGGTGTGCTGCACGGAGTGCATTGCCAGATTGATTATGCAGGCAATACTTATACGATGGAAAACAAGAACGGCTTTACGCTGACAGGTAATAAAGACGAGCTGGAGGCTTGTGTACAGGCATTGGTAGGTGAGCTGAATGGATAAGGAAATGTTTTTTGGTGTGGAAAAGGCGCTGGGCGAACACAATGCTGTTATTGAAATCAAGCAGCACGTTCAGCCGGCAGAGGCGCTGAAGCTGCTGCAGGGCGCTAAATATAAGGTTGTTGCACATTTCGTCAACTGCATGCGCTTCGGTTATTACGAGGCAGGAAAATTTGTTTTTGCCGACGGTGCGGCGCTGGAAGAAAAATATCTTGTGCAGCTGCGTGTGTTCAATGTGGAGGAAGAGGTTTACCTGCAAAAGCAGGGCGCAGGCTTTTATCTGCAATATATCAATGACGCGGCAGGCAGTGAAAAGCTGCCGACAGTAGACAGTGCTTCGCAGTTCTTCGGTCATAGGGTAGCAGGCGCTGCACCTCAGGGTTTTGCAGAGCTGTGGGAAGCAGGCCGCAAAATCCGCCTGGTGCTGCCGGTGGCAGAGCAGGCAGACGAATATAAGCTGCTCACTCGCAGCTATGTGCAGTTCGACGAAAAAACCGGTCAGGCAGGCTATGCATATTACCGCTGGCTTGATATTGTGCCGGCAGATGGGAGGGATGAGTGATGGGCTTTAATCCATTATTAGCAGCGAAAAAGAAAGCTGAGCAATCCGGAACTGATATGAAAACAGAACTGAAAGCACAAGCGCCCAGACCGGCTCAACGCGCAAGCATCAGTCCAAGCGGCAGAGGCAATACTTCTGCAGGTAACCGAGGCTTTGGCAATAATCGTCAATCGCTTAATGCTCCTAAAGTTCCGAAAGGAACTCCGACAGCACCGTATAATTTTGTTAAGCTTAATGATGTTGTTGTCAGTGCTCCGTTCAGTGAAAAACTTAATGCGGGTGAAGAGCAACAGGCTTACAAAGAATTCCTTACAGGTGAGGAAGCAAAATATAGCGGTTATTTTGAAATTAAAGTAGAAAATATTACACCTTTCTTCATTAACAATGGCAAGGACAAGTTCTTCTCGGATGGTGTTAATTATCTGATTCCCGGCAGCAGCTTGCGTGGTGCGGTAAAAAACTACTTCAAGATTCTTACCAATGGTACGATGCGTACAGGTGATGACGGCGATGTGACGGATAAGTATTTATACTACAGAACCTTTGCTTCACCGTTTAAGCCTTTGAGCGAAGCCTATAAAAAAGAAATGACTGCTAAGGATCCCGAAAGGAATATTGATGTTCCAAGCAGTAAGCCCGGTTTTCTTGTGCGTCAGGGTAAAAATTACTATATTTGTCCTGCAACCTTTAAACGTATTAATGACGAAAGAGAAGCCAAGCGCACAGTAAGTACTATTGAATGGAATAATACAACAGTAGATGTGTTTACAGGCACTATGAACAGCAAAAAGCATTATTATCAGTTTACCGGTGCACAATGGTCTATAAGGCTAGAAGTACCGGAGAAGATTTTGCTGAGCTATTATGCTGATAAGAACGGTAATAAGACTAATCCGGAGTTCAGACTGTTTGATGAATTTGGCAATATCAATAAGAGTTTGTGGAAAGCCGGAGACAGTAAAGCCAAAATCCTTGAAGGTGCTGCACGTTATGATTTTGTTGTACCCTGCTTTTATGTAGCTGACGACAATATCGTAAGACATTTTGGCTCCGGTCCGTTGTATAGAATTCCCTATAAAAAGAGTATCGGTGAGCATATCCCTGCTAAGGTGAACAGTGCGGTTGTCGATTTTACGGCAGCTATGTTCGGCAATAAGGATAGCTGGGGCAGCAGAGTATTCTTTGAAAATCTTTATTTGCAGGATAAGGCAAGCTTCGATAACAAAGATAGAGCCATTCCTTTATTGGGAGCTAATCCTACCTCTTTCCAAAACTATCTGGAAACGCAGAATGGTAAAGCTGCGTTTTGGAATTCTTCAAGCAAAATTCGTGGCTATAAGCTGTATTGGCATAAAACCTGTGACTGGCGCAAGAGCAAGACTGATAAGAATCAAAATATCAATGTAACCAAAGAAATTGCTCCGTTAAAGCCGGGACATACCTTTAGAGGCAGAATCCGTTTTGAAAAGCTTTCGGCAGTAGAGCTTGGTGCTTTAGCTCAGGTGCTGTCCTTGGGGGATGACGGTAAATCTGCTTATAAGCTGGGCATGGGCAAATCTATCGGTTTGGGCAGTGTACATCTTAAGGCAGAGCTGCATCTGCAGAATGATGCTTACTATACCAGTTTGTTCTCGAAAACAGGTTTTGACAGTGGCATGGAGCAGAAGGAAAAGCAGGAGTATATTAACGTTTTCCAAAAATATATGCAGGAAATGCTTACATCTACTTCCTTTAAGCTTTATAAAGAAAGAATGGAAGAGCTGTCCATGATTATGGACGAAGGACATCTTAAGGATACCGAATGGGAAAAGAAAACTGATTATATGAATATCAATGAACCTAAAGATAAAACTCTTGCTAATTATCGCATTCCGCTTCCGAGCATTGCCGAAGTGGTGAAAAAGCCATGATTCTTGCCGCCGTTGTTCTTGATTTACAGGCGCAAAATGCAGGCAGATTGCCCGTTAGCCACGGGCGTCTGCTGCATGCAGCGTTTCTGAACAGCATCCGCTCGCTGGATGCCGAACTGAGCGCGAGAATGCACGATGCTGCCAATAAATGCTTTTCCTTGGGGCATTTGCAGCTGCAGCAGTCTGCGCAAAAAATGGCATACCAGCTG
>ERZ1026854.2169-NODE-2169-length-11458-cov-4.017627_pt1 | contig 11458 bp, 9 predicted proteins | sample MGYA00380157_ERZ1026854 | MGnify/ENA primary metagenome ERZ1026854 (study PRJEB33269, sample SAMEA4719793) | human gut metagenome | biome: human-associated habitat; feature: organic feature; material: feces | place: Cameroon | collected 2013-10 ...
GGGATATTCCATTTCAGCTTCAATCTTCTTGGAGATATCGCGTGCCAGAAGCACAGCGGAAGCATCATCGATAACATCCGGCTTAACCATAATGCGGATTTCGCGGCCAGCCTGTACGGCATAGCATTTTTCAACGCCCTCAAAGGACTCAGAAATTTCTTCCAATCGAGTTAAGCGCTTCAGGTAGCTTTCCAGAGTTTCGCGTCTTGCACCCGGGCGGGCAGCAGATACTGCGTCAGCGGCAGATACCAGAACAGCTTCAACACTTTTAGGCTCGCAGTCACCATGATGCGCCAGAATAGCATTGACAATCAGGTCGGACTCACGGAACTTCTTGGCAATTTCGCCGCCGATTTCAACGTGAGAGCCTTCCATTTCATGGTCAATAGCCTTGCCGATATCATGCAACAGGCCGGCACGTTTAGCCAGAACAACGTCAACACCGAGCTCAGAAGCCATTACACCTGCCAGGTTAGCAACCTCAACAGAATGGTTCAGGACATTCTGACCATAGCTGGTACGATATTTCAGGCGGCCCAGCAGCTTGATCAGTTCGGGATGCAGGCCATGTACACCGACAGCAAAGGTAGCCTGTTCGCCGGCTTCCTTAATCTTCTGCTCAACCTCTTTTTGTGCCTTTTCAACCATTTCCTCAATGCGAGACGGATGAATACGGCCGTCATTAATCAATTTTTCCAGAGCGATACGGGCAACCTCGCGGCGTACCGGATCGAAGCCGGAAATAATAACAGCCTCCGGAGTATCATCGATAATAAGATCAATGCCGGTAAGGGTTTCCAAGGTGCGGATGTTACGGCCTTCACGACCGATAATGCGGCCCTTCATTTCATCGTTAGGCAGGCCTACTACGGAAACGGTGGTTTCCGCTACATGGTCTGCTGCACAACGCTGAATTGCCAGGGAGATAATCTCTCTTGCCTTGCGGTCTGCCTCATCCTTAGCCTGTTGCTCCAGATCCTTAACCATCATAGCAGATTCATGCTTAACCTCTTCCTCGAGGGATTGCAGCAGCTCCTGCTTTGCTTCGTCACTGGTCAGTCCGGAAATACGCTCCAGTTCAACCTGACGTTTTTCCAGCATAGCATCAGCCTTCTCCTGAGCAGCGTTCAGACGCTGTTCCTTGGAAGCCAGCTTTTCTTCTTTGCGTTCGAAGGATTCGATTTTACGGTCCAGATTTTCTTCTTTTTGCAACAGACGACGCTCCTGACGCTGCAGGTCGTTACGTCTGTCTTTATTTTCACGCTCCATTTCGGAACGCAGACGATGGATTTCTTCTTTAGCCTCCATCATGATTTCTTTGCGTTTTGCTTCGCCGTTCTGTTCCGCATCCTGTACGATACGGATAGCCTGCTCTTCTGCAGTAGCAATCTTAGCTTCGGCAACATTTTTGCGAACCAGATAGCCTACCGCACCGCCGGCCAGACCAACTACAACAGCTGTACCGATAATTTCTAAAATCGTCCTCACCTCCTAAATGTAGATTTTTCCAAGATTTTTTTGCATAGTAACAGCAGGCGCCTGTTTGCGTCTGCTATAGATGTCCTTATTCCGTTGAATCTATAATAAATTATGTATTATCTATTCTGAAATAGGGCAAAAAATAAGGCAACCGCTTTACGCGTCGCCTCGTGAAAATCGTTGATATTAACACGATTGGATAACTACATTATAGATTATATTTAACAAAATTGTCAAGTTTAACCGCTACATATTGTCTGAAAAATGCAATTTACCCAATATAATGTGCACATATCTTGATGAAAAGCCGCGAGCCGCCATAAAGCGCCCCGCAGCCGCATATATTTTTTTGTAGTCTGCTTCCTCTGCTAACTTGCGCCTGTTGCGCTGCAAAAAAAGCTGTGCCGCGTTCTCCGCCTGCACTTCTTCAATGTCAGACGTAAAGCGTTCCATAATTTCCGCAGCCACGTCCGGGCGTATGCCGCGCTTGGTCAGCTCCAGCTGCAGATGCTGCCTGCCGTAATAGCGTTTGGCCAGCCATGCTTCGTACACCCTTTGGGCGTAACGCTCCTCGTTCAGCAGACCGTAATCCTCCAGCTTAGCCACCGCCTCCAACGCCTGTGCCTTAGTGGCACCCTTGTGTTGCAAGCGCTCCACCATATCCTTATGGCTGTAATCACGGTAAGACAATAAATCCAGCGCGCAGTCATAAACCTGCTGCGCGCCGGTAAAGCCTTCTTCCTTTTTCTTATTCCTTAAAGATCGACTCCACATCCTGCAACGGCTCCTCAGCTGCTTCCTTATTATCGCTCTTGGCAATCGTCACTGCGCGGATTTTAGCTTCGATTTCTTGGGCAATTTCCGGATTCTCACGCAAAAAGTCTTTAACCTTTTCTTTGCCCTGACCTAAACGGATATCACCGTAGGAATACCAGGCACCGCTCTTGTTGATAATATCAAGATCTGCACCCAGATCAACAAGGCAGCCCTCATGAGAAATGCCTTTGCCATACATAATATCGAACTCAGCCTGTCTGAACGGAGGTGCTACCTTGTTCTTGACAACCTTAACACGGGTACGGCTGCCGATAACATCATTGCCGTTTTTCAGCGTGTCGATACGACGTACATCCATACGAACGGTAGAGTAGAATTTCAATGCACGGCCACCGGTAGTGGTTTCCGGATTACCGAACATAACGCCGACCTTTTCACGAATCTGGTTGATGAAAATAGTAGCACATTTGGATTTGGAAATCAGACCGGTCAGCTTACGCAGAGCCTGGCTCATCAGACGTGCCTGCAAGCCTACGTGGGAATCACCCATCTCGCCTTCGATTTCGGCACGCGGAACCAAAGCTGCAACGGAGTCGATAACGATAATATCGATAGCGCCGCTGCGTACCAGTGCGTCAGCAATTTCCAAAGCCTGTTCGCCGTTATCCGGCTGAGAAATCAGCAGATCGTCAATATCTACACCCAGATGACGGGCATATTCCGGATCCAGTGCATGCTCCGCATCGATAAATGCCGCATAGCCGCCCATCTTCTGAGCTTCGGCAATCATATGCAAAGCAACGGTAGTTTTACCGGAAGATTCGGGACCGTAAATCTCAATAACACGTCCACGTGGAATACCGCCGACACCAAGAGCAATATCCAGGGATAAAGCGCCTGTAGGGATAACCTCTATATTCATTTTGGCACTTGCTTCGCCCAGCATCATAATGCTGCCCTTGCCAAAATCCTTTTCAATCTGGTGCATCGCCATGTCTAAGGCTTTCTTTTTATCTGCGTCCATCTGCCTGCCTCCTAATATATAAATTTAAATTTTATTAATTCACTGCCTTTATTATACAAACAAAAGTTTCTTTTGTCAAGAAAAGTTTTGTTATTTGATATTCTGTTCAGCAGCCTCCAGCTGTGCCTGCTTTTCCTTTTCTTCCAGCAGGTGCTTGATTTCATCCTGAGTATATTCATAGGTGCTGTTGCAGAATTCGCAGTGTGCTTCCGTAGTTTTGTCCTGCGCCAGCTCCTCAAGAGATTTCATATCAAGGCTGCCCAATGCCGCCAGAATGCGCTCACGGCTGCAGCGGCATTTGAAGCTCAGAGGAATGGTTTCTTTAATGTCAACATCCAGACCGCGGCCGAGGATTTCAATCATCTTTTGCGGAGTATAACCGATTTCCAGCAGCTGGGTTACATACGGAGTCAGGTTAACGTTGTTTTCCAGCTTTTCCAGAACCTCGTCGGTGCAGCCCGGCATAGCCTGAATAAAGAAGCCGCCGGATGCGGTTACGTTGCCGTCTTTGTCAACCAGTACGCCCAGAGCAACGCTTGTCGGTGTCTGTTCGGATACATAGAGGTATTTAGTCAGGTCGCTGGCGATTTCGCCGTCCTGCAGCTCGCAGTAGCCGGTGAAGGGCTCTGCATTCTGCAGATAACGCGTTACGATAATATTGCCCGCGCCGATGCCGCCGCCGACATCCAGCTTACCGTTTTTCAGGGGCAAAAATGCATCGGGGTTTTCTACATAACCGCGCACGGTGCTGCCTTCGGCATCTGCCACTACCTCGCCCAGAGGACCGTCGCCCTTCAGACGCAAGCTGATGCGCTCATTATCCTTCATGGTTGCGGCCAGCAGCAGCGCACCGTTCATCGCACGTCCCAGAGCAGCGCTTGCCAGATGGGAGCAGCCGTGCTTTTTAGCTGCCTCCTGTACCAGATTAGTGGTGCATAATGCATAAATACGTACACCGTCGGCCGTAGCCTTTGTCAAAACATCTTCCATAATATCTGCCTCACAATCCTGCCTTACGGCAAAAATTTTACTTGCTTAATAAAACAAGCCCACTAAACTACTGCTAGCGGGCTTGCAAAATTCATGCATGGGGAACAGCCTGTTATCAGCTCTTCCACAATGTCAATTATAAATCATAATAGTCAAAAAGGCAAGCGGTGAAAATGTTACATTTCTTTGAAGAGATTTACCATTTCCATTGCGGTCATTGCGCAGTCTACGCCCTTGTTGCCGGCCTTGGTGCCTGCACGTTCTACAGCCTGCTGAATGTTTTCGGTGGTGAGTACGCCGAAGGCTACGGGTACGCCGGTCTGCATGCTTACCTGAGCGATGCCTTTGGAGGCTTCGGCGCATACGTAGTCAAAGTGCGGGGTTGCGCCGCGGATTACGGCACCTAAGCAGATTACTGCGTCGTATTTGCCGCTTTCTGCGAGTTTTTTTGCTGCCATGGGGATTTCAAAGGCGCCGGGTACCCAGGCTACGGTGAGGTCTTCGTCAGCTGCTTCGTGGCGGATGAGGCAGTCTACGCAGCCGCTGAGGAGTTTGCTGGTGATGAATTCGTTGAAGCGGGCTACGACGATGGCGATTTTCATGTTTTTGGCGGTGAGTTTTCCTTCTAAGGTTTTCATGGTTATATTCCTCCTAATGGTTTTATGTTTTACGTTAATTGTTGTTTATTTTGAACTTATAGGTTACGTTTCTGTTTATTGATACTTTTTGCCCAGGGCGGCAAAAAGTATCCAAAAAACGCCCTTATATGCTGCTCCGCCGGATTCCGGCGACTGGATTCGCAGAATTTTTCACGTCGCTGATTTTTGTGTGACGTGCTTCCTATTGGTTACGTCAACACTCCAGCGAAAAATTCCTGTGCCTGTCCGTTGCTGGCGTGGTTCGCAGAACATCGGTGTTCTTGCGGGGCCGTCGTCCGTTCCGGTCTGCGCAGCGCCAAGTCTAGCGTTCTAAAAAAATACAAGAAAGCTGTAAGTAAGCAATTGGCATATCGTGAAGCGAATAAAAATTTTAGCAAATGAGTGTCTGGAACCGGAGAAGTGTCGCAACTGTTTGAGCGCTATGCATAACTTCTTCAGAAGAATCTACATTGCTTCGCGCGAGTTTTGCGGCACTTCGTACCGGTTCCACACGAAATTTGCGTTGTGCCCTATGGGCACGTGAAAATTTTTTCTGAGCGTAAGGATATATCAATTGCGACGCTTATGCACAACTTTTTTACTTCCCGCAGTTGCAGCCACAGCCTTCGTGCAGCTTGTGTCCCATTTTTTCTTCTTTAACATCGAGATAGTGCTCGTTGTATTTATTGGGCTCCATGATGATGGGCACGCGGTCGGTGATGGTGATGCCATAGCCGGAGAGGCCGATGCGTTTTGCGGGGTTATTGGTAATCAGGCGGATGCTGGTGAGTCCGAGATCTGCCAGAATTTGTGCACCCATGCCGTAATCACGCAGGTCGGGAGCAAATCCCAGGCGAACGTTAGCCTCTACGGTATCAAGACCTTGGTCCTGCAGTGCATAAGCACGGATTTTATTGGCCAGACCAATACCACGGCCCTCCTGACGCATGTAAACAACAGCGCCGCAGCCTTCCTTTTCAATCATCTTCAGAGCGGTTGCCAGCTGATCGCCGCAGTCGCAGCGCAGGCTGCCGAAGGCATCACCGGTCAGGCACTCGCTGTGTACGCGCACGAGCACATCCTTTTTGCCGGCAACGTCACCCTTGACAATAGCAACATGGCAAAGGTTATCCAAATCGTTTTCATATGCAATAATGCGGAAATTGCCGTATTTAGTCGGCAGAGCAGCTTCAGCGGCACGATGCACCATTTTTTCGTGTGCCTTGCGATAAGCAACAAGCTCGGCAACGGTGATGAAAACGAGCTTATGCTTTTTGGCGAACTCGATTAAATCGGGAGTGCGCGCCATATGGCCGTCATCGTTCATAATCTCGCAGCAGATACCTACCGGCTGCAGGCCTGCCAGCTTGCACAAATCAACAGTAGTTTCGGTGTGACCGGTACGCACCAGTACACCGCCCTTGCGTGCGCGCAGCGGAAAAACGTGACCGGGACGGCGGAAGTCGCTCGGCTGTGCACCGGGCTCAGCGCATTTTTTCATGGTATAAGCACGCTCGTAAGCGGAAATACCGGTGGTGGTGTCAACATGGTCAATAGAAACAGAGAAGGCTGTTTCGTGATTGTCGGTGTTGTGCGTTACCATAGCGCCGAACTGCAGCTTGTCCATAACCTCGCTGTCTGCCGGCATGCAGATAAGTCCGCGTGCTTCCTTAGCCATAAAGTTAATAGCCTCGGGAGTGCACAGCTCTGCTGCCATAATCAGATCGCCTTCGTTTTCGCGGTCCTCGTCATCAGTTACCAGTACCATCTGACCTGCTTTAATCGCAGCGATGGCTTCATCAATTGTATTATACTTAAACTTTTCCATTTTCTACCTCTTTGTTACTGCTCAGATAAACCCATTTTCCAGCAGCATATTTTTATTTAAAGCAGGCTTCTGAGTCTGCTTGGGGTTAAATTTTAACATTTGCTCTACATATTTTCCGATAATATCCGTTTCCAGATTTACGCTGTCGCCCACATCCTTAAAGCCAAGCGTTGTTTCCTTAGCGGTGTGCGGAATCAGCGATACGGAAAAGCTGCTTTCCGTAACCTGCGTCACCGTCAGGCTGATACCATCAATCGCAATACTGCCCTTTTTGATGATATATTTCAAAAGCTCCGGCGGGGTGTTAATAGTCACCACCATCGCAATGCCCTCAGGTCTGCGGTTAGCAATCACGCCTAAGCCTTCCACGTGTCCGCTGACGATGTGACCGTCAAGACCGTCGCACAGGCGCAGCGTGCGCTCCAGATTTACTCTGTCGCCGGCATGCAGGCTGCCGATATTGGTCAGGCGCACGGTTTCCGGCATCACGTCTGCGGTAAAAGCGGAATCGTCCATGCTTACTACCGTCAGACAGGCGCCGTTGACGGCAACGCTGTCACCGATTTTCAAATTCTGCAGTACCTTCGCCGCCGCCACTGTCAGGTGATAGGATTCACCCTGCTGCGCCAGCTTCTGCACCGTGCCCAGTTCGGCTACCAATCCTGTAAACATTATTCCGCCTCCTTCGGCAGCTCCTGCTTATCCAGCTCCGGCACCAGACCTGTTATCAGTACATCACTGCCCAATTTTTCCATCTCGACCTCTGTCAGTTGCCAGCCGGTTTCTACCAGGCTGCTGCCTGCACCACCCACCGGCGGCAGAGCTGCAGCGCCGCCGATCAGCTTGGGCGCTACAAAGGCGCACACTCTGTCAGCCAGACCTGCATCGAAGAAAGCACCGTGAACCGCACTGCCGCCTTCTACCAGCAGGCTGGTAATACCGCGCTCGGCCAAAGCCTGCACCACCTGCGCCACAGGCAGCACGCCGTCAGCCAACGGCAGACGTACCACCTCTACGTTAGGCAGAGCAGCCAGCGCTTCCGCCTTAACGATATCTGAATCCAGGCCGGTAAAAATAATCGTATCCGCCAACGGATTCAAAACTGTCGCCATCAGCGAAATCTTCAGACTGCTGTCGAGCACTACGCGTACCGGATTTTTGCCGCGCACCAGACGGGTGGTCAGCTCCGGGTCATCCTCCAGCACTGTGCCGATGCCGACAAGCACAGCGTCATGCTGCTTGCGCAGACGATGAGCGAAGGTGCGTGCCTCCTCGCCGGTAATCCATTTGCTGTCGCCGGTTGCCGTAGCAATCTTGCCATCCAGGGTCATAGCGTATTTTAGAGTAATAAACGGACGCTGCTTCGTAATCCAGGTAAAGAAGCGCTCATTTAAGCGCTGTGCTTCTTTTTCGCATACGCCGGTAACAACCTCGATACCCTGCAGGCGCAGATATTCCAAGCCCTGACCTGCAACCTTGGGATTAGGATCAAGGCAGGCCACAACAACCTTGCTGATGCCCGCGCGCGCCAAGGCTACACAGCAGGGACCGGTACGTCCGTAATGGGAGCAGGGCTCCAGCGTTACATAGGCCGTTGCACCCTGAGCCATCTGCTTAGCCTCCGCCAAAGCATTGACCTCGGCATGCGGTTCGCCGGCCTTATGGTGATAGCCCTCGCCCACAATATTGCCTTCGGCATCCACAATCACACAGCCAACCATCGGATTGGGACTGGTGTTGCCTTCTGCCTGCAGCGCCAGCTCCAGGGCCCGCTGCATATATGCTTCATCTGTCATTCTTGCCAAAATATCACCTTCCAGTAATATAAAAAACCGCATAAAGACCTAAGGAGCCCATATGCGGTAAAAATACAGTTTTGCCACCTTTTCTCATCCAGACTATACTGTCGGTACCGGAATCGCACCGGTTCATGCGCTGCTGCGCTAGCGGACTTTTACCGCCGATCGGGAATTGCACCCTGCCCCAAAGGTTACATTATGAAGTTATTTTTATTATAGCGTCAAATTTTCTTCCAGTCAAGAAAACTATACGTGAACACTATGATTTACTTCGCTGCCTCTTTAATAATTTCGTAGGTCCAGCGCGCAGTGTTGTACAGGTCCTCTTCCTTCAGATATTCCGCAGTAGTATGCACGTTGCTCATGCCGGTTGCCAACAGGCCGCAGGGCAGGCCGTAGCCGCAAAGATAGTTGCCATCGCTGCAGCCGCCGGTGGTCTTCAGCTCTACCGGGAAGCCCAGTGTTTCCGCAGCACGTGCTGCCAGCTTAATGCATTCGTGGTCCTTGTTCAGCTCCACAGCAGGACAGCCTTCCACTACGTCGAATTCAACCTGACCGCCGCCGGCTTCAACAGCCTCTTTAATCAGCGCGATAGTAGAATCCTTCAACGCTTCCAGACGCGGTACGTTCAGAGAGCGCATATCAATGACGAATTTAGCCTCCGGGCAAACGATGTTGGTACCGACGCCTGCGTTGAACATACCGATGTTAAAGGTAGTTTCGCTGTCCAGACGACCGTAAGCAGGCAGCTTGGACAGAGCATCCGCTGCCAGCATAATCGCATTGACGCCTTCTTCCGGAGCAATGCCTGCATGGGCAGCCTTGCCCTTGACGGTTACGTAAATATCGTACAGCTTCGGTGCAGCGTAGGTAATTTCGCCCGGTGCACCGCCGATATCCATGCAATAGCCGTAATCAGCCTTAATCCAGCTCTGGTCCATGTTGACTACGCCCAGACAGCCGATTTCCTCGCTGACGGTAAAGCACAGCTGCACGTCGCCGTGAGCAACGCCGTCCTCTTTAAGTGCGCGCACCGCCTCCAGCATGGCAGCAACGCCAACCTTGTCGTCACCGCCCAGAGTTGTAGTGCCGTCGCTGTACAGCACGCCGTCCTTGCGGACAACCTTAGTGCCTGTTGACGGTGCTACGGAATCCATGTGCGCTTCGAACAGCAGCTTCGGAGCATTCGGCACGGTGCCCTTTACATAGGCCCACACATTACCGCAGGTACCGCCGGTTTTTTCGTGCGCCTTATCCATCTCCGGCTCCAGGCCAAGCTCGCGCAGCTTCGCCATAATCAGCTCTGCTTCCTGCTTTTCGTCCTTACTGGGGCAGGGAACACTTACCAGCTCTATAAATTCATCAATCAATCTTGTTTTGTTTATCATTACAGTCACCTCGTAGTAGTTTAAGATATAAGCATATTATATACCTTAATGAAAGCCGTGCGCAAGTTTAACTGCCGGCAATATTACAGCTGCAGAAAGCGGCAGGCCAGATACAAGGCGCCCGCAACCAAACCACCGCAGGCACGGATGCGCAGCTTTTTCACATCCACGCGCTCCGGGTCACTTTTCTGCAGACGGCCGATACCGCCCAGCAGCAGCCAGGCGGAAAACAGCAGCATAGCCGCCGCCAGATAATCCCAGCCTTCTAATTTAGCAAAAATCTCCATTATATCACCTATTCTTTATTTTTTTGCGGACACAGATATGCATAGTGGCAGTAAGCACAGCTTTCGTTACAGCTGCAGGTGAAGTCTTCCTCCTCGCCCTTACCGCTGATTTCCTCGCACAGCTCTACTGCCTCCTGCAGGTACGACTTATCCAAAGGCAGCTGCCAGACGCTCATGTTCTGCAGGAAGTGCAGCTCAGCGCGCACAACGCTTTTGCCGGGGTATAGCTTTTCCGCAGCATCCTTATACAGCGCCAGCTGATAAGCATAGCCCAGCTTCACCTCGTCAGGCTCCGGCGGCGTACCTGTTTTATAGTCCACTATTATCATATTATCATCTTCGTCAAAGGCCAGCAAATCGATTACGCCCTCAGTCGCCAGCTCCTGCTGCAGCGGCTGCACGAAGGCTAATTCACGCTTCTGCTTTTTGGGCAGCGCTTTATACAAATCGCTGACAATATAAGTATCAAACATACTCTTGGCCTGTGTTGCAGCAGCGCCGGGAGCATATTCCTTCAGCGCAATGGCAAAAACAGCCTCCGCATTATAGCCATTATACAGCTCCAGCGCTCTGTGCACAATACTGCCGGTTACACTAGCAGGCAGCTCGTGCGCCTGCTCGCCGGCAACGGTCTGCTCCAGCTCCGGCACTGCCAGAACCTGCTGGTAGTAATATTGGCGCTGACAATGCAGGTAAGTCTGCAACGCACTTGCGGTAAAGCAGGTACGGCCGCAGGCTGCGTAGGCAGGCAGCGGTGCCAAGGCCAACGGCTCCAACGCCAGCAGCTGCTGCTCGCCCTGCTGCACAACAGCCGGACTCAAATCATCGGCGCACAAAAGCCTTACCCACGGGCAGCTGCTTTCCTGCTTGTCCCAGTCAGCTTCAAACACTGCCTGCAGCTGCTGCCACCAGCCCTTGGCGGAAGGCAGGCCGATAACAGCCTCCGGCAGCTTTTCTTCCGCCACCGTACCGACCATTACAAGCTGCTTTTTAGCACGCGTCATAGCAACATAAAGCAGACGCCTGCTTTCTTCTTCCTCCAGCTCACTGTCGCGCGCCTTCGCCTGCTCGTAAACGCCGCTGTTTTGCAGCTGCATTTCCTTATCGGGCACCTTGATGCCCAAAAGTCCCTGCTCGTCTTCCTTGCCCGGCAAATATTTGATAGATGCGGTATCGCCATGAACTGATTTTTCCAGCTGCGGTAAAATAACCAGATCGAATTCCAAGCCTTTGGAATTATGTATCGTC
>ERZ1026854.2177-NODE-2177-length-11433-cov-4.510371_pt1 | contig 11433 bp, 5 predicted proteins | sample MGYA00380157_ERZ1026854 | MGnify/ENA primary metagenome ERZ1026854 (study PRJEB33269, sample SAMEA4719793) | human gut metagenome | biome: human-associated habitat; feature: organic feature; material: feces | place: Cameroon | collected 2013-10 ...
TGCCCGATTGAAACGCCTGAAGGTCCGAACATCGGTCTGATCAACTCGCTCGCTCTTTATGCGCGTTTGAACGAATACGGGTTCCTCGAAACCCCGTATCGTCGCGTGGTGGACGGTGTGGCCTTAAAGGGTGACGAAAACATTCAGTACCTCTCCGCCATTGAAGAAGGTAAGTACGTCATCGCTCAGGCTAACGCCGAAATGGACGACAACGGCAAGTTGATCGGCGAACTCGTTTCCGCCCGTGAAAACGGCGAATTCATTATGGCGTCCCCCGACCGCGTGCAGTACATGGACGTGGCCCCGGCGCAGATCGTGTCCGTTGCCGCTTCCTTGATTCCGTTCTTGGAACATGACGACGCGAACCGTGCTTTGATGGGTTCGAACATGCAGCGTCAGGGCGTTCCCTGCCTGCGTCCGGAAAAGCCCGTCGTCGGTACCGGCATCGAACGTACGTGCGCCGTGGACTCCAAGGCGACCGTGCAGGCTAAGCGCGGCGGCCTCGTTGAATACGTCGATGCGACCCGCGTGGTCGTGCGCGTGAACGACGAAGAAAACATCGCCGGCGAAGTGGGTGTGGATATCTACAACCTGCAGAAGTTCACCCGTTCCAACGGTTCGACGACCCTCAACCAGCGTCCGATCGTGAAGAAGGGCGACATCATCGCCAAGGGCGACGTGTTGGCCGACGGTGCCTCCACCGACTTGGGCGAATTGGCGCTCGGTCAGAACATGCTGATCGCCTTTATGCCCTGGAACGGCTACAACTACGAAGACTCGGTGCTGATCAGTGAAAAGGTGGTGGCCGACGATCGCTACACTTCGATTCATATCGAAGAACTCGACGTGGTGGCCCGTGACACGAAGTTGGGACCGGAAGACATCACCCGCGATATTTCGAACCTCTCGGAAAGCCAGCTTTCCCGTTTGGACGAATCCGGTATCGTGGCGATCGGTGCGGAAGTGAAGGCGGGGGACGTCCTCGTCGGTAAGGTGACGCCGAAGGGCGAAACGCAGTTGACGCCCGAAGAAAAGCTTCTCCGAGTCATTTTCGGCGAAAAGGCGAGCGACGTGAAGGATACGTCCCTCAGAGTGCCGCCCGGAATGGCCGGTATCGTGATGGACGTGCAGGTCTTTACCCGCGAAGGCGTGGAGAAGGATAAGCGCGCGAAGTCCATCATCGAAGAACAGTTAAAGCGCTACGACAAGGAACTTAAGGATGCACTCCGAATCGTCGAAACCGACGTGTTCGCGCGTCTGCGCCGCCAGTTGGTCGGTCGCGTCGCTTCGGGCGGCCCCGAAGGCGTGAAGGCCGGTGCGAAGTTGACCGCCGCTCAGTTGGAAGCGATTGCCGGGTACGATCTGCTCGACATCCGCATGAAGAGCGAAGACGATCAGAAGTTGATCGACCTCGCCCGCAAGGTGGTGGACGACAAGCGCGAAGACAACCGTCAGCGTCTCGCGGATAAGAATTCGAAGCTCAACCGCGGCGACGAACTCCCGCCGGGGGTGCTGAAGATGGTCAAAGTCTTCATCGCTGAAAAGCGCCGTCTGCAGCCCGGCGACAAGATGTCCGGCCGTCACGGTAACAAGGGTGTGGTTTCCAAGATCTGCCCGATCGAAGATATGCCCTACATGGCCGACGGTCGTCCGGCGGACATCTGCCTTAATCCGTTGGGCGTGCCGTCACGTATGAACATCGGTCAGATTCTCGAAGTGCACTTGGGCTGGGCCGCGAAGGGCTTGGGCTGGCGCATTACGGAAATGCTGAAGACCGAACAGGTGAAGCAGATCCGTGAATTCTTGAACGAGATCTACAACCGTACGGGTAAGAAGGAAGACCTCGACAGTCTCACCGACGACGAATTGATGGCGATGGCGAAGAACCTTGCCAACGGCGTGCCGTTTGCGACGCCGGTGTTCGACGGTGCATCCGAAGAACAGATCCGCATGATGCTTGACTTGGCCTTCCCGGATGAAGAAGCGAAGAAGCTGCAGTTGACGCCCGCGAAGACCCAGGCAACGCTCTACGACGGTCGCACGGGTGATCCGTTTGACCGTCCGGTGACGGTGGGCTACATGCACTTCCTGAAGTTGCACCACTTGGTCGACGACAAGATGCATGCCCGTTCGACGGGTCCCTACAGCCTCGTGACGCAGCAGCCCTTGGGCGGTAAGGCCCAGTTCGGCGGTCAGCGCTTCGGTGAAATGGAAGTGTGGGCCCTCGAAGCCTACGGCGCGAGCTACGTGCTGCAGGAAATGCTGACGGTGAAGTCCGACGACGTCGCCGGCCGTACGAAGGTTTACGAAAACATCGTCGGCGGCGAACATCAGATCGAAGCGGGCATGCCCGAATCCTTCAATGTTCTCGTCCGCGAAATTCGGTCGCTCGGTATTGATATCGACCTCATCAAAAGAGACAACGCCAAGGAATAATGAGCCATGTTGAATAAGATTGGTGACCTGTTCAAGCAGCAGAGCGATGTTGCTGAACACTTTGACGCCATTAAGATCGGCATCGCCTCTCCGGAGAAGATCCGTTCGTGGTCGTACGGTGAGGTCAAGAAGCCCGAGACCATCAACTACCGTACCTTCAAGCCCGAACGCGACGGCCTTTTCTGCGCCCGCATCTTCGGGCCGGTGAAGGACTACGAATGCTTGTGCGGCAAGTACAAGCGCTTAAAGCACCGCGGCGTGATCTGCGAAAAGTGCGGCGTCGAAGTGACGCTCGCGAAAGTTCGCCGTGAACGCATGGGCCACATCGAGTTGGCGAGCCCCGTCGCGCACATCTGGTTCTTAAAGAGCCTGCCCTCCCGTATGGGCATGGTGCTTGATATCGCTCTGCGCGATATCGAACGCGTGCTTTACTTCGAAGCCTACTGCGTGACGGATCCGGGGTTGACGCCCTTGAAGCGCGGCCAGCTTCTGACCGAAGACGAATACGTCAAGATGCTCTCCGAGTACGGTGACGACTTCCGCGCCATGATGGGCGCAGAGGCGATCCGTGACCTTTTGGCGAGCATCGACATCGATCAGGAAGTTGCGGTGCTTCGTGAAGAACTGAAGAGCACGACGTCCGACGCCAAGTTAAAGAAGATCGCGAAGCGCCTCAAAGTTTTGGAAGGTTTCCAGCGCTCCGGTATCAAGCCCGAATGGATGATTCTCGAAGTCCTGCCGGTGCTGCCGCCGGATCTGCGTCCGTTGGTGCCGTTGGACGGCGGCCGCTTTGCGACGTCCGACCTGAACGACCTCTACCGCCGCGTCATCAACCGCAACAACCGCCTGAAGCGTCTTCTCGAACTGAAGGCACCGGACATCATCGTCCGCAACGAAAAGCGCATGCTGCAGGAAGCGGTGGACAGCCTTTTGGACAACGGTCGCCGCGGTAAGGCGATGACCGGCCCCAACAAGCGTCCCTTGAAGTCCCTGGCGGACATGATCAAGGGTAAGAGCGGTCGCTTCCGTCAGAACCTTCTGGGTAAGCGCGTCGACTACTCCGGCCGTTCCGTGATTACGGTGGGGCCGGAACTGCGCCTGCACCAGTGCGGTCTGCCTAAGCTGATGGCCCTCGAACTCTTCAAGCCCTTCATCTTCAATAAGCTCGAAGCTCGTGGGCTCGCTTCCACGATCAAGAGCGCCAAGAAGATGGTGGACAATCAGGAACCCGTGGTGTGGGATATCCTGGAAGAAGTGATTTACGAACACCCGGTGATGTTGAACCGCGCTCCGACGCTGCACCGCTTGGGTATTCAGGCCTTCGAACCGAAGTTGATCGAAGGTAAGGCCATTCAGCTGCACCCCTTGGTCTGCGCGGCCTTTAACGCTGACTTCGACGGTGACCAGATGGCCGTGCACGTGCCGCTGTCGCTCGAAGCCCAGTTGGAAGCCCGCTGCCTCATGATGGCCTCCAACAACGTCCTCTTCCCCGCGAACGGCGATCCTTCGATCGTGCCCTCTCAGGATATGGTGCTGGGTCTTTACTACTCGACCCGCGAACGCATCAATGCGCCCGGCGAAGGCATGTTCTTTGAAGACATCGACGAAGTGCAGCGCGCCCTTGACGCGCACGCCATCGTGCTGCAGACCCGCTGCACGGTGCGTATTAAGGAATACGACGTCAATCCCGAAACCGGCGAAAAGACGGAACGCATCAAGCGTTACGAAACGACCGCGGGCCGTGCTTTGTTGTCCGCGATCCTTCCGGAAGGCATGAGCTTCTCCGAACTCAACATCACGTTGAAGAAGAAGGAAATCGCCAAGCTCATCAACCGCTGCTTCCGCAAGTGCGGTCTGCGCGCCACGGTGATGTTTGCCGACCGTCTGAAGAATAACGGCTACCGTCTCGCGACCTTGGCCGGTATCTCGATCTGCATCGGCGATATGACCGTTCCGCAGAAGAAGGCGTCGATGATCGCTGAAGCCGAAGAAGAAGTGAAGGCGATCGAAGAGCAGTACACGTCCGGTCTCGTGACGAAGGGCGAACGCTACAACAAGGTCATTGATATTTGGGGTCGTACGGCCGACGACGTGGGTAAGGTGATGATGAAGGAACTCTCCAACGAGTCCGTCATCGACCGCCACGGCAACAAGGCGACGCAGGAATCGTTCAACTCCATTTACATGATGGCTGACTCCGGGGCCCGAGGCTCTGCGGCTCAGATTCGTCAGGTGGCCGGTATGCGCGGTTTGATGGCAAAGCCCGACGGCTCCATCATCGAAACCCCGATTACCTCGAACTTCCGCGAGGGTCTGAACGTTCTGCAGTACTTTATTTCGACCCACGGTGCCCGTAAGGGCTTGGCCGATACGGCTCTGAAGACGGCTAACTCCGGTTACCTCACCCGTCGTCTCGTCGACGTGACGCAGGACTTGGTGGTGATCGAAGACGACTGCGGTACGACGGACGGCGTTGAAATGCGCGCGTTGGTCGAAGGCGGTGAAGTCATTCAGGCTCTGCGCGACCGCGTGTTGGGCCGAGTGACCGCTGAGGACGTGTTGGACAACAACAAGAGCGTTCTCGTTCCCGCGGGCACGCTGATCGACGAAGCGATCTGCGACAAGCTCGATAAGGAAGGCGTGGATGCGGTGAAGGTGCGTACGCCCTTGACCTGTAAGACCCGCTACGGCCTGTGCGCGAAGTGCTACGGCCGCGACTTGGGCCGAGGCACGCTCGTGAACGCCGGCGAATCCGTGGGCGTTATCGCTGCTCAGTCCATCGGCGAACCGGGTACGCAGCTGACGATGCGTACGTTCCACATCGGTGGTGCGGCGTCCCGTGCGGCGGTGGCTTCGAGCGTTGAAGCGAAGAACCCCGGGTTGGTGTCTTTCTCGCCCGCGATGCGCTATGTGCAGAACGGCAAGAAGGAACTGATCGTCATTTCCCGTTCCGGCGAATTGATCATCACGGATCCCAACACGGGTCGTGAACGTGAACGTCATAAGGTGCCGTACGGCGCCACGCTGCAGATTCAGCCTGACACGGAAGTGAAGAGCGGTCAGCAGTTGGCGGCCTTCGACCCGATGACGCTGCCGATTATTTCGGAATACGCCGGTTCCGTGAAGTTTGAGAACGTCGTTGAAAACGTCACCGTGATGAACCAGGTGGACGAAGTGACGGGCTTGAGCTCCATGGTCGTGATAGACCCGAAGCGTTCGACGACGGCTGCAAAGGGCGCGAAGAACGCGAAGTCCACGGCGGCGAACGTGATTCGTCCGTTGGTGCATTTGCTCGACGAAGCCGGTAACGAAGTGAAGATTCCGGGCACGGATCACGCGGTGACGATTCAGCTGCCGGTGGGCGCCATCATCGTGGTGCGCGACGGCCAGGAAATCCACCAGGGCGAAGTGCTCGCACGTATCCCGCGCGAAAGCCAGAAGACCCGAGACATTACGGGTGGTCTGCCGCGTGTGGCCGAACTCTTCGAAGCCCGCAGCCCGAAGGATGCCGGTATGCTCGCCGAAGCGACGGGTACCGTCACGTTCGGTAAGGAAACGAAGGGCAAGCAGCGCCTCATCATTACCGATAACGACGGTAACGATCACGAATTCCTCATCAGCAAGGATAAGCAGATCCTCGTGCACGATGGTCAGGTGGTGCAGCGCGGTGAAGAAATCGTGGAAGGACCGGCGGATCCGCACGACATTCTGCGACTCCTCGGTATCGAAGAACTCGCCCGTTACATCGTGGATGAAGTTCAGGACGTGTACCGTCTGCAGGGCGTGAAGATCAACGACAAGCACATTGAAGTGATTGTTCGTCAGATGTTGCGCCGCGTACAGATCACCGATCCGGGCGACACGAAGTTCATCCCGGGCGAACAGGTCGAACGCTCTGAAATGCTTGATGAGAACGATCGTGCGATCGCCGCCGGCAAGACCCCGGCGAAGTACGAAAACGTGCTCCTCGGTATTACGAAGGCGTCTTTGTCCACCGACAGCTTCATCTCCGCGGCTTCCTTCCAGGAAACGACCCGCGTGTTGACCGAAGCCGCCATCATGGGCAAGGAAGACGACCTGCGCGGTCTGAAGGAAAACGTGATCGTCGGTCGTCTGATTCCGGCAGGTACTGGGCTTGCGTACCACAAGGCCCGCAACGCCCGCGAAGACCTCGAACGCCGCATGGGCCAGGATCCGATGGATGCCCGCCGTGCTGCCGAAGAGATGTTCGAAGCGACGGACCCCGTGACCGAAAAGGAAATCGAAGCGATGCGTGAAGATGCCTTCGCCGGTATGTCCGGTAAGGGCGGTCTCTCCGCCGCACGTCGTGCTGCGGAAGAACTCTTCGCGAAGCCCGAAGAAGAAAAGGCGGCGGACGAAACGAAGTCTGAGTAAGACGACGTAGTCAGCCGGTGCGCTTAGGGCGCACAATGAAGGGCGGTGGGTGCAAACCTGCCGCTCTTTGTTTTTGGGGTAACGCCAATGGAATGGTCCGTCACGTCGGTACTGCTTTTGATTTTGGGAGCAGCCGCCGGCGGTTTTATCAACGGTCTCGCGGGGTTCGGTACCGCGCTCATGAGCCTGGGGATTTGGCTTGAGGTCATGCCGCCCGAAAAAGCCGTTGCGATCGTGGCGCTTATGTCGGTGGTGAGCGGTGTGCAGAGTCTGTGGCTCATTCGCCGGGAGGTTCGCCCGGGATTAAAACGCCTGCCGCGGTTTCTGATTCCGGCCTTGGCGGGGCTGCCGTTGGGAGCTTACATTTTGTCGTGGGTGACGGCGGGGGAATTGAAGCTCCTCTTGGCGTCCCTCATGCTTTTTTATGGCGTCTATTTTCTTTTTAAGCGTTCGCTTCCGACGAATCTCGCGCCGCACCCGGCCGCGGACTGCGCGGTGGGTTTCGCGGGCGGGCTTTTGGGGGGCGCGGCTTCGTTGTCAGGGGTTCTTCCCACTATGTGGTGCGCCATGCAGCCGTGGACGAAGATGGAAACGAGTGCTGTCTTGCGACCCTACAACATTGCGGTGCTCACGCTTGCGGCCGCGGTGTTTGCCGTGAAGGGAATCTATACGTGGGAGACGATTCTCGTCGCGGTCGCGGCAATTCCCGTCACGATGGCGGCGTCGGCCGTTGGAATCGCGCTTTTCAGGCGACTCACCGATACGGTATTTCGTCGCCTTTTGATTGCCATGCTCTTTGTGAGCGGCTTCATCATTCTCGTACGGGAACTGCCGGAGATCACGGCGTCCCTGTAATGCGGCGCCATTCGGCGAGGCACCCGGCAAGATACGCTTTGTAGCGGTCGCCGAACCAAGTCAAAAACTGCCGTACGCGTTTTTTCTTGTAGGCATGCGAGCTCGTATAAAGACAAACCGTGCGCAGGGGACGGTTCCAACCGGTGAGAACGGGAACGAGCCGCTTTTTGCGGTATTCGTCGATGAAGTAGGGAAGGCACACGTCCGGGCAGATGCCGCCCCCTAAGACGAGCGCTTCGATGGCGTCCAACTGACTGTTGTAGATCGTACTCGACCGCCAGATAAGTTTTTCGTAACGGCCGTTGTGGGCGAGGTGCTCGACGGAGTGCCGGCCCGGAAGCCGCAGTAAAAGCCCTTGGTGGTGAACGCAGTCCGCGGGCGTTTCCGGCGTGCCGAAGCGGGCGAGGTACTGGGGGGAGGCGCAGGCAATGAACGGGATGTCGAAGAGTTTTTCGACGTGTACGTCTTCGGGCACCGGATCTTCGGAGAGAAATGTAACGACGATGTCGTTGGCGGAACCGTCGGGGGCGACGAAGAAGTTGCGGGTGCCCTGTACCATGTCCCGCAGCTCAAAGGTGACTTCGGGGTGCTGGTTTTGGTACCGCACGAGGGCGGGGGTAAGTGTCTGGTACCGAACGCCGGCGGTGGAGGCGATCTGAATGAGGCCGGCGTCGCTTTCCAAGTTGTCCCGAATCGCTTCGAGCATCAGAGCTTGTTCCCGCAGAATATGCTGGGCATGGTCAAAAAAGAGACGGCCTTGTTCGGTGAGGCGGATGGGATGGCTCTGTCGGATAAAGAGCGGGACGGCAAGATCCTCTTCCAATTGCCGCAGCAGCCGGAAGATGTTGCTCGGTTCCATCGAGAGTTCGATGCCCGCTTCCTTGACGCCTCCGCAGGCGGCGACGGCGCAGAAGATTCGGTAGCTCTCCAGGTTGTCGGTTTTGCGCATGGGGTGTGACCAAAAATGATTGAGCGTTGACCGATGCGGTCTGTACGCCGACAATCGGGGCGTCAATAATAGAGAGGCTCAGCAGAATTGAGCACTGAGGCTTCCTGAAACGGAAGCCTTTTTTTTGGGGGTTAACGCGTAAAAAGGAACAACAGTGACCAAAACAGATTGAGGAGTGGCGGATTTTGCCTGTACGAAATGTAACAGTCCGTGAAGAATGCCCGTGATTCGGGTGTAAAGGCGTCGTTTTTCCCCCGGCGCTTTTCATAGCCGTCGTCATGAAGTCGAAGGAGTGTGTGACGCGGCCGGAACCCGACTTGATAAACAAAAACAAGGAACCATCATGGTTTGGGTACATTTTCTTCTGCTCTTGGGCTGCATCGTATATGCGGCTAAGTTGGGCGGTATTGGCGTCGGTATGGCCGGCGGCCTCGGCATGTTCATCGCCGTTTTCTGCCTGGGGTTGCCCCCGGGATCTATGCCTCTGGACGTGATCCTCATCATCATGTCCGTGCTCTTTGCGTGCTCGGTGATGCACGTCGCTGGCGGCATGGACTACATGGTGCGCGTGGCGTCCCATATTCTCCGAAACAATCCGAAGTACATCAACATTCTTGCACCGGCTTTGGGCTTCATCCTCACGATCTTCTCGGGGACGGGCTTTACGACGATGGCGATTTTGAACGTTGTGCAGGAAGTCGCCAAGCAGAACCACGTGCGTCCTTCTCAGCCCCTGACGTCGACCGTTGTGGCGTCTCAGATTGCGATTTCCGCTTCCCCGATTTCCGCGGCGACCGCTGCGATGTGGGTCGTCGTTGAAACGATGGGCGTCTCTTTCGGCCAGGCGCTGATGGTGATTCTCCCTGCGGGGCTCTTCGGCGCGGCCGTGGCGGCGTTGATTTCGTCCTTCCAGGGCGTGGATCTTGATAAGGACCCGATCTTCCAGGCCCGCATGAAGGCCGGTCTCGTCGCGATGACTTCTAAGGAACAGCAGGAAGCGCCCCTTCCCAAGGGTGCTCAGCTCTCCGTGGGCATCTTCCTTCTCGCCGTGGTCTTCATCGTGATGATGCTTCTCTTTAAGAAGGAAATCGGCCACACGCTCGGTTCCCGTGACATCATCGTGATCACGATGCTCTTCATTTCGCTGTTGATGTACTGGTTCTGCGACGTGAAACTCACGAAGATCAAGGAAAGCAGCATCTTCCACGGCGGCTACGAATCCCTCATCGTGATTCTCGGCATCTGCTGGTTGTCTTCCACCGTGATCGGCGTTTATATCCCGACGATTAAGGAACAGGCGACGACCCTCTTGGCGCAGTACCCGGGGTTGCTGGCACTTGCGTTCTTCGGCGTTTCGGCGCTCCTCTTCAGTCAGGGTGCGACGTCTGCTTTGCTCGTTCCTGTGGCCGCGAGTCTCGGGTGCGACGCTCCGATGATCCTCGCCTGCTTCGTGGCGGTGTCGGGCATCTTTGTGACGAACGTCTATCCCACCTCCGCCTTCGCCATCTCCTGCGACGACACGGGGTCCTACATGGGCAAGTGGAGCGGTTCCTTCGTCATCAATCATCCCTTCTTCCTGCCGGGCTGCGTCGGTCTTCTCGCCGCCATTCCGTTCGGCTTCTTCATGACGAAGCTCGTCTTCTGATGAAGGGAAATCGGTAGGCCGAAGTTGAACCCGGCTTACTGAATAAGCAGGCAAGAGCGGGGCAGTCCGATATCGGTCGGACTGCCCCGCTGACGTTTCAGGCGACGTTTTTTTGTGCACGGTACTTTCCCGCAAAAGGGGGAAGAGGACTCTTTTTTGTGCAAAAACCTTGAGTTGTCGCTTGACATTGTTGGAAAAAAATACGATACTCACGGTCTTTTCTTGGGTCGGCCGACTGCAGGAGGGTGTTTCGTGCGTCCGAAAGCAGTTGTTTCAGAGGCCTTCCGAGAAAAGATTCACCAGCAATTGTCTCCCCGTAAGAACCCCTGCGGAGCGTGAGTTCCGACGGATTTGAGCGGGGATGGTTTTACCTAGAAAATACGGACACTATGCCCACTATTAATCAGCTCGTCCGCAAGCCCCGTGAGCTTGCGCATGACAAGAGCAAGAGCCCTGCTCTTAAGAATTGCCCGCAGAAGCGCGGCGTGTGCACCAAGGTCTACACGACCACCCCGAAGAAGCCGAACTCCGCTCTTCGTAAGGTCGCCAAGGTGCGTCTCACGAACGGTTTCGAAGTGATTTCCTACATCGGCGGCGAAGGCCACAACCTGCAGGAACACTCCGTGGTGTTGATCCGCGGCGGCCGTGTGAAGGACTTGCCGGGTGTGCGTTATCACATCGTCCGCGGCTCTCTGGATACCCAGGGCGTCAAGGATCGTAAGCAGTCCCGTTCCAAGTACGGCGCCAAGCGCCCGAAGGCAGCGTAATTCGCGGCGACTTTTGTCAGCCGTATACGGACGGTCCGCGCTTAATAAAGGACCGAGTAAGTCGCAGCCCCTCAGTGTGTGCTGCATTTTGTAAAAAGCCGCGTGAGACACATGAAACGACCGTCTCGCCGGCAGTAAAGACTGAAGACAACGAAAGAGGAAAGAAATGCCCCGTCGTCGCGAAGTACCCAAGCGTGAGATTCTCCCGGATCCGAAGTTCGGCAGCGTGGAAATCTCCAAGTTTATTAACGTCGTCATGCTCGACGGCAAGAAGGCCGTCGCCGAACGCATCGTTTACGGTGCGCTGCAGCAGATCGAAGAAAAGTCCGGGAAGAACGCTCTTGAAGTGTTCACGACCGCCCTCAACAACGTCCGTCCGCTCGTGG
>ERZ1026854.2179-NODE-2179-length-11430-cov-7.181363_pt1 | contig 11430 bp, 9 predicted proteins | sample MGYA00380157_ERZ1026854 | MGnify/ENA primary metagenome ERZ1026854 (study PRJEB33269, sample SAMEA4719793) | human gut metagenome | biome: human-associated habitat; feature: organic feature; material: feces | place: Cameroon | collected 2013-10 ...
CTCCTTCTCCGTCAGTGAATCGTCCACAAACGCCAGCACCGCATTCTCCTGCTGGAGATCCGCCAGATTCTCGTTGGCGTTGTAGGCCACCAACGTAAAGGTACCCATGATCAGCAGGCACGCCACGGTGACGCCCACGGCGGCAAAGGACATGAAGCCGTGGGAAAACATATTCCCCGCGCCCTCCTTGATAAAAAACTTGAAGTTATGTTTCATGCTCATACCTCGTAGCTGCCCATGCCGTCCCCGATGACACGGCCCTCGTTGAGCAGGATGATCCGCTTGTTGAAATGGTTCACCAGTCCCCGCTCATGGGTCACGATAATGACCGTGGTACCCAGCGCGTTGATGCGCTCCAGCAGGGTCATGATCTCCAGCGAGCGGGCGGGATCCAGATTGCCGGTGGGCTCGTCCGCCACGATGGTGCTGGGGTTATTCACCAGCGCCCGGGCAATGGCCACACGCTGCTGCTCACCGCCGGAAAGCTGGTCGGGATAGCTGTTCTCCTTGTCCGCCAGCCCCACCAGCTCCAGCACATAGGGAATGCGGTTCTTCAGCTCCCGCGGAGACGCCCCCACCGCCCGCATGGCCAGCGCCAGGTTGTCCCGCACGGTCTTATTGCCGATCAGGCGGAAGTCCTGGAAGATCACGCCGATCGTCCGGCGCATATAGGGGATCTGTTTTTCGGCGATGCGGCTCATGGAAAAGCCGTTGACCATCACACGGCCGGCGGTGGGCACCACCTCACCGGTCATCAGCTTGATGATGGTGGACTTACCGGAGCCGGAGGGCCCCACCAGAAAGACGAATTCTCCGTCGTCCACGGTAAAGGAAACGCCCTTTAACGCGCGCGTCCCGTTGTCGTATACCTTCTCAGCGTCTATTAAACGAATCATAGCAGCGCTCCTGTCCGTCAAAATGCAACATATTGTGGCCAAATACGACCACAAATACCATTATATATAAATAGTTACAAAATGGCAACAGGAAAGATATGAAAATATTTTGAATTTGCCCCGCCGCGCATTGCTTGTTCTTTAGACGGTCCTCCCACCCCAAAAGTTCCTAAAAAAGGAAGTTTCTGCGGCATCGCGCAAAAAGAGCGCCCCACAGGGCGCTCTTTTTCCTGTATATGTACTTATGCGTCGATGCCGCGGCTGGTCAGATACTTCTTGACCATCAGGGCGACCTTGAAGGTGATGGCGTCATCGAACTCCCGCAGATCCAGACCGGTCAGCTTCTTGATCTTCTCCAGACGATAGACCAGCGTGTTCCGGTGGACAAACAGCTTACGCGCCGTCTCGGATACGTTCAGGTTGTTCTCAAAGAACTTGTAGATGGTGAACAGCGTCTCTTGGTCCAGTGCATCGATGGGGTTCTTCTTGAACACCTCCTGCAGGAACATCTCGCACAGGGTGGTGGGCAGCTGATAGATCAGCCGGCCAATACCCAGATTTTCGTAGTTGATGACGTAGCGCTCCGTATCGAACACCTTGCCGACCTCGATGGCGATCTGGGCCTCTTTGTAGCTCTTGGCCAGGTCACGCAGATGCAGAGCCAGGGTGCCGATGCCCACGAACACGCGGCTCTCTCCATCGGCGCGCAGGGCCTCCTCGATGCGGAGAGCCACCTCCTCCATATCCTTGGCGGTGGCATCCTCCCCCATCTGGTGGATCAGCGCCACGTCGTGCTCACCTACGCTCAGTACAAAGTCGTTCTGCCGGTCGGGGAACAAGCCCTGCACCACATCCACGGGCACGGTGTCCAGCCGATCGTCCACCGGGCGCACCACGAACACGCCGCGGGCCACCTCGGCATCCACGTGCAGCTCCTTGGCCCGCATATAGATGTCACTGATGAGGATGTTATCGGAAATGATGTTCTTGATGAAGGAGCCCTTGTCGTGCTTCTCCTCATAGTAGTTTTTGGCGGCGTTCAGCGCCACGGCGGCCATAGAGCACACCGTGCGGCTCATGCTGTCATCGCCGGTGGCGAACACGGCATAGTCAAAGGTGTTGCCCCAGCTGGGCAACGCCTTGAAGCACTTGCCCTCCAGCGCCACGCAGGTGCCGTCCGCCGAAACGATAGGCTCCACATATTTGCTCCATCGCTTGCCAATGGCCGTCAGCTCACTGCAAGCGATAACGGTGCCCTCGGCATCGATCACGCCGATGGTACGGTCGGTGGTCTCTTTGAATTGGAGTACAGAGTTCTGAAAAATTCTGCCGGACATAACGTGATCCTCCCGCAAATCCCGCGACGGTACTTTGTGCAATCTGCTCAGTCGTCTCTCCTATTATATCGTCATAATCACGATTTTGCAAGCGCTTTTTTCTCTTTTCCACAAAAAACTTGTTGCGTTTTTTGCGGTTATGTCAAAAAAATCACAGACCACATGCACGGTATAACGCTGATATCTCCTCCGTGCGCAGCAAACGGTACGCTCCGGCAGCCAAGGAGTCATCCAATGTCAGCGGCCCCATGGACAGCCGCTTCAGATACAGCACCGGCGCGCCGCGGGCTGCCAGCATCCGCTTGACTTGGTGGAATTTCCCCTCCCGCAGCGTCACGATGCACGCATGACCGGGCAGGAGCTCCAGCCCGGCAGGCAGGCATTCCAGCCCGTCCCCCAGCGTCATCCCGCGGGCAAATGCCTCCGTATCTGCCGCTGACAGTTCACCGTCCACCCGGGCAAAGTAGCGTTTTTCCACGTGGTATTTAGGACTCAGCAGCCGGTGGGCCAGTTCTCCGTCGTTGGTCAGCAGCAGCAAGCCCTCCGTGTCCTTGTCCAGCCGCCCCACCGGAGCAAGGCCGATACGGCGCAGCTCTGGCGGCAGAAGGTCCAGGACCGTGGGCTGCTTTCTGTCCTCGGTGGCGGTGAGGACGCCGGCGGGCTTATGCAGCATAACATAGGTAAAGCGGCGGAGGGAGATGGTCTCGCCGGCCACGGTGATGATGGCCGCGGCCGGGTCCAGCTTGTCCTCGGCGGAGGCGGCCAGCCGGCCGTCAACACGCACCAGGCCCTGCCGTACCAACGCTTTCACCTCCCGGCGGGACCACTTCCCAGTGCCCGCCAGCAGCTTGTCGAGACGCTCCATAGGCCGCCTCCTTTCGGATTTTTACCCTATGATAGCATATTCTCATCAGATTGAAAATAGGTAATTATGAGGTGATGAATATGATGATATTACATATATCCAAACGGCGCATTGCCGTTATGGCGGTGTCATTTATGGTGATCGCTGCCGTAACCGTGGTGTTAGCCGGGTGCTTCTCTGACAAGGAAAATACCATTACACTTGCCGACACCGCAGAAATGGCAGACTATTTACAGCAGTTGGGCTGGCAGGTGGAGCCTGATCCGATCGAGACGCTGGACCTGCAGCTTCCCCAGACCCTGGGCGACACCTGGGGCGACTACGCCGCCATGCAGACCGAACAGGGCCTTCCCTTTGCAGACTTTGCGGGACAGCCGATACGGCGCTACACATTCCGCATCACCAACTATCCCGGAATGGACGGGGGCGTGCAGGCCAATCTGTACCTGTGCGGTGATACGCTCATCGGCGGGGACGTTGTGGCCACCGGGAAGGGCGGCTTCCAGCACGGACTGGCCTATCCGGCGGTATAAATCCGAATACAATCAGGCGTTTTTCGACACGATTATACAAATAGTTGTTAGAATAGGCAAAAAAGAGGAAGCCTTACGGCTTCCTCTTTTTAATTGGCTTTGTCCCTGTGGGGTCAAATTACTCGTCGATCTCGATGACGACGCCGGAACCCACGGTACGGCCACCCTCACGGATAGCGAAACGCAGACCGTTCTCGATAGCGATGGGGGTGATCAGCTCGACCTTCATGTCGACGTTATCGCCGGGCATGCACATCTCGGTGCCCTCGGGCAGGGTGATGACGCCGGTCACGTCGGTGGTACGGAAGTAGAACTGGGGACGATAGTTGTTGAAGAAGGGGGTGTGACGGCCGCCTTCATCCTTGGTCAGAACGTAGACCTGGCCCACGAACTTGGTCAGAGGATGAATGGAACCGGGCTTGGACAGAACCTGGCCGCGCTCGATCTCGGTCTTGGCAACACCGCGCAGCAGGGCGCCGATGTTATCGCCGGCCTCAGCGTAGTCCAGCAGCTTGTGGAACATCTCGATACCGGTAACGGTGGTCTCGCGCTTCTCATCGGACAGACCGACGATCTCGACCTTCTCGTTCAGGTTCAGCTTACCACGCTCCACACGGCCGGTAGCAACGGTACCACGGCCGGAGATGGTGAACACGTCCTCGACGGGCATCAGGAAGGGCATATCCTCCTTGCGGTCGGGGGTGGGGATCCAGCTGTCAACAGCGTCCATCAGCTCCTTGATGCAGGCATACTCGGGAGCGTTGGGATCGGTGGACTCGGAAACCAGAGCGTTCAGAGCGCTGCCGCGGATGATGGGGGTCTCGTCGCCAGGGAAGCCGTAGAAGTCCAGCAGCTCGCGAACTTCCATCTCGACCAGCTCCAGCAGCTCCTCATCGTCGACCTGGTCGCACTTGTTCAGGAAGACCAGCACGGAGGGCACGTTCACCTGACGGGCCAGCAGCAGGTGCTCACGAGTCTGAGCCATGGGGCCGTCGGAGGCAGCGATGACCAGGATAGCGCCGTCCATCTGGGCAGCACCGGTGATCATGTTCTTGATATAGTCGGCGTGGCCCGGGCAGTCAACGTGAGCATAGTGACGCTTCTCGGTCTCATACTCAACGTGAGCGGTGTTGATGGTGATACCACGCTCGCGCTCTTCGGGAGCCTTATCGATGGAAGCGTAATCGGTGTACTCAGCACCGCCCTGCAGAGCCAGATACTTGGTGATAGCGGCGGTCAGGGTGGTCTTACCATGGTCGATGTGACCGATGGTGCCGATGTTAACGTGGGGCTTAGTTCTCTCAAATTTCTGCTTAGCCATTTGAAATGATCCTCCTTAACATTTTTGTATCGTGTGTGGGGCAGCGTTACAGTCTAACACTGCCATTTTACAGTATTTTTGTGGGAAAATCAATCGTAAAATACGGTTTTAGAAATTTTCCCGGCCGGTGCGCTTGGCGATCAGCTTCTCCTGCAGGCCCTTGGGCAGCTCGATATAGTGGCTGGGCTCCATGGTGTACTGACCACGGCCCTGGGTGCGGGAGCGCAGGTCGGTGGCATAGCCGAACATCTCGGCCAGCGGCACGAACGCGTCAATCTGCTGTGCGCCGGAACGCATCTCATAGCCCTGGATCTGTCCGCGCCGGGCATTCAGGTCGCCGATCACATCGCCCATGTACTCGTCGGGGACGATGACACAGACCTTCATAATGGGCTCCAGCAGCGTGGGATCCGCCTTACGCATAGCCTCTTTGAAGGCCATGGAACCGGCGATCTTGAACGCCATCTCGGAGGAGTCCACCTCGTGATAGGAACCGTCGAACAGGGTGACCTTGACATCCACCACGGGATAGCCAGCCACGGTACCGGAGAGCATGGCGCCCTGGATACCGGCATCGATAGCGGGGATATACTCCTTGGGGATGGCGCCGCCCACCACGGCATTGACAAACTCGTAGCCCTTACCGGACTCGTTGGGCTCCACGTGGATCTTCACATGACCGTACTGGCCCTTACCGCCGGACTGGCGGGCATACTTGGTATCCTGATCCACAGCCTTGCGGATGGTCTCCTTGTACGCCACCTGGGGCGCGCCCACATTGGCCTCCACCTTGAACTCGCGCAGCAGGCGGTCCACGATGATCTCCAGGTGCAGCTCGCCCATACCGGCGATGATGGTCTGGCCCGTCTCCTCATCGGTATAGGTGCGGAAGGTGGGGTCCTCCTCGGCCAGCTTGGCCAAAGCGACGCTCATCTTCTCCTGACCAGCCTTGGTCTTCGGCTCGATGGCCACGCGGATCACAGGCTCCGGGAACTCCATGGACTCCAGGATGATGGGATGCTTCTCATCACACAGGGTGTCGCCGGTGGTGGTGTTCTTCAGACCCACCACGGCGGCGATGTCGCCGGAGTAGACGGACTCGATATCCTCGCGGTGGTTGGCGTGCATCTGGAGGATGCGGCCCATACGCTCGCGCTTGCCCTTGGTGGCATTGAGGACCGAGGAACCGGTGGTCAGCGTGCCGGAGTAGACACGGAAGAAGCTCAGGCGGCCCACATAGGGGTCGGTCATGATCTTGAACGCCAGGGCTGCAAACGGCTCGTCATCGGAGGACTTGCGCTCCTCTTCCTCGTCGGTCTTGGGGTTGACACCCTTGATGGCGGGGACATCGGTGGGGGCGGGCATATAGTCCACGATGGCGTCCAGCAGCTTCTGTACGCCCTTGTTGCGATAGCTGGAACCGCAGGTCACGGGCACCATCTCCACAGCACAGGTGGCCTGGCGGATGGCGGCGCGGATCTTGGCGGTGGGGATCTCCTTCCCCTCCAGATACAGCTCCATGATCTCATCATCGAACATGGAGACCGCATCCAGCAGCTTCTCGCGGTACTCGTTGGCAAGGTCGACCATATCCTCGGGGATAGGCTCCACGCGCATATCCTTGCCCAACTGATCGTAATAGATATCGGCATCCATCTCCACCAGGTCGATGATACCCTTGAAGGTATCCTCCTTCCCGATGGGCAACTGGATGGGGACGGCGTTGGCCTTCAGCCGGTCGTGCACCATGTCCAGCACATGATAGAAATCCGCGCCGGTGATGTCCATCTTGTTGACGTAGATCATCCGGGGGACATGGTAGTGATCGGCCTGACGCCACACAGTCTCGGACTGGGGTTCCACACCGCCCTTGGCACACATGACGGTGACAGACCCGTCCAGCACACGCAGAGAACGTTCCACCTCAACAGTGAAGTCCACGTGGCCCGGGGTGTCAATGATGTTGATACGCGTCTGGGGGAACTGATCCTTGGAGCCCTTCCAGTAGCAGGTGGTCGCGGCGGAGGTGATGGTGATACCACGCTCCTGCTCCTGCTCCATCCAGTCCATGGTAGCGGTACCCTCGTGCGTCTCACCCAGCTTGTAGTTCACGCCCGTGTAGTACAGAATACGCTCTGTGGTCGTGGTCTTGCCTGCATCGATGTGTGCCATGATGCCGATATTTCTTGTGTTTTCCAGTGTAACCTTTCTCGGCATACCGTTCTCCTTTTTGTGTCGTTGGTATGATTACCAGCGGAAGTGGGCGAAAGCCTTGTTGGACTCCGCCATCTTGTGGGTGTCCTCGCGCTTCTTCACGGCAGAGCCGGTGTTGTTGGCGGCGTCCATGATCTCGCCGGCCAGGCGCTCGGCCATGGTGCGCTCACCGCGGGCGCGGGAGTAGTTGGTCAGCCAGCGCAGACCCAGGGTCTGACGACGGGCAGGACGAACCTCCATGGGGACCTGATAGGTGGCACCGCCCACACGGCGGGCCTTGACTTCCAGGCTGGGCATGATGTTTTCCATCGCCTGGGTGAACACTTCCAGAGGATCCTTCTCGGTCTTGTCCTTGATGATGTCAAAGGCACCGTAAACGACCTTCTGGGCGACGCCCTTTTTACCGTCCAACATAATGCTGTTGACCAGCTTGGTCACCAGCACGGAGTTGTACATAGGATCGGGCAAGATCTCTCTCTTGGGAACATTACCTCTTCTGGGCACTATGCTTCCCTCCTTCATAAAAATATGATTTCACAGGTACTCAACAGCTCGCGAAGGCTGTTGTACGGCCTGCCAAAGAGGTATTTTTATATATAGTATATAAGAAACCTTTTCGGCAAAGCTCATGCTGCAAGTTTTACTTGCTCTTGGGGCGCTTTGCGCCGTACTTGGAACGGGCCTGCATACGGCCGGACACACCCTGGGTATCCAGCGTACCACGGATGATGTGGTAACGGACGCCGGGCAGATCCTTGACACGGCCGCCGCGGATCATCACGACGGAGTGCTCCTGCAGGGAGTGACCCACGCCGGGGATGTAGGCGGTGACTTCGTAGCCGTTGGTCAGACGCACACGGGCGATCTTACGGAGCGCGGAGTTGGGCTTCTTGGGGGTCGCAGTTCTGACGGCGGTGCAGACGCCACGCTTCTGGGGAGAGCTCAGGTCGGTCTCCTTGTTCTTCAGCGTATTCAGGCCCTTCTGCATAGCGGGAGAATTGGACTTGTAGGTGCTCTTCTTCCGGCCCTGCTTGACCAGCTGGTTAAAAGTAGGCATTTGGTTTCTCCTTTCGTAAGATTTGTGGGACGTATGTCCCTTTATTTTTCCACGGAACAGAGGGTATCTATTCCGGATGGAACGTTATTCAGCCGTTCAGAACGGCCACGGCGGCGGAAGGCACGGCGACGCCGCAGGCAGTACCCAGCTGCCGCAGCGTCATGCTGCTGTCACAGGGGATGGCCTTTTCCGCGCACAGGGCGCGCAGGGGATCGGTGAGCCGGGGATCGGCGTCACAGGCCAGATAGACGTGGGCGGCAGCACCCTGGACAATGGCACGACGGGTCTGCTTTAAGCCTACGACTTTTCCCTTGGCGGTCAGTTCTCCGGGCACAGGCGCTCTCCTCCTGTCGTCGCATAACAAATCCCGCGGGCAATTCCCGCGCAATTTGAAATTATAGCATAGCTGCGCGGAAGCGTCAAGTGTGTTTCGCGGGAAAGTTTGTGAATTCCACTGAAATTCCGTGGATAATTTCAGAAGATATCACGAAAAGCCGCCCCGGATGCGCTTCCGGTGTCCGGTGAAAAGAGGAGGCCGGAGGGCCTCCTCTTTCAGATGTTCGGTTTCGGCTTACAGCGCGTCGCCGGTGTCCGTCTCGGGACCGTCGCTCTCAGGGCGCTCCGCCTCGTCCATGTCCGCCGGCGCCTCCACAGGTGTGGGGACCTCCGTGTGCATGGCCTCGGCCTCGTCCTTCTTCTCGGCCTCGGTCTCGGGGACCATCTCCTCCGCCAGCTGGCGATAGGCGGTCAGACCGGCGCCGGCGGGAATGAGCTTGCCGATGATGACGTTCTCCTTCAGGCCGACCAGGTGGTCCACCTTGCCCTTGATGGCGGCCTCGGTCAGGACCTTGGTGGTCTCCTGGAACGAGGCGGCGGACAGGAAGGAGTCTGTTGCCAGAGAGGCCTTGGTGATACCCATCAGCAGCTGGGTGTAGGTGGCCTCCTGCAGCTCCTCGCCGTCCTCACGCTTCTCGCCGGCGGCGATACGGGCGCGGACCGCTGCGTTGGCGTCCTCCACCTCCATCACGTCGGCCATAGCGCCGGAGAGCAGCCCCTCGGCGTCGTTGGCATCCTCCACGCGGACCTTACGCATCATCTGGCGCACGATGACCTCGATGTGCTTATCGTTGATATCCACGCCCTGCTGACGGTAGACCTTCAGGACCTCCTGGATCAGGTAGTTGTGGACCGCGGAGGCACCGCGGATACGCAGCACATCGTGGGGGTTCAGTGCGCCGTCCTGCAGCTGACGGCCCTTCTCGATGACCTCGCCGTCCTGCACCAACAGGCCGGTGTGGGGCACCGCGTAGGTGCGGGTATCGCCGTCATCGGCGGTGATGATGATATTCAGAAGGCTGCCCTTGGTAGCCTCCTCGAAGCGGACCTTGCCGCCGATCTCGGCGATGGTGGCCATCTTCTTGGGCTTGCGGGCCTCGAACAGCTCCTCCACTCGGGGAAGACCCTGGGTGATGTCGCCGCCGGCCACGCCGCCGGTGTGGAAGGTACGCATGGTCAGCTGGGTACCGGGCTCGCCGATGGACTGGGCGGCAATGATGCCGACCGCCTCGCCGGGGCCGACGGGCTTGCTGGTGGCCAGGTTCATACCGTAGCACTTGGCGCAGATACCGCTGTGGGCACGGCAGGTGAGCACGGTGCGGATCTCGGCGGAGTGGATATCGAAGGACTCCATCAGCGCGGCGTCGTCCTCGGTCATCATGTGATCCTTGGAGATGAGTACCTCGTCGGTGCCGGGCTTGAGGATATCGCGGACCGGGAAGCGGCCCTTGATGCGCTCGGAGAACTTCTCGATGACCTGACCGCCCTCGCTGATCTCAGACACCACGATGCCCTTTTCCACACCGCAGTCGGCCTCGCGGATGATGACATCCTGGCAGACATCCACCATGCGGCGGGTCAGATAGCCGGAGTCGGCGGTACGGAGGGCCGTATCAGCCAGACCCTTACGGGCGCCTCGGCTGGAGGTGAAGTACTCCAGCACGGACAGGCCCTCACGGAAGTTGGCCTTGATGGGGATCTCGATGGTCTTACCGGCGGTGTTGGCCATCAGGCCGCGCATACCGGTCAGCTGACGGATCTGCTTCATGGAGCCACGGGCGCCGGAATCCGCCATCATGAAGATGGGGTTGTACTTGTTCATGTTGGCGGTCAGGGCGTCAGTAACGTCGGCGGTGGTCTTTTCCCACTCGCGGACCACCAGCTTGTAGCGCTCCTCGTCGGTGATGAAGCCCATGTTGTACTGATCCTCGATCTCCACCACGCGCTTTTCGGTCTCGTCGATCAGCTCGTACTTGGCCTTGGGCACCGTCATATCCGCGATGGAGATGGTGATGGAGCCGCGGGTAGAGTACTTGTAGCCGGTGGCCTTGATGTTGTCCAGCACCTCGGCAGCGATGGTGAAGCCATACTGCTTGATGGTCTTGTCGACGATCTTGCCCAGCAGCTTCTTGCCGCAGGTCTCGGTGATCTCGTAGTCAAAGAACTTGTCGGAGGGTGTACCGTCCTCGTTGAAGCGCTTGACAAAGCCCAGGTCCTGGGGGATGTTGCGGTTGAAGATGATGCGGCCGGCGGTGGCGCGGACCACATGACTGACCTTCACACCGTTCAGCTCCTTGGTCACGCGGACCCAGATGGGCTGGTGGATACCGATGATGTGCTCGTTGTAGGCCATCAGCGCCTCGTCCTCATCGCGGTAGATGTTCATGTGGACGGAGGCTTTCTCCTCTTCGGTAAGCTCATCGTAGGTCTTGCCGGCCAAGGCGAAGTCCACGCCCTCGGGCCAGTACTCGTCGTTGGTCATCTGGCAGCAGCCGTTTTCGAAGCGCTCGAAGGTCAGGTAGTAGGAGCCCAGCACCATATCCTGCGTAGGCACGGTGACGGGGCCGCCGTCCTGGGGACGCAGCAGGTTGTTGGCGGACAGCATCAGCAGACGCGCCTCGGCCTGTGCTTCGGCGGACAGAGGAACGTGGATAGCCATCTGGTCGCCGTCGAAGTCGGCGTTGAAGGCCGTGCAGTTCAGGGGATGCAGCTTCAGGGCGCGGCCCTCCACCAGCACCGGCTCAAAGGCCTGGATGCCCAGGCGGTGCAGCGTAGGTGCACGGTTCAGCATGACGGGGTGGTCCTTGATGATCTCGTCCAGCGCGTCCCACACCTCGGTGCGGCCCTTGTCCACCATCTTCTTGGCGGACT